>WNGK01000428.1_pt1 | contig 42655 bp, 36 predicted proteins | sample 5400601 | NCBI WGS metagenome assembly WNGK01 (sample SAMN13153376, study PRJNA577476) | soil metagenome | isolation source: 60 cm soil or saprolite under Garry oak tree replicate 1 | place: USA:California | collected 2016-06-15 | reverse complement strand
AGACCCTGGCGAAATCCTTCCTCAATCCACGTCATATGCACTGCCGCGTGCTGAGCGTTCGCGGCGAAAAGATCACCGGCAGTCCTGTCAGCCGCAAAGGATATAGACGCACGCGCGGCCAGTTGTTCATCTGTGAACTGCTCAAGGAGATTGAGCGTTTCCTGGCGCGCCGCAGCCAAATCCGCTGCAAGCGTCTCCATACTGTCGTCGTGGTGAGCATTGACGTAGCTTTGATTCCGCTGGTTTGCCAACGCCAGCCTTTCCTCTCTGCTCATCGCGCCCAGGTTGCCGGGCAGACTCGTCTCGCCCTTGAGCGTGAGGCGCAGCAATATCTGGATATTACGCTCATTTGCTGCCAGATGGGCAAAGTGATCTTTCGCTCGCCAGGCTGCTTCGCCGGGAACGCCGCTCGCCGTGCATGGACGCTCAAGTTCTTCCGGGCTCAGCCCTTGAAAATAAGCAGTGACTTGCTCTTGCGATGCAGCAAGAGTGTCCAGGATCTCTGAACGAGTTGGCATCATTACCCTCCCCAAAAATTTTGCCGGATGGCAATAATAAAAATTGTACATGATCTCAAACAGGTTGTCTCAGATTTCCCGTCAACTGCCTGATCTTTTGAGATTCTAATTATGAGATGAGTTATGAGTTTCGTCAAGGCTCAAACCCCATTGACGCTCGGTCTCCGCGAACTACGGAGTCACCGTCATCGACGCGCTCTCCTCAACCTTCTCGCCGCGCTTTTTAGCGGCAAGGGCCTCTTCCAGAGCTGGATCACGACCAATGAAGATGGTGGCAACCGCGCAGACGGCGCAAGCAATGAGGGCGAAGAAGAAGGTGTCATTGTGGAGCGCCGTGGCGATCTGCGGCAGCACCACGCTCACAATGGTGACATCCAGGACTGCCATCAGCAGGCCAAGTTCAATCACCAGCGTGGCCCGCCATCTATACGTGAGATGCATCTTTTTCCTCCAAATCTCCTCTCGAGGAGAGAACTAGACGTGTTTGAGGTATCATCCCTCTTGGTGAGTGTCGGCAGGGATCAGACATGATCCCGGCCACGATACCGTCGATAACAGAAATCCGTGCGCGCTCCAGGGCCGTTGCGGAAGAGAAATCCTCATCCGGTAGCATCAACTCAGACAGGAGGGGTCTTCTAGCAAGGGAAGACAGACACATCTGCATGGCCATCGTGAGGTGCACCCCAGGAGAAAAGAGCGAGCTGTCTTGTGCCGATACAATCCGTTGGCAAAATTTGCACTCAAGAATTGCCTGATTCTTGTACTCTCGGCCAACTTCTGCTGTTCATGACAGCTTACGTAGCTCAGAGCCTTTGACGGACCCAGGAGTACCTTTCCCTGTCTCCAGGTAGGACTTCAGGCTGACCAGGAAGTGCTCCCACCATGCGCGTGTGATTTCATATCGTTCATCAGCCTGGGCGAACCCGTCATGGTTGAAGACCACCTGTGTCCCATTCTGGACAGGCGTAAGTCGCCAGGTGACGCTGGTCCCCGCCCAGTGCCCAGTTGAAGGGCCTTGCCTGGAAATCCAGTGAACTTTCTCGTCCTGGTCCAGTTCGGCCACCTCAAACTGGAGAACAAAATCTCCCCACTCCCCAAAGCGAAACTCAGCAAGAGAGCCCACCTCTGGTGTGGCATTCAGATCGTTGGTCCACCAGTGACCTATTTCGTCAGGCTGCGTCAGGGCACCCCAGACGCGCTCTGGGGCTGCGGCAATGGTCAGTTCTTTGACAATGGCTACCATCGTTGTTCCTTTCTGCTTCTACGTCGCCAGGCGACTATACTTAACCTATAAGTTAAGTATAGAAGAAAAGGGGAACGCTGTCAAGGGGTGCCTTGCCACCAGATCTTACTCTTCTGCTCTGCCTGTTGTCTGCGCTGTGGAGCCGGAGTCTGAAAAGCGCGTCAAAAGTCGAGATGGGGGGAGGAAAGCACCGAGGCCAGCGCATCGAGCAGGGAGGGCCAGCCACCTTCAGCCAGCGCACGTCGCTCTGGAGTGCTCAGCCCTTCATGGGTCAGCACGACTTCCGTGAGCGGACCGTGGTCGAGAAAGTCCAGTGTGACGACGGTTCTCCAGCTCTGCGCTGCTCCGCCGGACCAGGTAAAGACCAGGTGTTCGGGTGGAACAATCTGCAGGTAGGTGCCGATCATGGAACTGCCGTCCTCTAAATCGAAACGGAAGGACCCGCCTACCCGCGCGTCGAGCGAATGCACGGTCATGCTCATGCCCCTGGGTCTCAACCATTGCTCCAATGCCCGAGGCGTAATCCAGGCGCGGAACACCCGCTGGCGTGAGGCCGTGAACGTCCGTCGCAGCACGAGGGTGGTGTTGTTATGAGGTGCTGGAGAGATCATCAATATCTTGCTCCTCTTCCGCTGTCGCCAGCAGGTAGGTGTCCAGGGAGTCCAATTGGGCTTCCCAGAAGTGCCGGTAGTGTTCAAGCCAGGTGGCTGCCTCTTTCAGGGGACGGGCAGCAAGGCGAAACCGGTGCGTGCGTCCGTCCTTGCGGTGAAGGATCAGATCAGCGTGTTCCAGCACGCGTAAATGCTTGGAGATCGCCGGCACAGAGATCGAGAAAGGCTGCGCCAGTTCCGTTCCTGAAGCCTCACCGTGCGTCAGGCGTTCTAAGATGGCCCGGCGGGTGGGGTCAGCGAGTGCCAAAAAGACAGTCGTGAGTTGCTCTGATGAATCGTTAACCATAGAGTTAATTTTACGACGACCGTGAATCGTTGTCAAGGGCCTGCGATTTAAAAGTCAAAATGCATTATCGCGTAGTTTTAGCAGGATGGCTTTCAGGATTGACGAACGCCGCGTTAACCGCTACATTCTGTATGACAGGCAATCGTCATCATGGTAAGGGCGGGAGCAGTGGAGTGGAGGGGAAGGGACCCTTGCGGTCGCCCTTGAGAGCTATAAGGAGATACTACCGTATGCCGCAACTCGAAGTTCGTCGAGCGCGCGAAGAAGATCGCGAAGCAGTGCTGGCTTTTTGCAGCCAGACATGGGAATGGGGAGACTATATCGAATATGTCTGGGATGAATGGCTGCATGATCCACAAAGCGCTTTATTCGTCGCCACCATGGATGGTCAACCGGTGGGAGTAGCTAATATACGCATGCTCAATGCCACAGAAGCATGGTTAGAGGGCATGCGCGTCGATCCCGCCTTTCGTCAACATGGCATAGCGAGCGCGCTCTTCGAGGCGCAGATCACCGAGGTGCTGCGCAGGAACGCGCTCACCGCACGCTTAATAACCGAATCCACCAATACCGCCGCCATCCGCCTGATCGAACGCAGCTTTATGCGCAGGGTGAGCGCATTCGCCCCATTCCACGCTGAGCCAGTTACGACCCCCTCAAAGCGCCAGTACGGCATGGATAGGCTCACACTGGCCACCTCAGCCGACATAGACGACATTATCGATTATCTCAATGTATCTAATATCTTCCCGGCGGTTGGTGGCCTCTACAACCAGGGCTTTACCGCCTATTCCATCACCGGCGAGTTGATCGCAAAGAAGGTGGCGGCGCAGCAAATATACATCTTACGGCGTTGGGATCGCCTGGATGGGCTGGCAATGGTCGAACCACGCGAGAGGCAAGGAGAAAAGCACCTGTTTGTAGGCTATATCGATGGCACCACCGAATCAATCAGCCTCATCGCCTACGCCCTGCGCGCCATGCTCCCTGAATTGGGCCTGGAAAAAGTACGGGCCAGCATCCCCGACCTCATGATGGTACGAGACGCCTTCGTCGGAGCCGAATACGAAGAGGATGGCTCGGTTTTTTATACGTATGAGCGAAGCCTTTTGTAGGGACACAATTTATTGCGGGTCTAACACCGCGTCCAGGTGCTTCAAATCATGATAGCGCAGCAGCCAGCAGCCGTAGTTCATGCCGCCCCCGACCGCGGGGAGGGCCATCCATTGCCCATCTTTCAGGCGGCCCTTGCGCAAGAGTTCGACCAGGGCCAACGCGATACTGGCGTTTGAGAGATTGCCGTAATAGCGGAAGTTATCGACCAGTTTGTCCATCGTCGAAGAGGGCCAGCCGTAGTCGTTGATCAGCAGTTCACCCAGGCGGCGCGTGATGCGTGAGTTGGCCTGGTGGGGCACGATATGCGTGAGTTCATCGTAAGCCAGCCCGGCGTGGCGGCACAGCGCATCGACCGATTCGGCCATTGCTCTTGGAGCCTCGCGGAAGACCTCTTTGCCGTTCATCTTCGTATAGCCAACAAGGTACTGCGAGAGTATTTTGTTCAATTCCGCGCCTCTGCCCGCCTCGAATAGTTGCCGCATTTTCAGATCAACTTCAGCCATCTCGATCACATCTTTACGCAAAGGTGTTTGATAATAGAGCGAAGGCCCCTGGTTAGCATCAGAGCCGTTGATGACATACGTATCTTCTTCTCCACGTTCCAGCAAATAGGCCGATGCGCCCTCTCCGAAGAGCGAACTGGTTTTCCAGTCCAGCACGTTCATGATGTTCGGCAGCAGCCCTTCAGAGGTGACCATCAGCACCAGCTTCGCGGAACTCGCGCTTAATATCTCCGCGCAGGATTGGAAAGCCTCGGTTTGGCAGGCGCACGCCCCTTTGAGCATAGTAGCGCGGATGGGTCCCAGTCCCAGGCGCATCTGCACCTGCCCGGCAACGGTGGGAAAGGCATCGTTATCGGACGAGGAGGCTCCAATGATCGTGTCAATTTCCGAGACATCGCGGCCAGCGCTGGCAAGGGCGCGCTGCGCGGCAATCACAGCCATGTCAACCAACGTCTCGTCTTTCGCGTCGGGTCCATCGATGAGGCCAGGGGCGTCGGCCCCCGCCATCCTGCGGCACAAATCCATTGTGCTGGCGCGCACGTGGCGCGTACTCAGGCCGGTAACACGCTCCAGGTCGTCGGCGCTGCGTGGATCACCCAGGCGAGTAGAAATATACGCAAAAAATTCGTTGGTGATCGTACCCGAAGGAGTATATGTACCCAGACCTATCAGGCGCACTTTGGCCCTGGTATAGATTTGCGGCACGATATAGACATAATGTGGCCATTGCCCTGCGTTGCCCTGTGACATGGATGTAACCTCCCGGCGAAGAAAATAATTCTTCCCAGTAGTATATACCACGCTCTATCCACTACACAAGGAACTGAAAGTGATTGGCATCAACAAAAGCAAGAGGGGCACAACCCATTGCACCCCTCTCTTTCGCTGCGCATCAGCCGATACCGACACTTTTTACCGTGTTAGCAGGATACACTACTTTGACCTTGACCAATACATTAATCCCGATGGCCTGCGCATTCCCGCCGAAATCAGTCAGGTCCGCTGTGGTAGGAATAGTGTAGGTGTAGGCCTTGGTACCAGTCGTGAAGTGGATCACGCGATCAGCTCCAACGGCGCTCGTCGTGGTGCCTGTATAGGCGATCACATTCAAATCCGGGTCACCTGCCACAGCAGGCTTCAAGATCGTTGCAGTAAAGCTCCTATCAGGGTTAACTATTGCATCCATATCGACGGAACTTCCTACAGTCGGAAGACCTCCATTATAGGCTGAGCGATCAGTTGTAGCAGCAATCGCCAGTGTATATGTCTGCCCATTCGGTGCAGTCATGACCAGGCTGGTGTTAGTGACGCTCTTCGCAGGGCCGATGAATGAGATGCCACCCGGTTTAAATGGAACAGCTGTGGCAGTAGGGCCTGCCGGTTGCGTAGCGGTTGGTGACGGGCTTGAAGAGGTGGTCGTGGCTGTGACAGTAGTACCTGTGGTACCTGTGGTAGGCGTAGATTGTGTAGTAGTACTACCAACGCCTGAACACGCCGTGAGTAAAATCATTGTAACTAGAACGGCAGCACCCACGAGCATCCCTTGAATACGACGTGATGGAATTTTTTGCATAGGTTCCTCCATACATCTCAAATGGATTTGTAGACTCAAATTTATCTCTATTTCTCATGGCACAAGGCGAGTTGTGAAACTTCACAAAGCCGACTTGTCTCATATACGATAATACCTCTGTTTTTTAGGACTACACTATGCTCTACAGCACAGTGATGAGGTGATATAGCTCACCTTCAGTGAGAAATGCGGAATGAAGCTGCTCGTTACAAACAAGGCCCCCATCCAGACATTCTAGCGGATGGGGACCTTGTTCACCGGATACTGTGTGTCTTACCAGCGATCACGACGCTCGCGGGTGTCGCGGCGATCACGTCCGCCGCGTCCGCCATTGCTGCCACTGTTGCCATAGCTGCTGCTGCTGCTATAACTGCGTGAGTCATCGCGGCGCCCAGAGCGCGCGGGGCGATGTGCCTGGAAGCAGTCGCTACAATAGACCGGGCGGTCTTCGCGTGGAATGAACGGAACCGAGGTAGTACGTCCACAATCAGCGCAGATGGTCTCGTAATATTCACCGCTGGTATTGCGAGAGCGAGGCGCTGACGACTGACCGCCACCACCACTGCGACGCGCAGCGCGGCAGGCCGGGCAACGCGAGGGGTCATTGGTCAGGCTGCGGCTGGCGTAAAATTCCTGTTCGCCCGCGCTAAAAGTGAAATCCTGTCCGCAATCGCGGCAGGTGAGGATACGGTCATTGTATCCCTCATTGGACATCATGGGTAGGTTTTTCCCTTCTTGTTTTCGCTCCGCCTCAATAGTTGTTTGGCCTTTGTCAGATCGCGTGACAGGAGATAACGAGTACGCTAAACAGCGCGTATACGCCGGGTCTCCAGGTGGTCAGGGAAGTTACTCCACTTCCTGCCAGGCAGCTTTACCTAGATTCCGGGTGACGGAGCGAAACCAGGGCCTGAGATATTACTTACCTTTTGCTAAACCACGTTCTCATTGTAACATATAGAATTAGAAAAAAAAACAACTTGAAAGACCAAAATTTCAACTTGTGCGCTTCTTTCCCAAAATGATACGATACCTTAAAGGGCTTAAACAGTATCCTGGCAGGAGGACTCCCTTGGACACCGTTATTGAAAGTAAGCAACCATTACAACCGGTGGCCCAGCAGCCGCGTCATGTGCACACGATTACCGATAGATTTTCGATGGCGAACACCTATCTTATCCAGGACCAACGCTTCATCGTCGTGGACCCCGGCTCGGTCCTCAATGTACAGTTGTTGCTTGCCTACATGCAGCGGTTCCTGCATTGTCACCCTGAAGATATCGATCTGATTATTTTAACGCACCTGCATCCTGAACATTGTGCCGGGGTCGAGGAATTACGCCGGGCTTCACACGCGCCGGTCGCCGCTTCTATCGCCGCAAAACGGTGGTCACAATTGTGGACGGAAGAAGGACGAAACGCTGCTGGTGGAATCAGCGTATCGCAGTTTGTTGGACGCATGTTTAGCCAGGTGCGCCTGCCAGGAGTAGTCCACCACCTTGATCTCTTCGAGCCGTACTATGAACGCCAGGCACAACTGGTAGATATATGGCTAGAGGATGTCGATGGACTCCCCAATCACCTCGACTGGCGTGTGATTGCCAGCCCTGGTCTTACTCCCGAAAGCCTGTGCCTCTATAATCCCTTTAGCTATGAATTACTCTGTGGGGATACGTTGATTACTATTGAAGGTGGAACCATCCTGGTGCGTGGCGGTACGAACCGCATCCAATTGCAGCAAACATTGCAAACGCTCCAGAGCCTGAAAGTCTATTACCTCTATCCAGGACACGGCAAGCCTTTCTTATCGATACGCGCCCTCGCCACTATCCAATGGTGAGATATGTTTCCGCCAAAGTGTGCAGGTAAAAGCCTCTTATTTGGGCTTACTTGGCAAGCGTAGTGGTACCGGGCCGCTGATCGGGCGCGAGAGGGACGGCATAGAAGGCTGCGGCATTGGGGCTGTGTGTGCCTCTTGCACAATCGTATATTCAAGTTGAAGCTCACCCAGACCGATGATATCACCTTTTTGCAAAAGCTGCGGCGCCTGGAGCGGCACATTATTGACCAGGATACCAGGACCATAGACATAATCACCATCGGCCTGGTGCGAAAACTGGGCGTGTTCGATGGCAAGTGAGACATCATCAAGCATCATATCGCAATCAGTCGAGCGCCCAACAGTGAACACCGCCCGGTCAAGCTGGAAATTTCTTCCCGCCATAACTCCATTACGGATGATGCACAGGCCGCTCGAAACAGGGGATAGTACGGCAGGCTCGGGCAACACTGGTAGTGGGGGAAGAGGAGGCGGTGTCACCGGATCAGGTTTGAAGGCCTGCATCCATACCGGCATGCCATCGGAGCGTGGATCTGCTTCGCTGAACGTCGATGGCGGCTTCTGTGGGAACATGCTGGGGAATTTGAAGCTGTCCTCGTCGGAGAATGGTTTCTCGTCCAACGGCCTTGTCGGGAAAGCGCTGGCGCTGGCTGACTTTCTATAGGTGTCATCCCGTTCTGCTGGTTCGAGCGCGCTAGTAGCCCGGCGTAGCAATGGGTCATCTCGCTCGTTCAGAGCCAGAGGAGCCTGCACAAGTTCAAAAAGAAAACGGTGAGAACCGATTTCCAGCAAATCGTCGCTCTTGATGGGAAGTGTGCCACGAATGCGTCGACCATTCAACAGGACGCCATTCAAGCTATCGCAATCGGTAATGTACGCCTGCCCATCTTGCCAGGCGAGTTCCGCGTGATAGCGTGAAGAGGTATCATCGTCCAGCCAGATTTCGTTATCTTCTTCCCGCCCGATGCTGATAAGGGCGCGTTTCAAGGCCAGCTTCTGACCCTGGAATCGTCCAGAGCGATATTCGAGCCAGCCCCAGGGCGTATCTTCGCTATAGACAAAGGGCGCAGGAACCCCTGGCTGACGGTGTGGTAGTCTCACGGAATTTGCAACAGCCGCGTTGCCTTTCGTGGTGCGTTTCGTGCGGTGTCGTGGGATGCGCGCCCAGGTATTCGAATCGCGCGGCTGCGTCAGGAGACAATAGGCTGTAGTTATACCCAGCGGCGCAACACAGCCACAAAGCGCCACATAGAGCAGCGCGCAAGCGACTTCCAGGACACCGATGCTGCCTTGCGCCTGGCTCAAACGCAGATTGTACCAGAGAAGAGCGGGGAGTAAAAGCAGGGCCGAGCAGACGCAGCTTACAATAGCCAGGGCAAGCTGCCGGGTTGTGCCACGCTTGCGCCACGCCGTGAAGAGCGCGTTGGCTGTGATGGCGAGCATGCAGCATGCCAGCCCGCTATACCAGCCAGAGGTAAACCAGCTCGGAAAATCTAGAGCGCTCGTCGTCATATTCCTCTCTTCGTTGCTATCTGCGATAAGATGAAATCCAGGGCGACCGCAAGGGTCTCAACCCCCCATCCGCCCGTCTCCCGCCCTTACAATGAGACGAATTTTCAATTACACCATGGGATCAACGCCCGCCTGACGGGCCTCGCTAATCACTATCGTATCGACAATTTGATGGGCATTCTGGGTGTATTCCAGGTTGGCTGCGACATTGGCCGAATCTCCCGCGACGCTGTTATTGACCTGGACGGCATCCCAGTACTGAAATTGCGCGTTATCAGGCGTCGTGGCAACACCGAGGAAGGCATGGCCGGGAATGATCACTATTTCGGCATGCAAACCAATATGCTCGACGGCTGATGCGAGCAGAGCCGTCAGTTCGATGCACATCCCGCTGTGCTCCTGTAACACATCCGCCGGGAGCTTGATATATTCTAAAGAAGCGCTTGTATCGCCAGGACCAGCATAGGGAACTCTTGCCTGGGTATAGGTCATGCGGTAATCCAGGCGCAAGGTATCATATATCGCATCGACCTGATCGCGAACCGCCCTGGAACTGGCATGGTTCGCATAGCCAATCATAGCGTTTGGTGCGGGCGTTGGCTCTTGCGCTAAATGGATGGTAGCCTTTGCCACCAACGCCTTCACTATGGGATCATCAGGCGTGACCCATGCCGCGATCTTGAGCCGGTTCGCGGCTAGCCATTGCATCAACTCACGTGAATGCAGCAGCAGTGGGCTATCATTGACATAATAGCGGTTGCCGCGGGTATCTGTTACACGCACGCTGATCGATTTCGTAACATCAGCCGTCAAATTTCGCAGCGCCTTGTCAAGCAATGTAGGTGTAAAACTGCTTGACTGTAAGGAGCTGGTCGCTGTCACAGTATGCGTCTCAACCTGGGTAAATCCGGCCACCTGCACACTTATAATGAGCGTAATCGGGCTGCTGCTGCTGTAAGTGACGGTAAACTGGGTGGTATGCGTCGCGAGATAGAATGGATAGTACGCGCTGAAGATCTCCGGGGGAGCTTGCACACAAATGTGGACAGGCAATTGGCCCCCACAATGCTCCTGGCTGAAACTCTGTTGATAACGCGAGTAGGCCTGGAGACCACCTGCCACATAGAATCCAGAGACGCCTACCAACGCCGTTAACGTAACGAGCAGTATCGCAAGTTTCTTGCCCATGTGTCCATTCGCCTCTTCTTGCTCTGCTATACTATGAGGTTCTCTATCGAAAGGATTATATCATCCTGTGTCAGAGCGGACAATGCAATGGGACTTGTGGGTCTCCCATTTTCTTGTGCAACCCTCAAGCGTCTCTTACGTATAATTTATAGAATGATGTTTTCATGAAATGTTAAACGAAAACACATAAAATGCACGAGCGCGTGCAGCGCATCGCCACATAGTGACAAAGGAGCTTGCAAGCATGTGGAATAGATATCGACCATACCGGAGGGGAATACGATTTTTCCCTCATATCGTCCCAATAGTGTTTCCGCTGATCTTCCCATTTGGACTCTGGCTGTCCTTCTTCGTGTTCCATATCGTGTTCAATTTACTCGGCATCCTGCTTCTCGTCGCACTGGTCTTCTTTATATTCCGGGCGATTACCCTGGGCAGCGCCGGGTCCGCCTGGAATTCGATGAAGAATTCGGGCAACCAGTGGCAGCAGCGCTTCAACTCGCAGCAGCAACAGCAGCCGCCCTATTACCAGCCGCCACAACAACCCTATAACCAGACGCCTTACTATCAGCCGCCAGCCGGACAAGAGCAGCCCTATGGACAGGGCTACCAGCCGCAGCCGCCTTATAACCAGCCGTCAGGCCAGCCCCATGACTACAACCAGCCGCAGCCGGAGTATCCAGAGGAAATGCCGCCCATGCAGCGGTAAGGCAATATCAAAAAAGTAGCAGGATGATCGCAAAAGATCATCCTGCTATTGTGTCTATTCGTTGACGAAATAAATTAGAGCAACTGCCGCAGTTCCTCCGTCAGCTGCTGGACCAGCTCCGGTCTTCCGTGAAACTGAGCCGGGGTATTCTGAAACAGCGCGATGAGCCACGTGCCATAGCGCCTGACGGCGACGAGAGTCTGGATCGAGTTGAGTGCTGGCTCGACGTCCGACTGTGCGTGTGGCACCATGCCAACGACCGCGCGGAGGATGGCAACGTCGGGACTCAACAGACGCACGCTTCTGACTTTGCCCACATAGGTGCCTGTCAGATGGTCGGTAAAGATCTGCTGAAGTGTCGAACCAATCTCCGCTCGCCCGTTCATCTGACTCCCATCGAAGCCGATGCACTCGCCGTCCTCCGCGAACGAAGCAGCGAAAGCACCGGCGTCACGCTTGTTCCAGCCATCCAACATCTGTCTATAGAGCGCACGGACCTCGATCTCATCGGGGGATGCCGAGTCTTGCGGTCGGAATGGTTGCGAACTCATGTTGATTCCTCCTTAAGTTCCTAATGAAGAGCGATTTTGTCCATTGAGTATACATCATGCATTAGGGCTTTTCACTATGTATACGTTCATCCAGCACATCGAACCTGCTGCGTGCTGGGAATTCGATGATGCTGTATGGGGCTGGTTACGAGTGTTTTTGGGGACGGAGGAGTGACTGCATTTCGTTAGAAGGTCTACCCAAATAAAAAGGGCTGGCTGGTATCCTCTCGCAATGTTTGATACCAGCCAGCCCTTGTTTTGTCCAGTACAGCATGTACTACGCCGTATCAGGTGCGAAATGCCGCGCGTACATTGCGATCTGCGAACATGTAGATCAGAACGACTATCGCGAAAACGATGCTGAGAATACCCTGCCCCGATTGGCCCTGCCCCAGCCCGAAGATACCGTCAATGAGAACCAGTACCTCAAGGATGACCGTACCCCAGAATGCCCAGGTCTTAAGCGTCCACAATCCATATGCGAGGACAAGGTGCAGTACACCCAGGATGAGGGTAATGATGCCCAGAGTGCCTATTGCACCTCCTGCACTTAGCAACACGATGCCGCTAATAACGCCCAGGATGCCCTCAACTGCCATGATGATGGAGATGATCGTGATCCCCAGTGGACGCCCGCGAGTCAGGCTTTGCATGTTAAACTCCTTTTTTTCGGAGCATCCAAAAAGGGGAGGATGCTCCCACAACGACGTGTTGATTTGATAGAAAGACACTATTCCCGGAAACAGATGCATCTTCTTACTATACCTGCAGGCAAGCCGCATTTGTTTCCAGTTATAAGCACGTAATAGAGGGGAATAAGGGTTCAACTATTCTGCACTGCTGCAAGTATGCCACCCAGATGTGTCGAAAATATCTCCAATGTGTACCAGAAAGGTGGAGAATAAGGAGCTGTGTTACACTTTTTCTCTGATTATGAATTGGGTGCCAGAATCAGGCCCGCCATATATTGCCCATGTATATAAGCAATTGTGGCCACGGCCTCACCTGGAACATAATCAATGGAGCCGTCGCCGTTGATATCGACGCCGTGCAGGGAGGGATCGGCAAGTGTCACGATTTCCTGCGCCTTCGCGCTGTTATTGGGGGTATTCAAGAGGGTGAGCGCATCCTGCTGCACCGTTGTCAGCCAGCCTTGCATGTCCGCTAAGGCGATGCTCACATGTCGTTCATGCACTCGAATATCAATCGATTGCATGGTTTTGTTTTGAAGTAGCTGGGCAACAGCGTTCAGGGTTTGAGACTCGGCGAGCAGCCCAACCAGTAAGCCTGTTCTGCCTGTGGTGGTGACGAAACTCACGAGCAAATTCCTGACATACACAAAGGCCTGCGGCGGAAAGGCGGCTGATAGCAACACCTTGCCCGTTGGGAGGCTCACAGCGCCATGTTCAAGGGTAATTTCTATCGTATCGCCCGCGCCGATCAGATTGATGCCATTGCTAATATAGCTCAACGTAAACGACTGGTTCTTGGCCACCAGTTTTCCAAGCGCGATGGCGTGTTTACTCGCGCTATCAACGAGCCATGCCTCGTACTGGAAGCCAGCCGGAGGAGCCAGCAGGCTGTTGACAGCCAGAGTGATAACGTTGCTATGGCTCGATGTGCCCGACTGATCGGTAAAAGCGACAACGCCACTGGCGTTGACCGCAAGCGCGGCGTTGCCAGGATTGGGATGGGTACCGCTGTTTCCAGTGGTGATATTGGTATTTTTTATAAGTACCGCCGCGCCTATAGAAGCAGCCGCGGCTACTAGCAGAATAAGGGCCATTATCAATGCGATCCGCCCGACGTTGGCAGAACGTGGGCGCGCCTGTAATGATGGAGAAGGCGCGTTGCTTTCTTGTGCGCTCTCAGATGTATTGTTCATTTTCTCCATTTGCTCATTACGATTGTGACCTTGCATGATAATTGACTCCTCAAATTGGCATTGAAATCTAATGGGCTATCAATCTTGATTTGCATAGATAAAATGTAGGGACGCGATTTATCGCGTCCAGGCTCCGGTTCAATGTGCACCCAGATGGACGCGATAAATCGCGTCCCTACATTTGCATCCTTGACAATCCACTATTGAGCGTTCTCTTTTACTCACAACGAGAAGTATATCATGCGTGGGAGCTTTTCTAAAGGCGCGATCCCGATGGATTAGGAGCAACGGCCCGTACCTGGAAGAGATAGGTCATCAGTTTGCCAATGCGTATGCGGTCGCGTGGTTTCAGCACGTGAACGTGACCGGGAGCGAGTGGAGCTTCATTGATGAAGGTGCCGTTTTTGCTGCCGAGATCGCGCAGGAGGTAGTCGCCGTTGCGGTAGATGATTTCGGCATGGCGGCGCGAAATGGAATTGTGATTGATGATGAGGGTAGAATTGGGCTCGCGTCCGATGGTCACTGCCTGCGTCTGGCTGATTTGCGTATGCGCCCATTCAGGCGAGATAAGCGCACCGGTGTTGTCCTGATCTAAGGAAAGCGCATAGGATTGTGCTTCCTGAGCGCGCAGTATATCCGCCGTTTTTTCTGGCAAAATAGGTATCAGAAAAGCAGCCGTGGGAATACTGGTGTGGGTGTAGGTATCAGTTCTCATTGATCTTTCCTCCTGTCGATTGGTTTGCCTGCGTTCTTCTCTGCCAGCATCTCCACGCCTGGAACCGCTCATTGTTACCACGGGCATCATGTAGGGGTCGGTATTGGAGCGCATGTTGACGCTCTCTATATCTTCACGTGGCAAGTCTAGAAGAGGTGTCATACCCCCCATCCCACTCATCCCGACGAACTGGCTCTTCATGCTGCGCACAGGGAGGGGCCGGGGTGCCTGGCTCAACTTACGGACCGCCAGTACAGGCGTGGGAACCTTCTGTGCATCCAGCCAGGTGGTCAGCTTGAAGTCCCGGTTAAACAGCAGGGAGGCAACGGGCATGAGGTTGACGGCATGATCGATGGCGCGTTTGAAGGCCAGCGCATCCCGGCGGCCATCGAAGGACAGCATACCAACAGGGATGCCGTCTTTGAGCAGCACCTTGCTATAGATATGCGTGCGTGGGTCGGCTTGAATCTCCTGGTATTCGGGGGAGGATACGTTGGTAATGCCAATAGCGGCAACATCGAATCCATAGAGATACTGCGCGCTGATGGAACGTAAATAGGCATTGCTATACGTTTCCGCGTGGCGCAAATGCTGGGTGCCAAGCATCCCCAGCATGCTGTACGCGGCTGTTCGCCCCTGCTGCATGGCCGGATACCATTGGCCGAAAATTCGCTCTCTGCCTGTGACGGGATCACATGTCTCAGCGGCATCGCCAATGGCAAAAATATCAGGAACACTCGTGCGCATGGCATGATCCACCTTCACGCCGTGCCCACAGGCGATGCCGCTCTCCTTCATAAAATCAACGGCAGGTTCAATACCAATCGCCGTCACGACAACATCACAGGGTATACGCGCGCCATTTTTGGTGATGATGCCGAGTACCTGCCCGCCATCCCCTTTCTTCCCGATGACCTCGGCAATTTCCTCTTCGACGCGAATATCAACCCCATCCTGCTCTTCCTGGTGCAGTACTAATTCAGACGCGGTTCTGTCCAGGATATCTTTCCATAGTCTCCGGCTGCGCAGCAGGTGAGTCACCTGAATCCCGCGATGTTGCAGAATCTCTACCGTCTCCAATGCGAGGGAACCACTGCCGCAGACTACAACACGCCTGGCCGTTTGCAGGAGACGCAGCGCGGCCTGGTAATCGGCAATCGTACGCAGCGTAATCACGCCCGCCAGGTCGCTGCCGGGACAGGACAGGCGGCTGGCACGCGCGCCTGTTGCCAGCAGCAAACGATCATAACCTACCTGCCGCCCACTCGAAAGCTGCAACGCGTGTTGATTGACCGCGATCCTGACGGTGCGATCAAGCATGAAGTGTATGCCCAGGTCGGCATAAAAACTCCTGCGGCGCACATATAGCGTATCTTCCGTAACCCGGCCCGCCAGGTAATCTTTGAGCGCGGGCCGGTAATAGGCCGGAAGAGGTGTATCCGCGATAACCGTGATCTCTGCAGACGGCTCTTCGTTGCGCAGTGTTTCAGCGGCGGTGACTCCAGCAATGCCACCGCCAACTATGACGTATGAACAATGTTCAACCATATTTCACCCCTGGTGTTCCCGACATGCTTTGTATCTTGCTGTATTGTTGTATTTCAGTTTACTGTACAAGTTATTAAAACAGCATAAAAATGGGGAAAAGGGGTACAGATTACCCATAAGGAATTTCGGGATGGAGTTGGTTCTCCGTTTTTCATTTCAAGCAAATGGCTGGCAGAAATTGCTGGCCCGCTGCTCCAATGGCTGATGCACAAAACGAATATCTCGTGTATCATATCGATAGATACACCCATCATCTCGACAAAAAGGTTTTGAGGATATTTTAGAGATGAACTCTTCCGTCTGATCTCCCTCGATGGCGAACCCACCCCCTCGATCATCGACGTTGCCGAGCATGCGATCTGCATCGGAGACATGACCAAGCCATGGGGACTCGGCGGACTGCGCATCGGCTGGATTGCCAGTCGTAATCACCAACTCTTACAGCGTGTGAGCGAAGCCCGTGATTACTCCACCATGTGTTCCAGCGCTCCAGGAGAATTTCTCGCCGAAGTAGCGTTGCGCCATGCATCGCAGCTCATCGCGCCACGCCTGGCCGCTGCACGCACCAATCGAGAGCAACTCGCACAGGCTATTGCGCAAGCCAGCGCGCACTTCCAGGGACCACCGGCATGGCAGCGTCCTGAGGCCAGCTACACCGCCTTCGTACAACTCCCGTTCCCCGCGGAGGCATTCTGCCGTCACCTCGCCCTGGAGCGGCGCATTCTCCTGTTGCCAGGCTCGGTTTTCGGTCCTGCTTATGAAAACTTCATCCGCGTTGGGCTTGGTGGTGACACCCGCCAGTTCCAGGAAGGGATGTCGATCATGCTAGACGAGTTACTCCGCTGGAGAGGGTGATCTCACCTGAGGGGATACTCTCTCTGAGAAAAGGGGAGAACAAGAAAAGCGAGAAGCAGGCATGCCGAAAATTTCACGGTGGGATTGACAGTCAGGTGTTGTCGTTCTGCTCCACCGTGATGACGACTTTTCCTCGGGCGTGTCCTTCTTCAAGATACCGGAGAGCCTCGGCAGTCTCACTTAACGGATAACATCTCTCGATCACCGGTACGACTTTGCCGGCTTCAAGAAGCTCTTTCATGTAAACCAGATCTTTCTGGTTCATTTTCGCTATTCCCATGAGACCGACCTTCTTGTTCCCGGTCTTTGACATCAATGGTCCCAGGACCATATGTTCGAATAGACGCGGCAGGCTTTGGAAACCGGCAATGGCACACGTTCCCTTGGGGTTCAATGCACGCTTGTAATCAGAGACGGAACGATTTCCCACAGCATCATAAATCAGGTCGTAATGCTGCCCATTCCTGGTAAAATCTTCTTGCGTGTAATCAATCACGTGGTCTGCGCCAATGGAGCGTACCATACCCACATTCCGTGTGCTGCATACGCCGGTGACTTCAGCCCCGAATGCTTTGGCAATCTGCACGGCAAATGTCCCCACCCCACCAGAGGCACCATTCACCAGAACCTTTTGCCCGGGCTGGATGTGTCCCTTATCGCGAAGACCCTGCAGAGCGGTGATTGCGGCCACAGGGACGGCGGCAGCTTGCTCAAACGAACTCTTCGTCGGTTTCAACGCCAGGGTGTTTTCAGGAACAGATGCGTACTCGGCAAAACTACCCGTGCATGCCCCGAATACCTCATCCCCTGGCTGAAACTGGGTGACGTTGTTGCCAACGGCTTCCACCCGCCCGGCGATATCAGCGCCGAGTCTCGGGTCTTTCGGTTTGCGCAGCCCTCCCGCTAAGCGGGCCAGGAACGGTGCACCTCTCATGAGATGCCAGTCCAGGGGATTTGCGGACGCCGCATGAATCTTTACCAGGATTTCACCGTCGTTGGGGGCAGGTTTCTCCACCTCTTTGACTTGAAGAACATCCGGTGGGCCGTATTGTGTGTAGACAATTGCTTTCATGTGTTTCCTCCAAGTTGCTTTGATTCGGTTTTAGGAGCTTCCTCAACTTACTGTTTGACATCGGAGGCAACTGCCTGGCCGGGTTTCACGCGAATGACCGAGAGCAATGGCATTGCTACATCACGCACTTTTCTGAGCAATCCATACAACGCGGCCTGATCGACCACTGGGCCGGTTAGAAGCGTCTGTCCCACTTGCTCGATCTACCAGTAGCATAGCTCCATGACGGTAGTCACGTATAGACACGAAAGTGTTGTTTGGGGTGTTGTTTTGTGGGGGGAGTGAGTGAGCAGCAGCGCTCAAGCGTTGGCTTGCTGGATTGCTTGCGGGTTGTTCTTGAGAGCACGTGTGCGGGCAACCTGACGTTTCGGCTACAACAGACCCAACTCGCGGGCACGTGCGACCGCTTCGGTGCGCCTTTGGACGGCGAGTTTGCCAAAGATTTTCCGATTGTGTCCTTTCACCGTGTCCAGGGCGAGGAACAGCCGCTCACTCATCTCCTGATTGGAGAGTCCTTGAGCCATGAGGTGGAGGACTTCCAACTCGCGTGGGCTCAATGGCTCGAGAAGAGGCTGGGCAGGAGGCCGAGACGATGTGTCTTCGCGCTTGTGCTCCTCAGCTTTAAATACAGCCAGCACCTTCCCGATAGAGTCCGGCAACATTCCACTAGCCTCTGCTGCGGACAAGAGTTGAGCCATCGGGAGACCTTCATCGACAAACAGACGGATGAAGCCGCCCGGTGAGGCTATCGCCAGCGCGTCACCGAGCAGTTGCACCGCTTTGTCCTGTTCGCCATGTGCCTGCAGAGCGACCGCCTGGAGCACCATCACCTTGAGCCGTTCATCCTGCCACCCCCTGGCCTCCACCTGCCGTCGCCAGGGAGAGAGCACCGCCAGTGCTGCGGAGGTGTCTCCCTGAGCCAGGTGGACCCGGGCCTGGCTGAGAGGGAGTTCGTGCGTCTGTGCCAGATGAGCGGCTGCCGCCAGATGGCCCTGGCGAAGCAGGGTCAGCACTTGCGCGGCAGCAACCTCAGGCATGCGATACACGAAGTTCTGCTGGCGCGCGGACCGATCTGCCTCAGCTAGAAGAGCGGCCGCGCCGGCCACGTCTCCCTGGGCCAGTTTCAGGCGGGCGAGCAACACGTCACTGGCAACGGATCTGTCCGTGTTTTCTATCTGCCGTGCCAGTTGGACGCTCTGCTGCACGTGCTGCGAAGCCTCATCCAGGTCGTTCCATTCGTAGCATAGACGGGCCAGACCAAGATGCGCTTCGCTGGCAGCCGGCAGCGGCGACTCACCTACCAGTTGCAGGACGCGCCGGTAGGTCTCGGCCGCCGGATAAAGCTGGTTTTCGGTTTCCTGTACGTTGCCCAGGCCGACGGTAGCCGATAGGTTGATGATGATATTGCCGGACGCCTGGCTAATAGCAATGGCTTCGCTATAGGCCCGGCTGGCCGCGGCACGGTCTCCCTGGAGCTGGTAGGCAATCCCCAGCTTCCAGATAGTGGCAGTGCGGACAGCCAGGTTATCGGGGTGCAGATACTCTAGAGCGCGGCGCGACTGGGCAATGATGGTTTCCACCTGGTTCTCAGCGGCAGCCACCAGGGCCCGTATGGCGGCAATATGCCCGACGAGGTTGCGGGTCTTGTCGTCTGGCTCGGCGCCTTGCAAGGCTGCTTCGGCAGCTTGCAGTTTCTGTTCGACGCCGGTCAGTTGGCCGGTCATCGATAACGCCGAGGCATACATCACCCACAACGAGGGCCTGGCATCCAGTACCGTCCTTGGCAGCGACTCCAGCCAGTGAAGAACCGGGACCACCGCGCCGCGAAACTGCAGGGGCATCCCCTTTCCTTCCACCAGGCGCGCGGCGCGCTCCACATCATGGGCGGCAACCGCATGGTGAAACGCTTCAATCTCCAGACCATGGTCTTCATACCAGAGGCTGGCACGGATGTACAATTCGTTCACCTGGCTTTCCGCATCTCCTGTAGATGAGGCGATGCTCTGGTGCAGTCGCTGTCGCAGCAAATCGGCAAAGAGATGGTGATAGCGGTACCAACGCCGCTCGTTGTCAAGGGGGACGAGGAACAGGTTGGCGCGTTCGAGATATTCCAGGATTTCTCGCCCGGAAACAGAGGGATCCATCAGAACGGCATCACACAGCGGGCCGCAGAAGCGGTCGAGGAGAGACGTGCGCAGCAAAAACGTCTGGACGCGTTCGGACTGCTGCCCGAGGACTTCTTCCACCAGATAGTCCAGCACGAAATGGTGGCTGCCGGTGAACGATTTGATGAAGCTGGCGGTGTCTTGCTGTCCCTGCATGGAAATCGCAGCCAATTGCAGGCCGGCAATCCAGCCTTCGGTGCGGGTTGAAAGCCGCGCGATGTCTTCGGCTGAGAGGTCCAGGCCCATCACCTGGTTGAGAAAAGCGGCGGCTTCGGAGGGGGTAAAACGCAAATCAACGGCGCGCACTTCGGTCAATTGCCCCCCGACGCGTAACCGGGCCAATGGCAGCGCTGGATCCTCACGGGTGGCGATGACCAGGTGCATCTGTGGTGGCAGATGATCGAGCAGAAAGGTGAGGGCCTGGTCAACCGCTTTGGCCTCAAGCACGTGGTAGTCGTCAAGGACGAGGATGAACTGGTCGGGAATGGTGATCAGGTCATTGAGCAGGGCCGTCAGCATCGCTTCGGGTGGTGGTGGCTGAGGGGATTGGAGCACACCCGACACCCCTTCTCCAATCGTGGCCGCAATCGTCTGCAAAGCAGCGACGAGGTACGTCAGAAAGCGTGCGGGGTCGTTCTCCCCTTCGTCCAGTGACAGCCAGGCGGCCGGTCGCTCGATTCCCTCGACCCATTCACTGACCAGCGTGGTTTTCCCAAAGCCGGCGGGGGCAGAGATGAGGGTCAGTTTGCGGTGCAGACCCTCGTTGAGCCGCTCGAGCAGGCGGGGGCGGCTGACAACGTTGGGCCGAAGCCCAGGGATATACAGTTTCGTGGCGAGAATGGGTGTAGGCATGCCTGCTTCTGTTCCTGGCCTTTGCGGTCGGCCTTGTTCTGCTCTTCTTTCTTCCCAGCGCGCACGAACCGCTACAAAGAGCGGTGTGCTGCTTTCAAAAGCACCTACGTTGGAGGGTTACATCCTTGCTTGCAGGAAGCGCCTGAGTGCTTGCTCCCTTGTTCGTCTTCGACGCACCTCTTGATACAGCACTGCTTGCAGCGGAGGAAATCGTCCAGCACGCGCTGCTGGTGGCATTTATCCGTTTGCCGCCGCCGCCTTAATATCCACCAACTGCTGTGTATGCATCTTATCATGCTGGGGCAGAATATTTACCATCTGGTAGAACTTAAGCTGGCCCCAGTTGGGGTGTCGGAATGGGCGCTCCCAGTCATCCACGGGCAGTTCTGAGAGGTATTGGAAGACCTCTTCGCGCCGCGCTGCCATGCCCGCCAGTACTGCATCGAGCGAGGCGGGCGGTTCGGCTGCGCGTGTGCGGCGCGGTGTCTCTTCTTCAGTCGCGGTAACTAAGGGGTTGTCTTCGTTTTGTACAAGCTGCATCTGTTCCAGGGCAAGGCCATCCGCGATATAGAGATGATAGGCTATTTGTAGTGGGGTCCACTCGCTGCCATCGGCAGGCGCTTTGGTCAGTTCCTCCTTGCTGAATTTTGCTAGTTGTCCCATAAATTCTATGCGAGCCGCGACCATTTTGCGGCGCACCTTGTCATACGGGTTCTCTACTGTTGCCATAACTTGTTCTTCCTCCAGCCTGGGTCTTACTCTGTGTGTTGCACTAGTCGGTTATATAAACGTTCTAACTCATCTTCACCATTAAAGTGTAGGACTAGTGTACCCTTACCCTTCGTATTTCGCTTCAAATCAACCTTGACCATCAGCGCGTTGCGGAATTGCGCTTCCAGGTCTTCGATTTCGGGGGAACGTAGTGGAGCGGAGGAGACAAGCGTCGCCTTGTCGGCGCGTTCAGCCGCTTTGATACGCGCTGCCAGTTCTTCAGCCTGCCGCACATTTAATTTTAAGCTGATAATCTTGCCCATCGCGGCAAGCTGATCTTCTTCGCGGGTGATACCGACCAGTGCGCGCGCGTGACCCTCGGTGAAATTTTCCAGTTGATTGACCAGCGCCTCGCGCACCCTGGGGGCGAGTTGCAGCAGGCGCAGGGCATTGGTGATAGTCGAGCGGTCCTTGCTTACCTGCCGGGCCACTATCTCTTGTGTCAGGCCATATTCTTCGATTAAGGCCTGATATGCCAGCGCCTCTTCAATCGGGTTGAGATCGGCGCGCTGGATGTTCTCGATGAGGGCCAGCTCGAGCATTTCCTGCGGGGTGGCCTCTTTGACGACAACGGGAATTTTCGTCAATCCCGCCATGCGTGCGGCGCGCCAGCGCCGTTCACCCGCGATAATTTGATATTGTACCACAGCAGTTATAGCGGGAGCATCGGGGCCAGCCGCCGGGTCATCGTCTGAAAACCAGCCGCCGGGCGCAGCTTTGGGGGCAGCTCTGCTATCCAGGCGTGTAACCACCAGGGGTTGCAGCAGGCCGTATTGTTTGATCGATGCGCTCAGCTCCAGCAGTTTCGGATCGTCCTCGCGAAACGCGCGGCGTGGCTGGCGTGGATTGGGTATGATGCTGTCGATAGGAATCTGAAAAATACTCTCTTCGTCGACACGCGAGGGCTGCTGCGCGGCCATGACTTCGGATGCGCCAGAGATCAAGGCATCCAGCCCGCGCCCCAGTCCGAATTTCTGCTTAGCCACGAGCCATTACCTCCTCTGCCAGTGTGCGATAAGCGACTGCTCCGGGGGAGTTCGGATCGTAATCAAGAATAGATTGCCCAAAACTGGGCGCTTCACTCAAGCGGACGTTGCGGTTGATGATGGTCTGAAAGACTTCCTTGGGAAAGTGATTGCGCACCTCTCGCACAATCTCACCTGCCAGGCGTGTGCGCGGATCAAACATACTCAGGACCACCCCCGCAATATAGAGGTCCGGATTGAGCTTGCTTTTGACGATCTGAATGGTATTGAGCAGGTGGCTTAATCCCTCCAATGCCAGGTATTCGCACTGTATGGGAATGATCAAGCCATCGGCGGCAACCAGGGCATTTACAGTGAGAAGGCCGAGCGAGGGAGGACAATCAATGATAACGTAATCGCAGCGCTGGCGAATCGGCTCCAACGCCTGACGCAAGCGGCTTTCGCGCGCTATAGCGCCAACCAGTTCAATTTCGGCTGCGGCCAGGTCTACGGTACAGGGAGCAATCACTAATTCGCGCCGTTGGGAAGGCACAATCACATCGAAGATGCTCAGCTCTTCATCCTCTTGCACAAGAACATCGTAGATGGTGTGCGTCCCAAGTTTTTTCGCTACTCCGATGCCACTGGTCGTATTCGACTGCGGGTCCATATCGACGAGCAATACCTTACGACCCGCCGCCGCCAGGTAAGTTGCCAGATTGATCGCAGTTGTGGTTTTGCCAACTCCACCCTTCTGGTTTGCGATTGCATATACTTTCGACACAGGCTACTTCCGTACCTTCCGATGTAGGGGCGCAATGTTGAATATTGCGCCCATCTACCCCGCCTACTGACCCTGGGCGCAATGAATTGCGCCCCTACACCACGATTTCTGCGTCCCTGGGTGCGATAAGTCAGGTTTCCATGTGGCGCAATTTGTATGCACATTGTAACAAATGCTCGCATGAGAAGCAACACTCACCGGTCAAAGTACAGAATACGGCCACAATTGCTGCACGATTGCAGGTCTTTACTGATTCTCACCCGCTGTAACTCGCTCGGCGTCAAAATGACGCGGCACCACTGGCATGAATTTTGCTCTACTTTGGAGACCGCGCGCCCCTGCTTGGTACGTTTAAGCGCATCGTAGCGTTTGAGCAGTTCTGCATCAATGTTCCTCACGAATTGATCGCGTTTCGCCTGTAGCTCCTGTTGTTTTCCGTCCAACTGATCGCGGCGCACCACGCTGGAAGCATTCTGCTGCGTCCAGTCTTCCTCTGTGCGCTGCAACGCTTCAGCTTTCTGCTGCACCAATTCTTTCAAAGTATCTGTCGCATCCATAACTTCCAGGGTCATCTCTTCCTGGCGGCTTTGCTGCGCGCGCAGGTGCTGCGTCTCCTGTTGCACAGCATACAGTTCTTTTGGATTCGTGATTGTGCCGCTGTAAAGGCGCTGGTCCAGTAGTTGCAGACGCTGGTCCAGTTCCTCAAGCGCCCATTCAGCCTCCTTTTGTGATTGCAATCCAGCCTGGAGTTGCTGCTGTGCGATCCTGTGTTCCGCACGCGCCTTCCTTAAAGCTGCATCTTCTTGAAGTGAATGCACCAATGCCTGTTGCTCAGCGATGAGGCGTTCCAGTTCGAGGTCAAGCTGCTGTAACTGGTAAAGTGTGGCAGCTATCTGTGTCGTGCTCATCGGCAGATGATACTCCTTTCCGAGCCTACGACGGGGTTGGATTCTATTGTACAACTCGCAAGGGCCGACCGCAAGGGCTGTGATCATGAAAACAGGGCTTCTCAAAAGCGGCGGAGGTGAAAAAGACAAGTCCATGCGGTCGCCGCCGCTTCGTCTCTCACCCGGGCGAGGCCCTCGCCTGGGTCCTTTGACCTTCGCTTTTGAGAAACCCTGAATAGAGAGTTGGTGGTCAATGCCACCAACTCTCCTCTAACTGGCCCGTAGAGGGGACGGGCCAGACTCTGCCCTTGCCCTGGTTCCACGGGCGAGAATGGGTGCCTGGCATGCACAGCAGTGCCAGGCACTGGCTAGCAGCGCCGCGGCTCTGCATGCGTATGGAGATTAGCCGCCAATGTAGCCAAGCGTATCGGTCCCCCCTTGCTGGCCAGCCGCATTGAAGTACATGGGGCGTTCGGCCACGAAGGCCCCGCCGTTATTGATCGTTTGCACGGTCATCGAGACTTCGAAACACGGCGTGGGAGAGCCCGACGGACACATGTGTTGCAGCATGATGGCCACGATATCGGCGGTGGCCCGGCTATGGCCCACCACGTTCATGCTGAAGGTGTAGACTTTGCCTTGCTGGTTGAACAGCGTGACGTAGATGCTTTCAGCCGTGGCGCTGGGGTTTTGCAGCGTCAACCACTCGTCATAGCCCACCTGGGTGTAGCCCTCGGCGAAGCTGTACAGGCTGGTGGCGGCCGGTCCCACCTGGCCGATGACATCGGTGCCCCCAATCCCGGAGAGCAAGCGCCCATCGCTGCGGCTCTGGTGGTTGTAGGCGAAGAACATCTCGCGCTCGGCCACGATGCTGGCTCCGCTGGAGGTGATCTCGGCGGAGACACTCTGACCCGGCTCGGTGGCATTGCTATTGACGTTGAAGACCGTCTGCGAGAGCGTGGGGATCGTCATGGTGGACTGCGAGGTGCTGCCATCGGGATACTCCAGCTTGATGGTCACGCTGGCCGTGGTATTGGCGCTCTTGTCCAGGTTGGCGATGACGAAGTTCTCCTGGAACTGGCCCCCGGTGTAGCCCTCGGCAAACAACCAGTCCGTGGAGAGCGTCTGCACGCCAATCACATCGGCCCCGCCGGTCACGATGCCCGCGTGGCCGCCATTGAGGTGAGTGAAGTAGGTGGGGCGCTCCACCGCCACCGGCTGGTCGGAGGTCACCACCACCGCCACATGCGCGGGTAAGGCCGGGGAGGCCTGGCTGGGGAAGATGGTGCCGCGCGTGCCCGCCGAGACCGCCAGGGTTTGTTGCCCCACCTGGTGGCCGCCGGAGTAGTAGGTAGCGCTCAGGTGGGCGGTCTGTCCACCCGGTGGGTTCAAGATGGGCAGGAACGAGGCGTAGCTGCCGCCCCCCGGCTGATTGCCGACCGCCATGTCGGCGAAGGAGAAGCTCTTCGCCAGTTTGGTCACCCCCAGCACATCGCTGCCGCTGGTGGTGTTGACGGCACTGAAGTACATGGGACGCTCGGCCACGATGCCGGTGCAGTTGGGAGTGGCGTTGGTGTCCACCGTCAGGATGGCCGAGTCCGAGATGCCGATGCCGCTGGGGCTCGTTCCCAGGTCGTTGTCGACCGACTCGCTGAGGCGCTGACTGGGGTTGACAATGACCGGCAGGTTCTTGGTCAGCGGGCTGCCGCGATCGGGGGTATACAGGTAGGTAATGTTGACCTGGCAGGCGTTGCTGGTGGGGTTATCCAGCGAGAGCCACTCTTTGAAGCCATCGCCCGCGCGCCCTTCGGCAAAGTACCACGTCTTAAACACCGGCCCCGGTTGCATGTTCGGCGGCGGTGTGGGCGAAGGTGATGGTGATGGTGTTGGCGATGGTGGGGGTGCCTGATTGGCATAACTGAGAAATTGCTGGTAGATGTACGTTCCCATGCTGGCCACAGGCGTTCCCTGGTAATCTGAGATTAACTGTGGATAGGCACACAGTTTACTGCCGCCGCTTACATTGTACCATGCCCAGGCTACCCAACCCATTGAGTGCGCGTCAAAGTAAGGGACGAGCTGGCTCATGAAAGTACTATGGCAATCGTATTCACCGCTTTCAGCCGATATGATCGGGTACGTCGATGTGAGGTTGCCGAAGGAGGCATCCCATAAGGCGGGTGAGTTCTTGCCGCCGTAGGGATAGGGATGAGTATCATAGACCACATTCGAGCCACTAATTGTATTGGTGGTAATTCCGCTCAACTCATAACCCCAGTTGGTGCCAGCTACGAGTACTACATTATTCGCTCCAGCACCGCGTACCGTGGTGACAAGGGTCTGCATACCGACCGCCTGATAGCTGGGGGATTGGCCGGGAAGAGTACCATTATCATTGATGATCGGACACCCGCTGAGCCAGCACTGCCAGGTTGCCGTTGATGTTGTGAGGGTGGGGTGTGGCTCATTATACAGCTCAAAAAGCACATTCGTGTAGCTCGCGTAAATTGGAGCCACCTGCTGCCAGAAAGTTACACTTCTCGCATCAGGCATCTCCCATCCCGCAGCTTGAGCCTGACCACCAGCGTCCGCCCATTGCAGATCGATAATGACATTCAATTTCAACGCGGTGAGTGCGTCAACGGTCTGTTTCACGGTCGCCTGGTATTGCGCAGCGGTGCATTGCCCCGACAATCCATTCAACCAGATACTCTGGGTCAGGGGCAGTCGCACCGTGTTGGCAAACCAGTAGGTGCCGTTCGCGCTGCTGGTGCCAGACCCCATAAACGCCAGGTGACCAGAATCCAGGTTGCCGTCGCCCTGGCATGCAAATTCCAGCCCATCAAGTCCTACACCATGAAAGATATAAGACTTACCATCAGCCCCGATAATTTGATTGCCCTGCACGTGATATGGCCCATCCGCGAATTGATGATAGGTCAGGGATGATGGTGAGGCCGCCTGCGCAGAACGCGCACCATGGGTAAGCAGGGTGGTCAATGGTCTGATCCAGAAGACTCCAGCGCACATAGCTATTAAAAGGAGAAGACCAATTAATCGAAAAGCAATAGAGCGTGGCATAAGCAAGTTCCTTTACAACAAGATACAATCATGATACTTTCAAGCTACAGATGATGTAATTGTATCAGTGAATATACATTCGTCAATATTTCAGGAAGTATCAAGCTGTATCATCGGCAGTATTTAAGCGAAAAGAGTTCCATCTAACCTCTATTCGTCTTCATCAAGTACTTTTGTACCGCATCAACTCTGTATACTCGCGTGATGTGACAGGATTGCGGTCAAAGCGTTGAAACATAGGGATATATCTATCATAAGGAGTGTGTGTATGCCGTCCTCTTTCTTCCAGAGGCATTTTCTATTATTTGTGATCGGGGCCATTGCCCTCACTATCGCTGTGCAGGCGCTTCTGATTGCAGGGGAACATTACGCAGCCTCCCATCCTGGTCTGGGGCCATCCAATGGCGTCATTTTAGGAAAGACTCCCACGCCGACTGTTACACCCGCCCCGACGCAGCCAGCTAACCATTACCAGCGTCCGAATTTCGAAGCAGGCATTGTTGATCCACAATGGACCCAGAATTCTTATGGGCCAGATGATATTGCGTGGCAGAATGATCTCCCTTTGATCCAGGCGCAAACCGGGGCGCGCTGGCTGGAGATGCCCGTACTGTTTACGCAAACATCACCGACATCGACCCAGGTCAAGACCGGTCAGGGTACTCCTACAGCGGAATCCGTTGTGTTTGGTATCAGGGCGGCGCGCGCATTGGGCTTTCATGTCTTTATAGTGCCGTTGTTTAGCGTGGATGTGCAGGGAGCATGGGCCGCCAGCATTCAATTCTCAACCACTGCGCTAGAGCAGCAGTGGTTTGATAGTTTCTGGGAGACATTTCAGCCCTATGTCGTGGCAGCCCAGGTGGGGGGCGCGGAACAAATATCAATAGGCACCGAGGAAGTCTGGTTGCAACAATATGCAGCGATCACGTTGTGGAATACACTGATCGCGCGCGTGCGCAGCGTCTTCTCCGGCACTATTACCTATGATATGAACTGGACTTCCCTGAGTGACCCGGTACCGGCCTGGTTCAGCAACCCTGACCTGGCGATGGTGGGCATCTCGGAGTACATTCCTCTGGTCGACCAGCGTGAACGCCTTGACCTGCCAGCCATAATTCCCCTGTGGAGAGATAAAGTGAAGGTATTGCTTGATACACTGTCAACGCAGATTGGGAAACCCGTGATCCTCTCGGAGATTGGATACCGCAACAGCGCGGATACGCTCTATCATCCCTGGTTCCCTTTCTCAACCGCTTCACCGTCCGATCCGGCTGAACAGGCAGCAGCATGTGACGCGGCGCTCACCAATATCATTCCTGACCCGCACATTATGGGTACTTTCTTCTGGGGTTGGGACTCTGTAAGCGGGTTCAAACTTTCCGGCCAGCCCGCGATGGCGGTACTTCATAAGTGGTACACCTCGCCTCAAGCCTGAGCCAGGAGATTGCAAGGGCAGGAAGGTGGCGCCCAATAGGCGTCAAGTTAAGGATGATCGAAATTGGCCGCATCTGGAAGATTTTTGAATAGCCCTATTATTGAAAAAAGCGCATCTAGAAAAGGTCGAAGCTAGTATGGTTGCCAGAGTAGCTCCACCGATTAACGATAAAAATTTACGTATGCAGGTTGCGCGATATGCTGAGTGGCTAAGCTCGCAGAGCCAGCGCAGTGTGAAGAGCGCCCAGGAGTTAAGCCCTTATGGGACAGACGCGACACGCGAATTGCATGAGTATATCGAGAACGCCGGAAAGACGGTGCAGGTGGGCGATAAAGAGGTCGCGATCTTCGCCCCTTTCCGACCAGAACATTCGGCGCTGCAGACGTTCACACCCAGGCAGATCATCGCGTTGTTTGCGTTAGCCATTGCGTGGTTGCTCAGTCTACTGGTATGGCGCCAGGGCACGCTCATTACCACTATCGCCCTCATTACGCTGCTGTACATCAGTCACCTGGTCCTCAATATCGCGCTGGCGCTGGCTACTTTTGGGCGCAAGCACGAGGAGGAAATTGATACGCGCGTTCTTCACGCGCTGCGCTACGCCGATTGGCCTGCGTATACTATCCTGTGCCCCCTTTATAAGGAAGCGCAGGTGGTGCCCCAATTTGTGAAGGCCATGAGCGAACTGTCCTATCCAAAAGATAAATTACAGATCCTCCTCCTCACGGAACAGGATGATCGCGAGACCCGCGACGCCATTCGCGCGCTGAACCTGCCGCCACATTTTCAGATTGTGACGGTGCCAGATGGGAAGCCGCGCACGAAGCCGCGCGCCTGTAATTTTGGCCTGCTGCAGGCCACCGGGCAATTTGTGGTGATTTATGACGCGGAAGATATTCCGGAGCCGCTGCAATTGAAAAAAGCCGTGCTCACCTTTGCCAACCACGGCTCGAACCTGGCTTGCGTGCAGGCCAAACTCAACTATTATAACCCGGAACAGAATATATTGACGCGCTGGTTCACGGCTGAATACTCGCTGTGGTTCGACCTGATTCTTCCTGGCTTGCAGCGCGCTGGCCTGTCCCTCCCTCTGGGAGGCACATCCAACCACTTTCAAATACAAACCTTGCGCGCCCTGGGAGCCTGGGATGCCTATAATGTGACGGAAGACTGCGACCTGGGGCTGCGGCTTGCCCGCTACCGCTTTGAGACCGTCGTCCTCAATTCTGTTACTTATGAAGAGGCCAATTCGCAGACAAAGAACTGGATCCGCCAGCGTTCACGCTGGATTAAAGGCTATATGCAGACCTACCTGGTCTATATGCGCCATCCCTGGCGCTATCTGCGCCGGGGGCATCTGCGCGAATTTATCTCGCTGCAGTTGGTGATCGGTAGTAAAACCGCTATCCTGTTTCTCAATCCGCTGCTCTGGCTCTTGTTTGCGTCGTACTTTGTATTTCGCCCCGAGATTGGCCATACCATACAGGCAATCTATCCCAAGCCGCTGCTCTATTTAAGCGTGGTCAGCCTGGTCTTCGGCAACTTCTTTTACATCTACGTCTACCTGCTGGCCTGCGTGCGGCGCAAGCAATATCGCCTTGTCAAATGGGCGTTGTTCATCCCCATCTACTGGATGATGATGAGCGTAGCCGCCTGTATGGCGCTCTTTCAGCTGATTTTCAAGCCGCATTACTGGGAAAAGACTATTCATGGGCTGCATTTGCGTAAGAATTCACCGCCGCTCGATATTGCAACCTGGACTAATGGGGACAGATTGGCGGACGAGGAGACTATGCGCATGGTTTCCATAGGCTATGGTGGGCCCTGGCAGGTCAAAGAGTCATCGGGCGTCGTGTCTTCTGTGACGATGAGACTGCGCAAACTCATGACACTGCCCATGCCGGCCATATCGCGCACTGAACGCCAGGCGCTGCAAACGACTCCGCGTGCCTGGTGGGCGGACCCGTGGCTATTCGTTCTGCTCTTTATCGCCCTCAATGTGAGTATCACAACCTGTTACTATTCATACAAGCATTACGCTATTCTGCTCTACAATGATGCCTACGCGCACCTGCGTATTCCCTTAAGGGTTATCGATGTGCATTTCAGCGTCGCACAATTTGGGGGCGTCTGGCTGCCACTTCCACACCTTTTGATGCTGCCTTTCGTCTGGAATGCGTTCCTCCTGCGCACAGGTTTGGCGGGAAGCATTCCCTCGATGGCGTGCTATCTCGTCGCTACCGTCTTTCTCTATCTGTCGGCACTGCGTTTGACTCGAGATAAACTGGCAAGTGTTGTAGGGACGCTGGTGCTTGTACTCAATCCGAATGTGCTGTATCTGCAAACGACGCCGTTGAGCGAACCGGTGTGTATCGCCACACTGACGATGGCCTGCTACTTCTTCCTGGCCTGGACCCAGGAAGATCACCCGAAATACCTGGTGCTCACGGCGGCCAGCACCTTCCTGGCGACCATGGCGCGCTACGATGGCTGGATGTTAAGTGTGCTACTGCCGCCTTTGATCATCCTCGTCGGCTTGCTCAAACACCGCAAGCGCGCCCAGATCGAGGCGGATGTGATCATTTTCTCTGTACTGGGCTTCCTGGGCATTGTGCTGTGGGTGGTCTGGTGCGCCATCATCTTCGGCGATCCGCTCTATTTCCAGCATAGTCAATTCTCATCGCAGGCTCAACAGGCGCTGTTTGTGCAGACCGGCACTCAATACGCGGCCCACGATCTTGTCCAATCCTTCCGTTACTATATCCTCAACACCATTGATGTGGTTGGCCCGTTATTGTTTGTACTGGCAGCCCTGGCAATCGCCAGCTTTCTATCACAGCGCAAACTGTCACCAGAGCTAATAGGCGCGCTGGCATTTTTCGCTCCGTTCGTTTTTTACGTGAGCTCGCTTTATAGTGGGCAGGCCAGCCTCTATGTGCCCGAAGCGGTGCCATCCTACGCGCACCAGACGCTCTTCAATACACGCTTCGGTACGGAAATGGTAGCTCCTGTCGGGCTGTTTATTTCCGTGCTGGTAGCGCGCTTGCGCATTCCGGCGCTTGGCCGTGCATGGGGTTCGCTTGCTCACATAGCCTTTCTACTTCTCATTCTCATTCAATCGGTCTTGATCGTCTCCAACGGCATCATCACCGTCCAGGATGGTCAATATGGCGTGTCGTGCGCGCAATACCACCGCATCAACATTTATTTGGCGCAGCACTATAACGGGGGGAAGATTCTCGAAGATATTTATGCCTCAGACATCGATGGAATTGATGCCGGCCTTGACTACCTGGCTTTTGTGAATGAAAGCTCTGGCTCCGCGTGGGTGGCCGCGCTACAAAACCCGACAAAAGTGGATTGGATCATTGTGCGCCCGAAGTGGCTGAGCCGTCCGGGCGATCAACCCGACCTGGTCGCGCAAGCCATCAATCTGAACAGCTTAACCTTTCTACAAGACTTTGCGCTGGTAGTGCAGGAGCCAAATGGGCTGGAACTCTATCATCGCAATGGGCTTCCTCCCTTACCAACAAACCCGATTCCGCCAGGTTTGCCCAATGAACACAAACTCTGTGGGTCCGGTACGCCGTGATGTTCCAGGCCATTCTGGAAGCCTCCAGCCTAATCCTGATCGCTCCCATCGTCCGTATTGGTGCGACGTGTAGAGGTGGCGCGCCGCGTCGTCCTGGTTGTATTCGTAGCCGCTTGATCCGTAGCTGTGCTGCCATTTGACGCGTCGCTTGACTCAGGTGTTTCGCCGATGGAGCCGGTAGCGGCCATGACCTCCGCGGGAGGCTCTGATGAGGGGGTGGACGAGTCCTCAGAGGATTCCGCAGGAATGTCTGCGCGCCCCTCCACGGGAGGTTCGGACGTTACCTGATTAGCAGGTATGGGAGTATCGGTCTGATGCTCCGTATCTGAGGGACTCTCTGCCGATTCAGCAGTATTCTCAGTGTTTCCGGCTGTTACCGGTTGGCCCTGCTGCTGATCAGAGCTTGCCTCGGGCCCCTGCTGGGAAGCGCGCAGCTCGGCCAGGTGTGATTCCAGGGTGCTCAGATGTGCTGTGCGGCTTTTCAGGAGCGCCTGGGCTTTCGCAACCTTTTTTTCAGCCCTCCCTACCAATGTCTTTGCCTTTTCGACCGCGAGCATCACTTTCGCTTCCCGTTTGGCTTGCTTTTTTTGTTGTTTCTGCGACGAATTCGTCGAACCGGTAGGGGCCCGATTTATCGCGCCCTCGTCGCTCCTCGATTTCTTTGCCATGATATTCACCTCATTACATTAATAGTGGGACACGGGGTATGCCTGACCAACGAAAAAGGATGGGTCTCTATAACAATCACGTAGTATCAATGACGTGCGCCTCAAATACTTACCTGGAAGGGGATGCGCGATGCTTTCAAGCTACTACTATCCTAGACTATACACGAAAATGGAGAAGATAGCTATAGATATTTTGTGAATTATTGCCGGGGTGACCGCAAGGATACGTCCTGCTTCCTTGCCCTAGTCTTGCCTTTACCAGAAAACGTTTGTTACAATTTCTCTTACTACCGAATCAGGGAGCATAAGATGGAACTGAATGATACCACCAATTATCAACGTTGTTTTGTCTGTGGACAACGCAATCCCTATGGACTTCACCTGGTATTTCGCCTCGAGGAGAAAAGCATTGTGGCTGATTTTCAGCCGCGAGAGGAACACCAGGGTTTCCCAGGTATTCTTCATGGCGGAATAGTAGCAGCTGTCCTGGATGAAGCGCTGGGACGCACATCGTTGTTGGGCAATAACCAGGAATGGACGATGACGGGTCGCCTTGAGGTGCGCTATCGTCGCTACGTGCCATATGGTCCACTCCTACGAGTGCGTGCCACCCTGGATAGGGAGCGTAGCCGTATGCTACAAGCATCGGGTGTTCTCACGCTTGCAGATGATGAGAGTGCGGTGCTGGCGGAAGCTACAGGAACATTCCTACCCCTTGCTCCCCAGATCGTGGACACGCTCATGAAGGATTATCCAGACCTGCGCGGCTTTTTTGATACCAACAATGCGTAGGGACAAGGGGCGGTTGAGTGGATGGGAGGGGGCCTTGTGCTTGTCCTCCCTGGGAATCGAGCAGGCAACCAGGACAAGCACAAGGCCCCCGCATCCGCTCCACGCCGCCCCTTGTCCCTACGCATTCGTTATTGGTTCTCCGGTGGAAAAGGTATTTCTGTTGGCGGCGGAGGCGCAATTTCTATGGGTGCGGTCTTTACCGAGATATCCTTTGGCGGGGGCGTGACGCCCGTTTCGCGCAGGATATCTTGCAGATGCCGCGCATCGATGGTTTCATTTTTGCGCAACTCCTGCGCGATACGATCAAGGGTGGGGCGATAGGTCATGATCAGCTCCACGGCGCGCGCGTAGCACATGCGCACGATGCGATCCACCTCTTCATCAATGGCCTCTGCCGTCGTTTCGCTGTAATCGGATGGCGCGCCGGTGTCGGCACCGCTAAGAAATGGACTGGCGCGTTCGCTGAATGAGACGGTTCCCACACGCTCGCTCATGCCCCAGCGCGTCACCATCTGGCGCGCGATAGCCGTCACGCGCTGCAGGTCGTTCTCCGCGCCTGTCGTAATATGCCCGATAGCGACTTGCTCGGAGGCTCGGCCACCCAGCGCGTAGACGATCTGCGTCAGCAGGTACTCTTTCGAGTAGTTGTAGCGATCATCGAGCGGCGTTGCCATGGTCACGCCAAGCGCCTGCCCACGCGGCACGATGGTGACTTTGGTGATGGGGTCACCATGTTCGGAGAGCATGCCCGCCAGGGCATGTCCACCCTCGTGGTAGGCGGTCACGTTCAAGTCTGCCTCGCTGAGGACGAGAGGACGTTCGGCTCCCAGCAGGATTTTGTCCAGTGCCTCTTCAAAGCATTGCTGGTTGACGTAGTCCAGGTTGCGGCGTGCCGCCAGCAGGGCGGCCTCGTTCACCAGATTGGCCAGGTCCGCGCCTACCATGCCAGGTGTGGCGCGCGCCATGGCTACCAGGTCAATATCTGGACCAAGCGGAACATCGCGCGAGTGAATCTTGAGGATGGCGAGGCGCCCGTTCCAGTCGGGCCGGTCTACGGTGACGCGCCTATCGAAGCGACCGGGGCGCAGCAGGGCGATGTCGAGTCCATCGGGGCGGTTGGTCGCGCCGATCACTACGACGGCCTGACGTGTATCGAAGCCGTCCATCTCGACCAGCAGCTGGTTCAAGGTCTGTTCGCGCTCGTCGTTGCTGTTGATGCTGGAGCCGCGTTGTCGTCCCACGGCGTCAATTTCGTCGATGAAGATGATACTCGGCGCTGCCTTCTTGGCCTGGTCGAACAGGTCCCGCACACGGCTCGCGCCGACACCCACCAGCACTTCGACAAACTCCGAGCCTGACATCGAGTAGAATGGCACGCCCGCCTCACCGGCCACGGCACGCGCCAGTAGCGTCTTACCGGTTCCAGGAGGGCCTACCAGCAGCACCCCGCGGGGAATCTTTCCACCCAGGCGTTGATACTTCGAGGGTGTCTTCAAAAACTCGACCACTTCTTGCAGGTCGTACTTGGCCTCGTCTACACCGGCGACATCCGCGAAGGTGGTGCTGGGACGGTCCTCCAGGATCAGCTTTGCGCGGCTCTTGCCAAAACTGAAGATGCCCTGTTGTCCCTGGGTCGCGCGGCGACTGATAAAGACAAAGATGGCGATCAGGAAGATGAAAGGCAGGAAAGCAATCAGAATATTCAGCCAGAAGCTATTGTCGGTGGGCGGCTGGGTAATCACCGTTGTCATAATAACGCAGGTGGGTTTCGTAAAGCCTGGAGTGCTCGGTTGCGTCAGAATTGGCACAAGATTGGGGTCGCCATTAGGCAGCTGCACTACGTGATAGGAGCTGAAGCCCCCTACCGGGCTGCAGAAATCCCCGGTGATATCGCTCGAACCAATAATGGTGGCAGATTTGATATTGCCGTTGTTGATCTGATTATAGAAATCGCTATACGCCAGTTCTTTGCGCTGCGAGGAGGTGTTGTTATTACTTGCGTTGAAAAACTGGTAGAGATAAATGCCCAGCATGACCAGCACGATGATCAGCAGCCAGCGATTGACAGAGGACATGCCACGTTGGGGTGGTTGCCCGTTGGGGCGACCAGCAGGACCAGGACGCAACTGATTGCGCGATCGCTGAGGTGTGTTGTTGTTATTTTGTAGCCAATAGCTATTGGCCGGTTCTTTTGTCATTATCCGCCTTCGCCTTCAATGGAAATGTATGTGGGAAATGTGTTCCGCTCTTATTATATCTTATGGATGTATGAATTGCACGGTTACGATGGTGTTGCCTTCAATTGTAACACGATGATGCGAGAGCTATGGGGTTCAATCGTCAAGCGGTCTGCCGGGCGATTGAGCGCGTCTTCGCTGCCAACGGTCGGCTCGAAACACACGAAATTATGATCTGGTTTGGTCGGCGGCTCCGACCAGACTTGCATGTTATACAGCGCGAATTGTCCTTTTTGCGGTAATTCCTCAATGCTCAACGCCCCTCGTCCAGGAAATTGGAGGTGTACTGGGTCCGTATTCCGACTGCCAGACTCCCAGACGGACTGCGTCCTGGCCTCCGGCTCAGGCAGTCGGAAAGGCATATTATGCGGAAATGGGTAGGGATTGTCCGGAATGTGCTCTACCCAGTCGAAGTCCCCCACAGCAAATCCTGGCGGCCCATCCGTCACCAGCGCCGCCTTCTGCTCCTGTGCCACCGTGAAATACGGATGGAAGCCAGGCGCGATGGGCATTGGGTCGTCGCCGCGATTCTCCATCGTCAGGGTATAGGTCAGCGTCCCTTCACCTGCTAGAATCCTGGCGCTAAAAGTAAATGCATACGGATAGCCGGGCCGTGTAGCGTCACTGCTGCTCAACTGCATGATCAGCGAGGTCTCGTTTTGTTCAGTGACAGTCCAGGGCAGGTTGCGTCCAAATCCGTGTATGGGAAGTGTAGTGCCTTTCTCCTGAAAAATGCCATCCTTCAGGCGTGAAAAATTCGGGATCATCAAGGGCAGCCCCCAGCGTTTCACATTGCCCGTTTCCTCCGGTCGATAGAGCACCTGCCACGAGCCCACCTGGAAATGCGAGACGAGGCAGATATCGCTGATGATGCCAATGGTGGTGTTGCCATGGGTGAGTACGCGTTCGCGTGCGGTTGGGAAGTTCATGAAATCGGCCATTACTTTGCTCGTCCTAACTTGATAGTCATCTCGACAGCGGGCGACTCACAACCCCGCCCCCGCCCCTACAGAATTCTGGCGATATTGTATGCATTATTGGGGAGAAGTGCAAGAGATACAGTAAAAGGCTGCTTGCCAGAATGCCTACTGCTCTTGCGTTTTGATGCCTGGAAGCTTATACTTGATGTTGAACGAGCGGGCGCGATAAAGTTTGATACCAGCTTGCCAACTGGGTCCGTATTCCGACTGCCAGACTCCCAGACGAACTACGGTCAGACAAGTTGGAAGATAGTAATCGGGCCTTACGAAGGAGGAGAGTAGTACGTACCCTCGAGCCTGTAGTGGGATGGTCAGTAAATGACGATGGAGGATCCTTCGGAAAGAAAAGAGGTCGGAGAACAAGCGGGGACGAGTGGCGAACCTTTTGATAGCCAGCCAGCCAACGCGCTGCGCGCTACGGCTTCGCCGTCAGGCAGGCTGCAAGGAACGAATGGCGCCCCTACGAAGGAGGAGAGGCAGTCTGTGCAAGGAAATATTGCCATCAAAGGGACACGCAATGGCTTGCTTTTAACCCTGGAACCAGAAACACCCTTTGGTGATCTGCTCACCGCGCTTTCCGAACGACTCTCGGAGGCTCCCGCCTTCTTTCGCGGCGCGTCGCTGGCGTTGGATACCACCCGCCGCACCTTACAGGTCAGCGAACGCACACAACTCGAAGCCCTGCTTGCCTATTATCATATGTCGGTAGCAGTGCCGGAACCAGCCACCACAGCGCGCCTCGAATCCCAGGTCTCTGCCGCTCAAGCTCTTCAACCTCCTGAAGTCTCAGCAGCCAATTCGTTGCAGAGTTCACAGGAGCAGAGCATCCAGCAAGACCTGCGCACGTTCAACGATACGCTCTTTTTACGGCGCACCGTGCGTTCGGGCCAGGCCATACACCATCCCAGTCATGTCGTCGTGCTGGGTGATGTCAACCCTGGTGCAGAGATCGTCGCTGGCGGAGACATCATCGTTTGGGGCGTCCTGCGCGGCATGGTGCATGCAGGCTACCCCGACAACGCGGAGGCGCTGGTCTGCTCGTTACTGCTGGCCCCTGTGCAGTTGCGTATCGCCCACCTGCTCTCGCGTCCTCCCGAAGGATACGAAGCGCAGCCGCGTCCGGAAGTCGCAGCCATCAGGAACGACCAGATTGTCGTAGAAGCCTGGGTTAATGGCCGCCCACCGCGCAAATAGCTGTTGGAACCGTAGTTGCTTATCTTGTATGGAGACGCAAATGGATAGTCGGGTAATAACCATCACATCGGGGAAGGGCGGTGTTGGCAAGACCACGACCACCGCGAATCTGGGGACAGCCCTGGCAATGATGGGCAAAAAGGTCGCCGTTGTCGACTCTGATATCGGCCTGCGCAACCTGGATGCCGTCATGGGGTTGGAGAATCGCATCGTCTACGACCTTGTCGATGTGGTCGAAGGACAATGTCGCTTGCGCCAGGCGCTCATCAAAGACAAGCGCCAGCCGGAACTCTATCTCCTTCCTGCCGCCCAGACGCGTGATAAAAATGCGGTCAACAGCGTTCAGATGGAGCAACTGTGCCAGCAACTGCGGCCAGAATTTGATTATATCCTCATCGACTCGCCCGCGGGCATCGAACAGGGTTTTCGCAACGCTATTGTCGGCGCTGACGAGATCGTGATTGTAGCCAACCCGGAAATGGCTTCGGTGCGCGATGCCGACCGTATCATCGGGTTGGTTGAAGCGGCTGGGAAGCCGGAGCCGCGGCTGATACTCAATCGACTGCGCCCTGAAATGGTGAGACGAGGCGATATGATGGATGTCGCGGATGTATTGGAGGTGCTGGGTATCGATTTGCTCGGTATCATTCCTGAAGATGAGACCATCATTGTCGCCATCAATAAAGGCGAACCAATTGTTTACGAGAAACGAGCGCGCGCAGGAAAAGCTTTCCTCAACGCCGCCCAGCGCATTATGGGCGAGGAGGTTCCTCTCGAAGACGTGGAGGACGCGCCGAGGCTCATGGAACGCCTGCGACGACTGATGGGTTTTGGCCCTGCGTTAACTGAGAAACGTGTACGATCGTAGGGGCTCGATTTATCGCGCCCTCTGATTGTGAGGCGAAAGCTATGGGTGTGTTTGAATTTATGTTAGGTCGAAAGAAACCCTCTCCTGGTGAGGTAGCGAGGGAGCGCTTGAAAGTCGTTCTGGCAAATGATCGGATCAAAGTGAACCCGGAATTGCTAGAACTGATCAAGATGGATCTACTCAAAGCTATCTCCCAACGTATGGAAGTGGATGAGCAACGTGTGCAGGTGAATATGACGCGCGAGGGCGGCCTGGATAAAATACTGGCTGATATGCCCGTCAAGCGCCAGAAGATCGCGTTTGAATGGGACCCTCCTGCATACACGCCCGCTGCCAATGCCCTCAAAGGCAATAAATTGCATGTAGAAGTCGAGCGCATGGACGAGGAATAACAACTGTTGCGCGAAAATTGCCATTGCCAGGACGACACAAACCAGGGCGTGGGCTTGTCCCCGCCCTGGTTTGTGTCGTCCTGGTTCGTATCGCCTGGAGAGTTCCTCGGTGATGATCAGCTTACTTAACCACAATCGTATAAGGCAAACTCTGGATGTACTGTGGGCACATCTCGCCTTGTTTGCAAATGGCTTTCCCGTAGAAGGTCAAAACGGTAGTACCAGCGCCCTGAGCCGTAAAGCGCCACACGCACATATGCGATGTGGTCAGAGCGAAGCCGGCAGGCGTTTGCAGTTGCAGCTCGCCCTGTGATGCGGTCGGGCCTGTCCAGGACTGTCCAAAGGGAAGATCAACCTCTATCACATCACCCACGTGCGCCGTAATAGTGGTGTTATGCTTGGACTGTGTCAATACTACATTCGCCGGACTGGGAGCCGTACCCACGACGGTACTACTGGGACAGCCATTCGTGTTGACAACAGGAGTGGGAGTGGCGGGCGCGGACCCCGTTGAGGTTGTTCCTGTGTTTGAACCACAGGCGGCCAGCATAAAGGCCAGTATGGTGACAAGCGAACCTACCAGGAACCATGTACGACGCTGCACAATTTGAACGCTACGCATAATGTCTACTCCTTTTATGATTGACTTCCTAACATCGTGAACAGTATGAATTGGATTAGTTCTACTGGTATCAAGACGTTTCTTTATGAGAGAAAGTTCCCTCTTACATCCTCATTCATCAATAAACGCGTGCCAGAGGTGGGTCTGCATAGCCGCAACGTTTATCAGCCGACGGTAAATTCAATTGATTGCGCGTGCAAGCCCTGCACACTACTCTCGTCGGGCGCGAGATGGTAATAGAGAGTGACGCGATAGGTACCCGTTCGCCACGCGCTATTGGATGAGGATCTGTTTGTGCCAGAAACGGGCATAAACGAGAGCGTCGTTATTCCACCAGCTTTCAGCATCACCGGACCGGTAGGGAGCTCGGCCAGGCAGCGGCCTATCGTGACCCAGCCTGTGCTTGATTGCCACTCGATCTGTAATATGGAACATTCGCTCTGGTGATTGGTCGTATAGATGTTGCTTGAAAGGCCATTGAGGATGCTGACAGTCACCACTTCCCCTGGCGCATACTGCGCCTTATTTAGCACGAGCTTCACCTGCCCCAGTGTTACCGCTATCGCGGTGGTACTTGTAGGTTTGGGTGTTGAACCGGTGGTTGTCGTTGGAACAGGAGTGGTGCCACCAGGGGTACTAGTCGCATTACTACTGGTCTGAGATTGATACGCATAGCCACATGCCGTCAGACCGAAAGCCAGTATGAGTATAAACGTGAGCGCTATGCGTGATAACGTCATATGTCGCATAACTTGCTACCTCCATAATAGTCTTTCTATGCTGTAGGGGCGGGGGCCGTGTTGATGCGGGGTTGGGACGCTTGCGTCGCCCGCTGTGCCATCAAAATATACTTCGATAATTTATTCATCTCCGTAATGAAAGACGTTGCCTCGAGCATAATAGTTCCTCATCCCTATCACCTGAAAGCATTATCTTCTCTATCCGTCCTGCCCTAACTCGACCACAGTCCACGTTTATTTCAACAGGGCTTTTGATGCTGCTTTATTGAGAAGTAAAACCCTCAAGAAATGCTTTACGGGCATGATTAAGAGCAGTATTACACGTTAAAGCGCCATGTTACTGAGTAGGTTGTTGTATGTGCGATCCTGGGGGGTCGTCCGGGTGGCCCAAAAGTCACCTTTGTGGAGTGTCGTATGCAACGTAATTTAGTGCGGAACATCCTGTTTATTGTTACATCTCTCTTGTTGATTAGCGCGAGTTTGCTGGCCATGCGTATGGTGGTACGCGCGGACCAGAATCAGCACAACGTCTTGAGTGGGCAGGTTGCGCCACTCATCCAACAGGCGCAACTGTTGCAGGCTGCAAGTCCCAACCAGCAATTGAACCTCTCCATTGGTTTGCAATTGCGCAACCAGGCAAACTTTGATAGTTTGCTCAGCGCCATCTATGATCCTCAATCACTCCAATATCACCAATATCTTACGCCCGATCAATTTACCCAATTATTTGCTCCCACATCCGACCAGGTGCAGCAAGTTGTATCGTTTCTACAAAGTCAGGGATTGACGATAACGAATATTGCTCCTAATAATCTGCTGATCGATGCGAGCGGCACCGTTGCGCAGACGCAGCAGGCCTTTAGCATCCAGATTAACAATTACCAGCTAGGCAGCCGTACCTTCTATGCCAATGCGACGCCTCCTACAATTCCTGCCCCTATAAGCCAGTTGATCACCTCGATTGGTGGTCTCGATAACAGCGTGCAGTATCAGCCGCTCTATCAACACGCTCTGCATACGAAACAGGTCACATTTCATACGCATGGGCCAACCAGCGGTTTGGGCCCCAAAGACCTTACCAGCGCATATAATGCGTCATCCCTGCAAACTGCCGGTGTGCTTGGAGATAATCAGACCGTCGCGCTGTTTGAACTGGATGGCTATCAAGCACCGGATGTCGCGCAGTATTTTTCAAATTATGGATTGACAACGCCGAATATCACGAATGTGCTGGTCGATGGCTATACCGGTTCCGCGGGCCAGGGTGCGATTGAGGTTGAGCTGGATATCGAAGTAGTGGGCGCAATGGCTCCCCATGCAAACCAGCTTGTGTATGAAGGGCCAAACACGACCCAGGGCTTGAATGATACCTATAACCAGATCGTGCATGACCATAAAGCGCAGATCGTCAGTATTAGCTGGGGTCTGTGCGAATCCAGCACAGGCCCGGCAGAATTGCAAACGCTCGACAATATCTTTAAGCAGGGGGCATCAATGGGTATCTCATTCTTCGCCGCCTCTGGAGACTCAGGAGCGTATGATTGCAACGATGGTAATCTGGCCGTAGATTCACCAGCCGGTGATCCCTATGTAACCGGCGTGGGTGGCACGAACTTGCAACTCAATGCCGGGGCATATGGCAGCGAATCGGTATGGTCCAATGCGAACGATACGCAGCGCAGTCCTAAAGGCGCTGGTGGCGGAGGCGGCATCAGCAACACATTCCTCCAGCCCTCCTGGCAAACTGGCCTGGGTGTGATTAATGCAAACAGCAGCGGCGCTCCCTGTAACGCGCCGAACGGGCAATATTGCCGCGAAGTGCCGGATGTATCCGCGGCTGCCGATCCC
>WNGK01000549.1_pt1 | contig 42708 bp, 39 predicted proteins | sample 5400601 | NCBI WGS metagenome assembly WNGK01 (sample SAMN13153376, study PRJNA577476) | soil metagenome | isolation source: 60 cm soil or saprolite under Garry oak tree replicate 1 | place: USA:California | collected 2016-06-15 | reverse complement strand
ACGAATTCCCGGTGGATCTCGAGGCCCCCGGCCCGGCGCCCGAGGCGCCGGGCCGCGACAGCCGTCGTGCCAGAGCCGGCGAAGGGATCGATGACCACTCCGCCCGCCGGTGAACATGCCTTGACGAAGAACTCGGCCAGTTTCTCCGGCATGGCGGCGGTATGGCCGCCGGCGCCCCGGTGCTGGTTGTAGGTCTGCGGCACGGTCACCACGTTGCCGGGATCGGCCCCGCCGTGCAGGTAGGTCCTCGTCCGGTCGCGCCCGAAGCCAGCATCGGTGTTGCGCCGCCCCAGGGTGTCAAGCTTGCGGCGCTCGATCTCCTCGGGCGTGGTGCGGTACGGGACGCGGATGGCGTCAAGGTCGAAGTGCGGCCTGGGTCCCTTCGCGAACGCGTAGAGGTACTCGAAGCTATCCTTCGTCCGTGGCCCGAAGCGGCCGGGCACACCGTTGGGCTTGAACCAGATGTAGGTCTCCAGCCACCGCCATCCCTGCTGCTGCAGCGCGAGCACGAGTTCGTAGACGTACGGGTGACGCTGCCCTTGCAGCGGCCCGCTCTTCGCCACCCGGTTCTTGATGTTCAGGACGAGCCAGCCCGTGTCGGCCGTGGCCGACAACATCTGCTTGCCGAAGGGCAGAAACCATTCGACGTAATGATCGGGGTGGATGCGGCTGTAGGCCCGGGCGTCCGCATAGGGCGGGCTGGTGAACCACAGGTCGACCGAACCTTCGGGGAGAACGGAAAGCCACTGCGCGCTGTCGCCCCAGGTAACTCCATCAGCGAGAAGCTCATTGAGCGCGTCCCGCCCGGTCTGGCGCGGACCGGGTGCGGACGCCTCGAACGCATCGACCGTCACGGGTAGCCATCGTAATCACTGGCTACGACATTGACCCTCAGGCGCACCGAGGTCCGTGACGGTGCCCGGCGGCCTCGCACCCGCCGGCCCGGCGGGTGCGAGGCTTGCGAGCGGGATTACCGATGCGGCCTAGTTGCTGCGCAGCCAGGTCGCGCTGAAGTTCTCCCCGCTAGTGAGCGAGGAGACGGTGTCCTTGTCGCGTCCGGCGCTGTCGATCATGATGATCTGGGTCACGCCGCCCGCGTTGCCGAGGGCGGATCCATTGGCCAGGGAACCAGTGATGTTCACCGTGTTGAAGTCGGCCAGCGGCAGGATGCCGCCGCTAGCGGTGCAACACGGCGCCTCCACGATGACCTCGGCCGAGGACCGGGCCGCGTTGGCCAGGGTGCCCGTGGTGGTGTGGCTCCAGCCCTGAGTGCTGTCCTGGATGAACAGGCTGAAATTGCTGCCGCCGGTGTAGGTCACCGAGGCGTGGAATTGGTCGCCGGGCCGGACCGTGTTGGAGTACGACACCGACGGATTGGGATACATCTCGTACCAGGCGTAGTACTGAGGGCGGCTCCCCGAGCAGTCGACCTCGCTGCCGGTCTGCTCGACCGAGCCGCTCGAGTAGCCGTCGAGTCCGACCCAGAAGGAGGAGTACTGGCTGCCCCGGCTGCAGGTGCCGGTGGGCTCGGTCCAGCTCGCCGAGACGCTGGTGTAGGTGCCGGTGGTGGCGGCGTAACCGGACCAGTTCGTGCTCTGCGCCTGGTGGCTGATCCCGCCGCGCAGGTTCGGGGCGGCCGCGGCGGTCCCGACCAGCTGAATCGGCCCGCCGGGTCTGAATCCCATGGTGCCGGCGGACGCGCTGCCCGCGGCCACGGTCAGGCCGGCCGTCAGGGTCAGCATGGCCAGGAGGATGCCCCATCGTCGTAGCATTCAGGCTCCTTGTGTCTGTCGGTAGCGGGCCCGACAAACGGGCAGGTCGTGCCCATTTCGAGAGCTTGGTAACTTTCTGTCGGGCTAGCTGGGGGTGGTTGGGCTAGCTGGGGGTTACGGCGAGTCGACTCCCGGTGAGATTAACCCAGAAGAACGATATAGAAAAGATATGTAAGCAATATTTTGTGGCTTTGGCAGAGGTGCGGGACTCCTATCTGCACCGTAACCCGCATGAAACAACAGAGCCGCGCAGGTCGGCGGCCGGCCGCCCGCCGCGGCGATATCATCGCGGGATTGTGCCTCCGCGGCTGCCATCCGACCACGGCCGGCTGCGTGCCCACGCCGTCATGCTGGCGATGCCACCTATTGTCCCCGGGCTCGTCCTCGGCCTGCTCGCGCTCGGCCCCGGGCTGGGGCGCGGGTTCCTGCTCAGCTACGACATGGTGTTCGTGCCCCGCGAGCCGTTCACCTCGGCGATGTTCGGGCTGGCCGGCGGGGCGCCGCGGGCGGTGCCGAGCGATTTCGCCGTCGCCGTCGCGTCCCGCCTGCTCCCGGCCGACATCGTGCAGAAGCTGGTGCTGCTGCTGATCTTCGTGCTGGCCTGCTCGGGCGCGGCCGCCCTGCTGGAACGCGCGCCGGTGCTCGCCCGCCTGGCCGCCGGCGCGTTCTACGCCTGGAATCCCTACGTGGCGGAAAGGCTCATCATCGGCCAGTGGGCGCTGCTGCTCGGTTACGCCGGGCTGCCCTGGGTGTTCCGGGCCATGCTCATGTTCGACCGCGGCAGCACCAAGCGCGGCGCGGCCCGCCTCGCCCTCGCGCTGCTGCCCGCCGTCGTCGGCGGCTTCGCCGCCATGGCCATCACCGCGCTGGTCGTGGTCCCGGCCGCGCTGTACACCAGGAAAGCCGGAACCGTGGCCGTGGCGCTGGCCGCGCTCGCCGTCGGCAGCCTGCCCTGGCTCGTCCCGTCCGTGCTGCACACCGTGTATGCCGACCCGGGCGGCGTGGCCGCGTTCGCGGCCCGGGCCGACACCCCGTTCGGCTCCATCGGCAGCCTGGTCATGCTGGGCGGGACGTGGAACGCGACGACCGTGCCGAAGGCTTACGGCGGGCCCTGGTCCGCCGTCTGGCTGGTGGTCGTGCTGGCCGCCGGCGCCGGCTACGCGCTGCTCGGCCGGCGGCGCTTGCCCCGGAGCCAGTGGCTTGGGCTCGCGGTGGGCGCCGTGGCGGGCCTGCTGATCGCGAGCATCGGGGTGACCGCCGCGGGGCGCGCCCTGCTCCGCGGCGCGATCGGGTTCTGGCCCGGCTTCGCCGTCCTGCGCGACGGCCAACAGTTCACCGCCCCGCTCGCGCTGGCCGAAGCCATCGGGTTCGGGCTCGCCGTGAGCTGGAGCATGCACCCCGGATCGTTCGGCACGAAAAAAACCACTGAACGACGCGGCGGCAAGCACCGGGCGCCGGCCCTGTCCGACGCCCCGGGGCTGGCCCTCGGCGTGCTCGCGCTGCTCGCCCCGGTGCTGCTGCTGCCCGGGCTGGCCTGGGGGGCGGCCGGGCGGCTGCGCCCGGCCTGGTACCCCGCCGCCTACCAGGCCGCGGCGCGCACGATCGACGCCAGCCGCGCCCCCGGTGACGTGCTGCTGCTGCCGTGGGCGGCGGACCGGACGCCGTCCTGGAACCACGGCGAGGTGATGCTCGACGCCTGGCCCCGGCTGGTGTCGCGCCCGGTCATCTGGAACGACGGGACCGAGGTCGGTAACACCGCCCTGGCGCCGGACGACCCGCGCGCGCGGCGGCTGGATGGCCCCATCCGCTCGGTTCGGCCGCTGACCGCGGCACTACGGGGGGCGGGCGTCCGGTTCGTCGTGGTCGACGGCGCCCCGCCGGACGCGCGGAACCCGCAGGACGCGCGAGACACGCCGGCGGGCGCCCGGCTGCCCGGCTGCAAAGCCATCTACAATCAGCCTGACCTGGTCGTATATCAAATACCTGGATAGCCGACCGTAGTAGCTCGTGTTACATTTTGACCAAGCTACTAGCTAGTTGCCTTGTATACCGCTACTGTCCAGCCATCGAGCCGGAGGAGGAGCGCCCCGTGTCCCGCCTGATCATCGCTATCGTCGTGGGCATCGTGATCGCTGTCGGGGCGGTCGCCGTGGTGGAGAACGTGCTCTCCGGGGCCTCCAACGGCAGCCCGAGCCACGCCTCGCTCTACCAGTACGGAACGCGCTGACGCGGCATTGGGTCGTGGCGAGCGCGCAGTGGGGGAGTCAACCGTCGGCGTTCGAGATCGTCGTTCCGGCGCATAACGAGGTCGGCAGGCTGCCCGACGGGCTGGCCGCGCTGTGCCGGAAGGCCGCCACGCTCCCGCTGCCGACGGCCATCGTCGTGGTGGACAGCGCGAGCACCGACGGCACCGGCGACGTGGTACGGCGCTGGCCCCGGCAGCCGGTCCCGGTCCGGCTGCTGCGCTGCGAGCGCCCGGGCAAGGGCGTCGCGGTGCGGGCCGGCCTGCTCGCCACCCGGGCGCCGCTGGCCGGGTTCTGCGATGCGGACATGGCCACCGAGCTGTCTGCCCTTGACGTAGCGATAAGCCTGCTGACCGCCGGGCACCCGATGGTGATCGGCTCCCGGGCGCTCGGCGAGTCGGTCGTCCAGGCCCGGTCGAGCGCGGTCCGCCGGGTCGGCGCCGCGGTGTTCCGCGCGATGGCCCGCCAGATCGTCCCGGACGCGACCGACACCCAGTGCGGGTTCAAGTTCTTCTCCGGGCCCCTGGTCCGGGCCGCGGCGGAGCCGCTGGTGACGGCCGGCTTCGCCTTCGACATCGAGCTGATCGCCCGCTGCCAGCGGCTGGGCGCGACGCTGACCGAGATCCCGGTCCGCTGGCGGGACGTGGCGGGCTCCACGTTCTCGGTGCAGCGCCACTCCGCCGCCGTCTTCCGCGATGTCGCGGCGCTCTGGCTGCGCACCCACGCCGAGGCCGAGCCCGAGGCCGCGTGCGAGCCCCAGGCCGCGTGCGAGCCCGAGGCCGCGTGCGAGCCGATCGGCCAGGTGCCGCTGCCGGCCGCCGCCAGCCCAACATGACGGTACGAGCATGACGATACGAGATTGAGCGCTACGACAGTGAGCGGCACTGACCTGCGGAACACCAGGATCGCCATCGCCAACTGGCGGGATCCGTGGCACCCGCAGGCAGGCGGAGCCGAGCGTTACGCCTGGGAGATGGCCTGTGCGCTGCACGGCCAGGGGGCCAGGGTCCGCTTCCTGACCGCCCGCGCCCGCGGCCAGGCTAGAAGCGCCCGCGGCCAGGCTAGAAGCGCCCGCGGCCAGGCTAGAAGCGCCCGCGGCCAGGCTAGAAGAGAGCAGCGGGACGGGATCGAGATCGTCAGGCTCGGCGGCCGGTTCACCGTGTATCCCCGCGTGCTGCTATGGCTGCTCGCGCACCGCCATTCCTTTGACACGGTGCTCGACTGCCAGAACGGGATCCCGTTCTTCACCCCGCTCGTGCTGCCCGGGCGGGTGCCCGTGCTGTGCGTGGTGCACCACGTGCACACGGCCCAGTTCGGGGTCCATTTCGGCCGGTGGATGGCCGGCCTCGGCCGCCTGCTCGAGGGACCGGTGGCGCGTTGGGTGTACCGGCGGCACGCCTGCGTGGCCGTCTCGCCGTCCACGGTCACCGCCATGCGCGAGCGCCTCGGCTGGACCGGCGACATCTACCTGGTCCCGAACGGCACAGCCAAGCCCGTGACCGGCGCCGTCGCCCGGGCCAGCGCCAAGAACCTGGTCTGGGTGGGCCGCCTCGTCGCGCACAAGAGAGCAGAACGGCTGCTGCAAGTGGCCGAGCGTATGCAGCTGCGGCCGCCGGAGGACCGCCCGGTTCTCGACGTGGTGGGCCACGGCCCGGCCGCCGGACCGCTGGCCGCGGAGGTGGCCAGCGGTGGCCTGGATTCCGCCATCAGGCTCCGCGGTTTCGTCACGGAGCAGGCCAAGCAGACGCTGGTGGCGGGGTCGCTGCTGCACCTGAACACCTCGCAGGGCGAGGGCTGGGGGCTGTGCGTGCTCGAGGCCGCGGCGCTCGGCGTGCCCACGGTCGCCTACGACGTCGACGGGCTGCGCGACGCGGTCCGTGACGGGGAGACCGGCTGGCTGGTCAGGGACGGCGAGCAGCTGGCCGACGTGGTGGACCAGGCGCTGAAGGAGCTGAGCGACCCGGCCCGCCGCGTCGCCGTCGCGTCGGCGTGCCGACGGTGGGCGGCCCGGCTCGACTGGGGCCGGAGCACAGCGCGGATGGCAGCGCTGATCCACGCCTCGATCCAGGCCGGGACGTCACGGGCCGACCGCCCCGGGGCCTGGATCGTGGCCGGGCCGGATGGCGACATGCTGGCCGAGGGCCCGGTGCTCGACCAGCTCATCGCCGGGGGCGCCGCCGTACGCAGGCAGGCCACGCCGCTGGAGCGGCTGACGGGAGCGGGCCAGCCGCCGTGACCGGGCGCGGCCATCCTGCCCGCGGGCACCCCGCTGTTCCTGGCCTCGACCGCTTCCCCGGGCAAAAACGCCGACTGATGAGCCGGAACTCGTTACCGATATGTGCTAAAAACAGCAGGGCAGTTCGCGTTAGAGTCGGCCATACTACCCCGAGGTAACCTCTTTTTCCGCTGCTTCAGGAGGATCGATGAGTCGTCGTGTCGGGCTGGTACTTGCCGGGCTTGGGACGTGTCTCATCGTGTTCGCGGTGCTCATGCCGACCTGGGTGAGCAGCAGGGTGCTCAAGTTCCCGCTGAACCAGTACGCGTCGGTCACCCTGGCCGCCAGCAACGCCTCCTACTTCAGCCCGACCAAGCTGACCGAGCTGACCGGCGTGAACATGGAGGCCACGTACACGATCAAGGGCAACGCCGCGGCGGGCTCGTCCTCGACGGCGGTGTGGAACCAGTTCGTCTACGTCTACGACCAGACCAACAAGCTGCCGTTCCAGACCATGACGCGCACCTTCGCCTTCGACCGGCGCACCGCCCAGCTGATCAACTGCTGCGGCGCGAACGTCAACGGCGACTCCTCGGTCCAGCAGACCGGGTACGTCGGGTACGTGCTGCCCATCGGCACACAGAAGCAGACCTACAACGTCTTCGACACCAGCCTGAACAAGCCGGTGCCTTTCACCTTCGCCGGCACGGCCATCGTCAACGGCATCCTGGCGTACCGCTTCGCCGAGAACGTCTCTGCCACGCAGAACGGCTCCCAGACCCTCCCCGGGTCCCTGGTCGGCCAGAGCGCGGCGTCGGTTACCCTGCCGCAGTACTACGAGAACCACGTCACCTACTGGATCGATCCGGACACGGGCGCGCTGCTCAACGTCACCCAGAACGAGCGGGTGACCCTCAGAGACTCCAGCGGTGCCCAGGCCCTGGTGCTCCTCGACGCCTACCTGGCGGCGACGCCCGCCAGCGTTAACGGCCTGGTGGCCCTCGATAACAGCCAGCGCAACAAGAAGTTCGCGGTCAGCACGCTCCTGCCGCTGGTGACCGGCATCCTGGGCGTCATCCTGCTCATCGCGGGCATCCTGCTCGCCCGCAGGCCGCGTGAGGACGTCAAGGCCGGCCCCAGCGTCGGCTCGCCGGAACTGGCCGCCGCCGAATCCGGGGCCGCCGACCACCCCGCCACCCAGGCCTCCCTGGTCCCCGGCCTGGAGGACGAACCCCGCGAAGCCACCGTCGAGTCGCCCGTCGTCAAGGCAGAGGCCACTCCGGCCGAAGCCGCCGAGCCCGAAGCCGCCCAGCCCAAAGCCGCCAAGCTCAGAGCGCCCAAGGCTGAAGCGGCCGAGGCTGAAGCGCCCAAAGCTGAAGCGCCCAAAGCTGAAGCGGCCAAGGCTGAAGCGGCCAAGGCTGAAGCGGCCGAGGCGCCCGCCGAGGAGACCCAGGCCGAAGGCGAGGCCTCGAAGGCTGAAGCGCCCGCCGCGGAGGGTGTCGCCGAGACTCCCGCCGCCGGCTCAGCCGGAGAAGCCGAAGCCAAGGCCGACGCTCAGGAGGCACCCGCCGCTGAGGCCAAGGCCGACGCCGAGTCCCAGGCGCCTGCCGAGTCACCAAAGGCCGAGGACAGCCCCGCCGAAGCTGCCACCGCCGAAATGCCCGCGGCGGCTAGCGGCGAGTCTCCCGAAGCCGCTGCCGACGCGTCAGACGACCCCCCCGGCACGGGGCCGCGGCGCGGCCGCCGCGGTGCCCACCGCCGCTAACTCTCGCCGCAGCACCAGCAGCAGGTTCCAGGTCAGGAACTCCCGCAGCACGGGCACGCGGACCAACGGCCAGGCCCAGCCGGGCAGGTAGCGGGGTACCGTGTCGACCACGACCGCATCTTGAGCCGAACGGGCCCAGCTGAGCGCCTCGGCTACCGATACCGGATGCAGGCTGTGGCCAAAGCGGTTCTTCGGCATCTTGCCGTGCTTACGCTGATAGCGGGCCACCGCACGCTCGCCGCCGAGGTAATGCCACGGTGACGTCTCATGCCCACCGTAAGGTGACAGCCAGTTGGTGAACGCGACGAAGACGATGCCACCCGGCCTGGTCACCCGCACCATCTCGGCCAGCATCGTCGGCCAGTCCCTGACGTGCTCGAGCACGTTAGAGGAGAAGCAAACGTCCACCGCGCCCGACGCGATGGGCATTCGAGTCGCGCTGGCCACGATGCTGCCGTCTTCCGGCGGGCCCAGTGCGGCCATCTCGCCGCTGTCGGCGTCGATGCAGAACGACCGCGCCCCCATGCGGTTCAGTTCCCTGACGAAAAACCCTGGTCCGCCGCCGACATCGATCACGATCAGCCCGTCCAGTTCGGTGTACTGGCGGAGCTGAAGGATGGTGTCCTGGGCCAGCGCGGTGTAGTAGGCCTCCGGAGCCGTCTGCTCGGTGCGGGACGCCCGGAAGAGCCGAACCGACCGCGCCAGGTCCGCGCGGAACACCTTACTTTCGCTCATGATGATGTCATCTAACACGTTTTGCCCGACCCGGCGGGCGGCAACGGCGCGTCCCATATCACCGCCACCCCGCGCCGTCCGCCTACCCGCTGCATCTGACTGCCGGGGAACAGCTCACCGCAGCTCCGCTCGAGCGTCGCACGGCTGAAGAACCGGTCGCTGACCCGGTGATCCAGCCACGCTACGCGGTAACCGGCGACACCGCCCAGAATTACGACGACACCCGCCAAGTGCACGACAGCACGCCCGCCGTGTTCGCCCTCGTCGCCGTGCTGGCCTTCGTGGTGCTGATGGCGGCCTTCCGGTCAATCGCCGTCGCGTTTCCGCGGAAGCGCTTTGTGCATGTTTTCACAAGCCGTTTCCGCAGAACGCGTCTTCGCGCGCGAGACCGGCCGACCAGTCCAACCGAAGTAAGTCCCCGCGCGTGGGCTTGGCTTTCCGGCATGACTCCGGCATACCCCGATGACGCAGCCATCGCCAGGGCGGTAACACCCACAATTGAAGATCGTTAGATGTGTCCTCAGGGGATTCCGGCCGGGTCTCAGTTAGCCCACGGGGGCGCGATCCGGCTGCCGTCGGCCATGACCGCCTCAAGACCGGGCGTCGTTGTCACCCAGGCTGTGGCACCGGCCGTCCCGCCGTCCACGCGCAATTCGCTGTCGGCTGGCACGAGGACGACGTCACCCGCAGCGAGAACAGTGGCTATCCCGTCCAGCGTGACGGTGAGTTCCCCTTCGAGGAGGAGCAGCACCTCCTCTCGGGTGGGTCGGTGGGCGGCTCCACGCAGGCCAGCGGGCACCTTCAACTGCCAGGCGCAAAGCTGCGCGCTGCCTCGCGACGGCGCCACGAACGAACTGAATGTGCTGCCGTGCACCTGGTGCACAGTGGCGTCGGCGGAGCGGATGACTGGCACGGGTCCTCCAGATGGTCAAGTCGATTGACTACATGGTCAAGCAGATTGACCTATCTGTCAAACTGTAGTCATGACTGACGACAGCGGCGTAGCCGTAGCGATGCTCGTCCTAGGTGCTGCGACGCAGGTTGTTGACGGGATCCAGCATGGGCTGGCCGAGCGCGGCTTCGCTGATGTCCGGCCAGCGCACGGATTCGCCTTCGTCCGGATCAGCGCAGGCGACGCCTCGATGATCGACGTCGCCGACTACCTGGGCGTGACCAAGCAGGCTGCCAGCCAGCTCGTCGAGCAGCTCGTGCAGCGCGGATACGTCATCCGCGAAGCCGATCCCGGTGACGCCCGGTCCCGGATACTGAGACTAACCGAACGCGGCTGGGCGTGCACCCGGGCCGCCGAGCAGGCTGCCGCCGACACCACCGACGCCTGGAGACGCCAGCTCGGCACCGCCGCTATGGGCGCCCTGCAGTCGGCCCTTCAGGCAGTCGTACCACCGGGCCGGCTCCGCCCAGCGTGGTGACGTGCGTCGCGGACCCTTCCAGATAGGGGTGCGGCCAAGGTATCGGATCAAACTGAGCGGCTGGTGCAGAACCCCTGAACCACGCTGGCGCATACCCCGATGTCGGGCGGCTGTCAAGCTCGTCCGGGCAGTACTGAGAACACTTAGGCGGCGTCGACGCTTCCGGCGAAGCCGAGAATAGCCTTGGCCAGCTCGTCGGGGGCCTCCATTGCGGCGTAGTGGCCCACGCCGTCGAGTGACACTGAGCTGACTTCGCCCGGCGCGGCCTGGGACATGGTGCCGGCCGTGAAGGGGCCTCCGCCTGCGCCTACCGCAAGTACGGGCACAGTCAGCCCGTGCGTCTCCGCGAGAGCCTTGATTTCGGGGCCCTCCTGCAGCATCGACTGGTAGAGGCCGATCGCTCCGCGCCAGCCGCCGGGGCGCGAGTAGGTGCGGACGAACTCGTCGATGTCGGCGTCGGTAATCGCTCCCGGGGTCGCGCTCATGGCCGGGAATGCGAATTGTCCCAGGAACTCGCGCTCGCGGCCGGCGAGCAGCATCTCGGGGATGCCGGGCGCGGCGAGAACGCCGATGTGCCAGGAGCCGCCGTGGGTGATGTCGGCCAGCATTTCGAGGCCGAACCCGGGCAGGCCCATCTCGATGGCGGTGAAACTGAGCACGTTCTCCGGATGCGTGGTCGCGAGGCGGAAGACCGTCGCCCCGCTGATGTCCTGCCCTGTGAGGTGGACCGGGCCGACGTTGAGCTGTCCGATGAGAAGGTGCAGGTCTTCGGCCGACGTCGTGCTGTCATACGCGCCCGGCTCGTTACCGGAATCGCCGAAGCCCCGCAGGTCGACGGCGAAGACGCGGTGGCTGGCCGCGAGCAGCGGGATGAGCTTGCGGAAGGCCCACCAGGTCTCGGGAAACCCGTGGACCAGCAGGACCGGAGATCCGCTGGTTCCCGCCGCGACGTAGTGCAGCCTGGTCCCGTTGACTTCTGCCTGGTGGTGCGTGATCCCCGGCAGCGCGGGACCAGCTGGTGTGACGTCCATCTCTTCTCCTTGTTTCGACAACCTGGATGTCTTTAACATTAGTCTACTTGGTTGTCGTTTTCCAGTCGCAGCCATAGTCTTCTCCCATGTCTCGCTCTGGCGCCGATCTCGCACTGCTCTTGCTCGGAGGCTTCCGCTCACTGGTGGACGCTGCGATAGCCGAGCTAGCCCGCCGCGGCTACGAGGATGTGCGTCCCGTCCATGACTTCGCGATGCGGGCCATCGCCGCGGGCGCCGACAACGCTTCAGAACTAGGCCGCCGCCTGTCCGTCTCCAAGCAGGCAGCGGCGAAAACTATCGCGGTGCTGCAGGAGCGCGGATACGTGGCACGCGACACAGACCCCCTCGACGCTCGCCGCAAACGCCTTCAGGTCACCGCACTCGGCTTCGAGGTGCTGCACCAAGGTGAAGCGATCTTCGACGAGTTGCGCGACCAATGGGAGCGACAGATCGGTTCCGCCCAGCTCGAGAGCCTTGAGACGCACCTGGCAGCGCTGGTTAGCGATCCGCCCGTGCGCTTCGATACACCCGGCTGGATGACGCGAGACCTCGGCGAGCCGGTCTAGATGAATGAGCACGCTGGTAACGAGGACACCAGTTCCGCCGCGGCGCTGGACGCCCAGCCAGACCCCCCGGACCTCCCGGAGCAGCGCAGGAACCTGGTCATGGTGGCCGCCGGTGCCACCCTGCTGGCGGTCGCCGCCGCGTTCGCGGCCGTGGTGGCGAGCGACGCGGCCCGGCCCCCCGCCGCCGGCCTTGACCGATGGTGGCTATCGGTGGTCACCACCTGGCAGTCAGCGCCGCTGACCCGGGCCGGGGAGGTGCTGAGCTATGTGGCTGGCCCGTGGGGCGGGACGGTCGTGGTGGCCATCCTGGTCGTGCTGCTGCTGTGGCGCCGGCGCATCTGGACGGCTGCGTTCCTGGCGCTGGCCGAGGGCTGCGGATCGGGCGCTTCCCAGCTGATCAAGCATCTGGTGAAACGGCCGCGGCCGCCGCACCCCCTCGTGCAGGCCGATTTCGGTTCCTTCCCTTCGGGTCACGTCATCACCACCGTCGTCGTGGGGCTCGCCTTGGTCGCCGCCCTGAGCCGACCCGGCCGCCGGAGGCTGCCGCTGATCGCCGTGGCGCTCACCGCCGCGCTGATGATGTGCTGCCGTACCTACCTGCGCGCACACTGGCTGACCGACACGTTCGAGAGCGTAGCGGTCGGCTCGGGAATCGCACTTGTCCTCTGGTCGCTCTTCACCCCGGTACTGCTCCGGGACCGCCCAAAGGCGTCAGCCGCTGGTCAGCTCCGGCGGTGAGCTGGCCGGGCCGATCTGGGCCTTCAGCGCGGCGAGTTCGTTGTCCACGTCCGCGGACGTCCCGGCCTCGTCCAGCTCCTTCTGGATGTCGTCGGTGTCACCGCCGACGTCTTCGAGCACCCCGGACTGCAGCAGCTCGTCCAGCGCGCCGGCCCGCGCCTGCATGGTCGCGATCTTGTCCTGGGCCCGCTGCAGCGCCTGTCCCGAATCACCCAGCGTGTTCGAGATCCCGGCCACGCTCTCGTCCACCGAGGTCATCGCGCTGGCCGCGGTGTACTGGGCCTTCAGCACTTCCTTCTGCGTCCGGAAGGTGTTCACCCGCTGCTGCAGCGCCTGCAGCGTCTGGCCCAGCTTCTCCTCCTGCTCGGCGAGCTGTTCGTGCTGCGCTTCCATCGGATCGATCTGGGCCCGGGCGGCGGCCTTGCGGGCCAGCGCCTCCCGGGCCAGGTCTTCCTTGCCCAGCGACAGCGCCGTCTTGGCCTGCTCCTGCAGGTGGTCCACCGAATGCTGCAGCTGCTCTTCCTGCAGCTCGATCCGCTTGCGAGACGCGGCGATGGTGACCAGGGCCTGCCGGACCTTGGTGATCTGGTCGAGCATCTGCTCGTAGGAGAGGTCGAGCATCTCGTCGGGCTTCTCGGCGGCGTCGAGCGCCGTGTTGGCCTTGGCCGCGAGTAGGTCGTGGGCCCTTTGGAAGAGAGACATGTCGATCTGCTCCTTATCGACGGCGACGGCGACGGCGCCCGGATGGCTCTGGCGGCGGCCTTCTAGCGGGGCGGCCCTAAAATCTATGCTGCAAATCTAGCGGCCCCGCCTGGCCGCCCCGACCCGCGGCCACCTCAGCCAGGCTCCGACCCTCCGCGCCGTTCCGTGAGTCCCACCTCTGCTTCGCCGAGCAGCCAGCTGAATTCAACAAAATAATTAATTCATTTCTGGACCGAACGAGCGGGGTTTTAGCCACTGACATAAGCATTTGCCATCCTGGCCCGGGCCGGGTAAGAACGGCGAATGCTGCGTGGAGAGCTGATCGGGCTGCGGGCCCGCCAGGACAGTGACATCGAGATCTTCGAGACCGAACTCATGAACGACGTCGAGACCAGGATCCGGGCCGATAGTCGCCCTTGGCGGCCGGTGATGCCCGGCTCCGCCGACTCGCCCTACCGAGCGGCAGCCGACCGCGATGAACGCGGCGCGGTCATGTTCTCCGTGGTGGAGCTGACCACCGGGGAACTGGCGGGCGAGGCAGTGGTGTGGGGCATCGACCTGCACAACCGCAGGGCGCACCTAGGGCTCTCCCTGCGGCCTACGTTCCGCGGGAAGCACCTGGGCACCGACGTCGTCCACGTGCTGTGTCGCTATGGCTTCGCCATCCGCGGCCTGCACCGGCTGCAGGTCGATACCCTCGCTGACAACGACGCCATGATCGGCGCCGCCGTCCGGGCCGGCTTCACAGCCGAGGGCACCATACGGCACGCGGAATGGGTCAACGGAAGCTTCGCGGACGAGGTCATCCTCGGCCAGCTGGCGAGCGAATGGCTGCCAGCCGGTCCGTACTCAGGCCGCTGATCAGCAGCCGTTCCTTCTGGTTCGCGGTGAGCCTGGCGGTCCAGTCGGTGAAGCCGCCGTCGCCGATCTCGTGCCGCTCGCCCCGCACGTACGCGTTCACCTTGAAGCATAGGTCGCGGTAGTAGCCGCGGCCGGCCTGCCGGCCGCGATCGGCCACCACTTCGGCGTCCTCCCCGCCGGATTCCGCCGCGAGGTCTTCGGTCACCGCGGCCGCGATCCGCTCGCCCAGATCCGACAGCGGCGTCAGCGCGATCTGCACCTGGGGCGAGCCCATGGCGGCCACGCCGCGAATCGCGAAACGAAGCTGCTCGGCCAGGGCGGACCGCTCGAACCGGAGGCTGCCCGTGTCCCGCCCGGCCGTGACCAGGCCCAACAGGCCGAAATGCGGGAAGAACCCGGCCGGGAACTGCTGCGCTCGCACCACCCGCTGCACGGCCGCCAGCCGAACGGGGGCCAGCCGGGCGGTCCTGTCCCGGGCCCGCCGCGAGGCGGCCTCGAGGGCCAGCGCGTTGGTCGGGTCGGCAGCGACCTCGCAGGCCCGAACGGTCGTGATCACCTTGTGCTGGCTGACCGGACCGAGCGCCGAATGGGCGCCGAACGGCACGAGCGGCGCCAGCGTCAGCACCTCCACGTCGTCAGGCAGGCAGCTCAGCAGGGTGTCCTCGGCCCGCCGGATGGCACGGGCGGACCCCTGGCCGGGCCGGACGAAGCGGTCCTGCTCATAGCGCCGCAGCACGCTCGCCGGAGTCTGGTTGGCCGCCCGCCGCCTGATGACCTCGAGCATGACGCTGGTGAAGTCGCTCCCGCTCAGTGCGGCCAGCCGCTCGATGGCCTCAATCCCGCCGATCCGCGGCAGCACCCGCTCAAGCGCCGGCGATACCCCCGGCCCGTCCGCGTCGACCGTGCCGTCTTCAACCGTGCCCTCTTCAACCGTGCCGTCTTCAACCGTGCCGTCTTCAACCGTGCCGTCTTCAACCGTGCCGTCTTCAACCGTGCCGTCATCCATAGCGGGATACTGCGTGAGGACCGCCCCGGCCCGCCACATAATTTCCGGCCGGCGCCAGGCTTCCCGGCGGAGCCAATGATAAGTTGGTTAGCGGAACTAACAAGTCTTCGATCGGGAGCCCGTGCACCCCGCCTCTCCGGCCCGTCGCCCGCGGTTCCGGCCGGGGCAGATGATCTCGTCGCTGCGCCAGCGCAACTACCGGCTGTTCTTCTTCGGCCAGCTCGTCTCGGTGGCCGGGACCTGGATGCAGACCGTCGCGCAGTCCTTCGTCGTGCTCGACTTGACCCACAGCGGAACCCAGCTCGGCCTCACCACCGCGGCCAGGTTCCTGCCGATGTTCCTGTTCGGCCCGCTGGGCGGCGTGTTCGCGGACCGGATGGACAAGCGGCGGGTGCTGCTCGTCACCCAGTCGCTGGCCGGCCTGCTCGCGGCGGCCTTCGCCGTCACCGTCGGCACGAACAGCATCCGGCTGTGGATCGTCTACCTGCTGGCCGTCGCGCTGGGCTTCGTCAACGTCTTCGACAACCCGGCCCGGCAGAGCTTCATCTCCGAGATGGTGTCAGCCGACGATCTCCCGAACGCCGTCACCCTCAACTCGGTGGCCATGAACATGGCCCGGGTCTTCGGCGCCGCGCTCGGCGGGGTGATCGCCGCGGCCATCGGGCTCGCCCTGTGCTTCGCCTGCAACGCGCTCTCGTTCGGGGCCGTGCTGATCTCGCTGGCCGTCATGAGCAAGTCCGAGCTGTTCCAGGCCAAGCGGATCGCCAGGCAGAAAAGGCAGGTCCGGCAGGGCCTGCGCTATGTGAGATCGACCCCGGAACTGCTCATCCCGCTCGTCATGATCGCGGTGATAGGCATGCTGGCCTGGGAGTTCCAGGTGACGCTCCCGCTGATGGCCAGCCAGGTGTTCCACCACGGCGCCGCCGCCTACGGCGTGATGGCCTCGGTCATGGGCGTCGGGGCGGTCGTCGGCGGCCTGATCTCGGCCGCCCGGCCGCGGCCCCGGGCCCGCGCCCTGTGCCTGGCCGCCATTGGCTGGGGTATCGCCATCCTGGCCGCGGCGGCCGCGCCGAGCCTGGCCCTCGAACTCGCCGCCCTGGTCTTCGTCGGCTACGGCAGCATCACCTTCAACTCGCTGGCCAAGACCACCCTCCAGCTGGCGGCCAGACCCGAGATGCGCGGCCGGGTGATGGCGCTGTGGGCGCTGGCCTGGCTGGGTTCGACGCCGCTCGGCGGCCCCATCGTGGGCTGGGCCGGCCAGGCCATCGGCGCGCGCTGGGCGCTGGTCATCGGCGGCCTGCCCACCCTGGCCTGCGGAGTCCTGGCCCTGCCCGCCCTCACCCGGATCGACCGCCGGGCCAGCCATCCCGCCGACCCGGCGGAGTCGGATCATTCGCCCGCGATCAGCTCCGTCAGCCCGGCCGGGTAAAGCGGCGGACTGACCGCATCCGCGGCCCGCCAGAGCACCCGGCTCTTAGGCTCGGTGTCGTCCCGGATGAGCTGCTCCTCGATCTCGTACGCTGCCGCGGAGGCGAACGCGGCGCTGAAGATAAACACCACCTCGTGCTCGGTCCCGTCCCGCCACGGAAAGATGTTCTCCAGCACGCCGAGCAGCCGCACGCCGGTCAGCACCTGGCCGATCTCCTCGCCGAACTCCCGGTGGATCGTGTCGAGCGCGTACTCCCCGAACTCCACGTGCCCGCCCAGCGGCCGCTGGAACGGCGGCTCCGGCCCGGAAGCCGACTCGGACACCAGCAGCGCCCCGTCCCGCGGCCGCCTGATGACCGCCATCGCCTTGATGATCTGCCGCTTGCCCGTATCTGCCGCCACCGGCCTGTCCTATCACGGCACACCGAGGCGGTGCTTACCATTTTGTTACCTACGCGGTTGAACCCTGGGGCTGGCCGTCGCGTGATCAGGGTTGTGGGGAGCATGAGGGGGGCGTCACTGCCCCGGCGGTCCTGGTACGGGATCGCCGGGGCGGCACTACTTATCGCCTCAGGAGCCATTCACCTTGACCTGTACGTGACGGGCTACCAGACGATACCGACGATCGGCTGGCTGTTCCTGCTGCAGGTGATCACCGCGTTCGCGCTGGCCATCGCCATCCCGCTTACCGGAAGCTGGTTGCTGGCCGGGCTCGGCGCCGGCTTCGCGCTCAGCACGCTGGGGGGCTACCTGCTTTCGCTCCGGTTCGGCCTGTTCGGCTTCACCGAGGTGCGCACGACGGCGGGGATCGTTTCCGGGATCATCGACGTGGCCGCCTTCGCCGCATTCGCGATGGCCTTGGCGCCCGCGCTGAAGTTCGGCCGACGCATCGTGCCGGCCGTCGTCGCCGCCTCGGTCGTCGCGCTCGCCCTGCTCGGAGCCGACGTCGCCACGCCGAAGGTGCAGCCGGTCGCGAGCGGCGGCGGCGGCGGGCAGACGCTGGATGCCAGGCAGATAGGCGGCGTGATGCTGCTCACCAACGCCAAGGGCTTCACGCTCTACTCGTTCGCCCCGGACAGCCCGAACAAGTCCGTCTGCTATGGCGACTGCGCTGCCTACTGGCCGCCGGTGGCCGGGAACACATTGGCCGGGCCCGGGGTCACCGGGAAGATCGGCACGATCCAGCGGACCGACGGCACCACCCAGGCCACCTACGACGGGCATCCGCTGTACACCTACATCGGCGACAACGCGCCCGGCGTGGCCGCCGGGAACAACATCAACCTGAACGGCGGGCTCTGGAAGGACGTGCCGGTCACGGGGTAACCGGCGGGGCCTAGTATGTGCGGCGTGTCCCAGCCGTTCCCGGAACCCACCACCTGGTCCAGGAATACGCCAGGCACGTCGGCCACCTGGACATCGTCACCGAGCTCGCCACCGGCAGCTCAGGAGAATAAGGCAGATCATCCCGAACGGACCGGGTGGCGGCCCAGGTCAGTCCCGGCGAGCCCGGTAGGCCTCGACCGTCTGCAGCTTGTGCCAGCGGGCGTAGCGCTCGACCTCGGCCGGGTCGCCGCTCTCCAGCAGCTCGATCAGCCGGGTGTGCTCGCGGGCCGCCTCGGCGGCGCGGTCGGGCAGGTAGGCGAACATGGTGGAGCGGACCCGGTCCAGCCGGTCATGGGTTAGCTGCAGGAGGTCAAGCAGCCAGGCGTTGCCGCACCGGGCCACGATCACCTCGTGCAGCCGCCGGTTCAGCTGGCCGAACCGGACCGGGTCGTCCTGGCTCTCCATGTCCGCGGCGATCTTCCGCAACCGGGTGAAATCGGACTTGCGCAGCCGCCGCTGGGCCTCAGCGGTGGCGGCGCCCTCCAGGACGGCCAGCGCCACCATGGCCTGCTCCCACGACGTCGCGTCCACCGGCGAGACGATGGCGCCCGCGTTGGGCCGGAACTGGACCCAGCCCTGCGCCTCCAGCCGGCGCAGCGCCTCGCGCACCGGTATCGGGCTCACCCCGAGCTCGCGCGCGAGCGCGTCGATGTTGAGCCGGGCCATCGGAGCGTAGACCCCGGTGTGAATGCGGTCCCGCAGGATCTCGTAGGTCCGCTCCTGCTTGTTCACGGCGGGCAGGGCGGCTTAACCGGTCTTGTCGGCCACGCAATGATTGACGCACTCGCCCAGGCCCTCGATCCAGGTGCGCAGCACGTTGCCAGGCTGCAGGTAGACCGGCGGCTTCCGGGCGTCGCCCACCCCGCCGGGGGTGCCGGTGGCGATCAGGTCGCCGGGCCGCAGCGTAATCGCCTGGCTGGCGTAGGAGATGATCTGCGCCGGGCCGAACAGCAGGTCCGAGGTTCGCGACTGCTGCATCACGGCGCCGTCGACCTCGCACCTGACCTCCAGGTCGGCCGCATGGCCGACCTCGTCCGGCGTGACCAGATAGGGCCCGGCCGGCGTGGAATGCTCGAACATCTTGCCCTGCAGCCACTGCAAGGTACGCCGCTGCCAGTCCCGCATCGACACGTCGTTGACCACCGTGTACCCGGCGATGGCCGCCGCGGCCTCCTCGGGCGTGGCCCGGTACACCGGCCGGCCGATGACGACGCCGAGCTCGACCTCCCAGTCGACCCGCTCGCTCACCGACGGCAGCACCAGGTCGTCCTTTGCGCCGGCCAAGGTCTCGGCGAACTTGGCGAACAGCGTCGGGTACGCGGGCAGCTCCCGCCCGGTCTCCAGGATGTGCGACCGGTAGTTCAGCCCGACGCAGATCACCTTGCCCGGCCGGGTGACCACCGACGCGAAGTCCGCCTCCGCGGCCGGAACCGCCCGGGCTCCGGCCCGCTCCTGCGCGCCGCCCGCGGCGAGCAGTTCCCCGACGTCGCCCGCGGCCAGCGGTATCAGGTCGTCCCCGTCGAGCCGGGCGGCGGTGGTCCCGTCATCAGTCCGGATGGTGGCGAATCGCATAGCGCGACTCTAGCGCGCCCCCGGCGCCGCGTGCCGCCCCACCCGAGCCCCCGCGCCGCCACCGAGCCCAAACCCAGGCACACCGATGTCACATCGGCGTGGTCCTGGCAACACCAATGTCACATCGGTGTTGCCCGCAGCCCACCGCCAGCCTGCAGAACCTGGTTAGCCAGCGGCTATTCATATATGATTTTGCGCACCATGACTGCCCTGGAACGCGTTCCCGGCAAGGTCGTCGCGGTGCACGTCAGTTACCGCAGCCGTGCGGCCGAACGTCGCACGATGCCGGCCTGGCCGTCTTATTTCCTCAAGCCCTCCTCCTCGCTCGCCGACAGCGGCGACCTGGTCGCCCGCCCGCCCGGCTGCGAGCTGCTCGCCTTCGAGGGCGAGGTGGCGCTGGTCATCGGGCGCCGCGCCCGCCGGGTCAGCCGCGCGGACGGCTGGGACCACGTGGCCTGGATCACCGCCGCGGATGACTTCGGCGTCTATGACCTGCGGTACGCCGACCGGGGCTCCAACGTGCGGTCAAAGGGGATCGACGGCTTCACCCCGCTCGGCCCGCAACTGATCGACGCGCGCACCGTCGACCTGGCCACGGTCCGGCTGCGCACCTGGGTCAACGGGGACCTGGCCCAGGACGCCTGGCCGGCGCGGGACATGCTGTTCGGCTTCGGCGACATCGTCGCCGACCTGTCCCGGCTGGTCACCCTGGAACCCGGCGACGTCATCCTGACCGGCACCCCCACCGGCTCGACCGTGGTGAATCCCGGCGACGTGGTGGAGGTCGAGGTCACCGCGGGCGAGCGGTCCTCGGGCCGGCTCCGCAGCCCCATCGTCGAGGCGGACTACCGCCTCGACCCGTCCGGCGCCATGCCCCGCGCCGATGCCGCCGCGCGCTCTGCCGCCTTTGGCGCTGTGCGCGGGGCAGCCTTTGGCGCTGCGCGCGGGGCGGTCGCTGATTCCCTCCCGTCCCATGCGACCCTCGCCGGTCTGGGCGAGGTGTCCACGGCGACGCTCGCCTCGCTGCTGCGCAAGCGCGGCCTGAACAGCCTCACGCTGGACGGGCTGCGGTCCACCCGGCCGGGGACGCGGATGGCCGGGTACGCCAGGACGGTGCGCTACCTGCCGCTGCGCGAGGACCTGTTCGCGGCGCACGGCGGGGGGATGAACGCGCAGAAGCGCGCGATCGAGGAGATCCGGCCCGGCGAGGTGCTGGTCATCGAGGCGCGCGGGGACCCGACCGCGGGCACCATCGGCGACATCCTCGCGTTGCGCGCTCAGGTCCGCGGCGCGGCCGGTATCGTCACCGACGGCGCGATCAGGGACAGCGCGGCGCTGGCCCGGCTGGAGATCCCCACCTATCACGCCGCCGTCCACCCGGCCGTCCTCGGCCGGCGGCACGTCCCCTGGGAATCCGGTGTCGCGGTGGCCTGCGCCGGCGTGACGATCCAGCCCGGCGACATCCTCGTCGGCGACGCCGACGGGGTGGTCGTGCTGCCGCCGGCCATCGCGGCCGAGGTGCTGGCCGACGCCCGGGAGCAGGAACGCCAGGAAGAGTTCATCGCCACCCGGGTGGCCCAGGGCGAGAGCATCGACGGCCTCTACCCCCTCGGCGACGCCCACCGCCCCGACTACGAAGCCTGGCTCGCCCAGCAAGGCGATGCCAGGTGAACGCCCCGCCCGGGCTTCCGGCCAAGCTCGAGCACTTCATCGCCGGCCAGCCCGCCGAAAGCATGGACGGCGCCACCTTCGAGGTCGCCGACCCGGTCACCAACCAGCCGTACGCCGCCGTGGCGGCAGGCGGGGCCAAGGACGTGGACCGCGCCGTCACCGCCGCCCGGGCCGCGTTCACGGACGGACCCTGGCCGGACCTGCCCGCCCGCGCCCGGGCGCGGATCTTGAACCGGATCGCCGACGGCATCGAGGGACGCGCCGACCGGATCGCCGAACTCGAGACGTTCGACACCGGCCTGCCGGTCACCCAGGCTCGCGGCCAGGCGGCCCGGGCGGCGGAGAACTTCCGCTTCTTCGCCGACATGGTGGTAACGCTGCACGAGGACGCGTTCAACAGCCGCGAGCAGTTCGGCTACGTGATCCGCAAGCCGGCCGGGGTGGCCGGCCTGATCACCCCGTGGAACACGCCGTTCATGCTGGCAACCTGGAAGCTCGCGCCCGCGCTGGCGGCGGGCTGCCCGGTGGTGCTCAAGCCGGCCGAGTGGACGCCGCTGTCGGCCAGCCTGCTGCCGGAGATCATGACCGAGGCGGGCCTGCCCGACGGGGTGTTCAACCTGGTGCACGGGATCGGCGAGGTGGCGGGCGCGGCGCTGGTCGCGCACCCGGGCGTGCCCCGCATCTCGTTCACCGGCGAGACCAGCACCGGGCAGACGATCATGGCCGCGGCCGCGCCGCACCTCAAGGGCCTGTCGATGGAACTCGGCGGCAAGTCGCCGTGCGTCATCTTCGCCGACGCCGACCTGGACCAGGCGGTCGACAGCGCGCTGTTCGGCGTGTTCTCGCTGAACGGCGAGAGGTGTACGGCCGGCTCCCGGATTCTGGCCGAACGGGCCGTCTACGATGCCCTGGTCACTCGGCTTGCCTCCCGGGCCGAACGCATCCGCGTGGGTGACCCCGCCGACCCGCGGACCGAGATCGGCGCGCTGGTGCACCCGGAGCACTACGCGCGGGTGCTCGGATATGTGCAAGCCGGGAGGGATGAAGGGGCGCGATTGGTGGCCGGCGGATCGCGGCCCCAAGGACTGGCAGAGCACCTGAACGCCGGGAACTACCTGGCCGCGACGGTGTTCGCCGACGTCGAGCCGTCGATGCGGATCTTCCGCGAGGAGATCTTCGGGCCGGTGGTGTGCGTCACCCCGTTCGGCGACGAGGCCGAGGCGGTCGCCCTGGCCAACGCGACCGCCTACGGGCTGGCCGCCTACATCTGGACCAGCGACCTGGCCCGGGCGCACCGGGTGGCGCACGCGGTCGAGGCCGGCATGACCTGGGTCAACTCGCACAACGTGCGCGACCTGCGTACCCCGTTCGGCGGGGTGAAGGCGAGCGGTGTGGGGCGCGAGGGCGGCCCGCACAGCCTGGACTTTTACACTGAGTCGCGCATCGTCCACATCCCGCTGGGAGACACCCGCGTCCCCCGGTTCGGAGCGTGATCATGGCTCTGCCGCAAAAACGCGCCAGGCCCCCTGACATCGTCCGGGCCGCCTACGCCGAGCTTGTCGTCACCGACCTCGCCGAGGCGAGGCGATTCTGGGTGGACCTGCTCGGCTTCGTGATCAGCTCCGAGTCACCAAAAGCGCTGTACCTGCGCGGTTATGACGAGCTCATCCACCACAACCTGATCCTGCGCCAGGGAGACCAGCCGGGCGCGGCGCGGCTGGCGTTCCGGGTGCGGACCGCGGCCGACCTGGACCTGGCCGAGGCGTTCTTCGCCGCCCTCGGCTCGCGGACGGCGCGGGTGCCGGCCGGCGTCACGCCGGGGGTGGGGGAGGCGGTCCGGGCCGAGGACCCGCTCGGCTTCACCGTCGAGTTCTTCTTCGACGCCGACTACGCCGAGCGCCTGCAGCAGCGTTACGACCTGCGGCGCGGGGCCGAACCCGCCCGGCTCGACCACTTCAACCTCGTGGTTCCCGACGTGCGCGCGGCCTATGAGTACTACGCGTCCCTGGGCTTCGGCCTGTCCGAGACGATCGAGGACGAGCAGACGCTCTACGCCGCCTGGATGTTCCGCAAGCAGACCGTGCACGACGTCGCGTTCACCGGGGGAGAGGGACCGCGCCTGCACCATCTGGGGTTCTTCGCCCACGAGTCGCACCAGGTGCTGCGGATCTGCGACATCCTCGGCTCGCTCCATATGGAGTCCCGGATCGAGCGCGGGCCAGGCCGGCACGGCGTGTCCAACGCCTTCTACGTGTACCTGCGCGACCCGGACGGGCACCGGGTGGAGATCTACACCAGCGACTACTTCACCGGCGACCCCGGCCACCCGGTGCTGCGCTGGTCGGTCCGCGACCAGCGGCGCCGGGACTTCTGGGGCCACCCGGTGGTCCCGTCCTGGTACACCGACGCCAGCGCCGTGCTCGACCTGGACGGCCGGCCGCGCCCGCTGCTGAAGGAAAACCAGCCCGCCGAAGTCAGCGTCGGCGCGGACGGCTTTACGCGTTATCTGTTAACCCGCTCGATGGCCAGGTCCCCGGCCGCGTTGCGGGTGCGGAGCACCTTCTTGTCGAACTTGCCGACCGCCGTCTTCGGGATCTCGGCCACGAACGCCCAGTTCTCCGGCACCTGCCAGCGGGCCGCCCCGTTGCTGCCGAGGAAATCCGCGAGTTCGGCGGCATCGGCCTTGGCGCCCGGCCGCAGCACCACGCAGGCCAGCGGCCGTTCGCCCCAGCGCTCGTCGGGGATCCCGATCACCGCGGCCTCCTGCACGGCCGGGTGCGCCATCAACCGGTTCTCCAGCTCGACCGAGGAGATCCACTCGCCGCCCGACTTGATCACGTCCTTGATCCGGTCGCTGATCAGGAAGAACCCGCGGTCGTCGAGCGTGCCCACGTCGCCGGTGCGCAGCCAGCCGTCGCGGAACTTCTCCGGGGCCGGATCCAGATGATAGGACCCGGTGACCCAGGGACCCCGGACCTCGATCTCGCCCTCACTCGCGCCGTCCCTGGGCAGTTCCTCGCCGTTCTTGCCGATGATGCGCATCTCCACTCCGTGGATGACCCGCCCCGAGCGCATCCGCCAGTCCACGTCCTCCGGCGTGCCCTCCTCGACGCCGGCGGGCGGCAGCGCCAGGCCGCCGACCGGGCTCATCTCGGTCATGCCCCAGCCCTGGACGATCCGCAGCCCGTACCGCTCCTGAAACCGCTCGAGCATCACCCGGGGCGCGGCGGAGCCGCCCGAGTTGCCGATCCGCAGCGAGGACAGGTCGATCTCGTGGTCAAGACCGTAGTCGAGGATCGCGTTCCAGATGGTCGGCACCCCGGAGGTCACCGTGGACCGTTCGGTGGCGATGAACCTGGTGAGGTGCTCGGGCTGCAGGAACGGGCCCGGCATGTGCAGCGTGGCGCCCGACAGGAACGCCGCGTACGGCAGGCCCCACGCGTTGGCGTGGAACATCGGCACGATGGCCAGCGCCCGGTCGGCCTCGGTGATGCCGTGCACGGACGCGGCCATGACCGCCGTCGCGTGCAGGTAGGTGGACCGGTGCGAGTACACGACGCCCTTCGGGTCCCCGGTGGTGCCGCTGGTGTAGCACATCAGCGCCGCCTCCCGCTCGTCGAGCTCGGGCCAGTCATAACCGGGTTCCTCCGCCGCCAGCAGCTCGTGGTAGCGCAGCACGCGGTCGCCCAGCCGATCGCCCAGCCGATCGCCCAGCCGATCGCCCAGCCGATCGCGGAGCGCCGACGCACTCGCGTCGCTTGAGGGGCCAGTGCCGTTGACGATGAACGCCTCGACCGCGGGCAGCTCGTCGGAGATCTTGGCCAGCAGCGGGACCAGCGTGTCGTCCACGATGATGATCCGGTCCGCGGCGTGGTTGACGATCTGGGCCACCTGGGCGCCGGGCAGCCGGATGTTGAGCGTGTGCAGCACCGCGCCCATGCCGGGCACCGCGAAGTAGGCCTCCAGGTGCTCGGTGTTGTTCCAGCAGAACGTGGCCACCGGATCGTTCGGCCTGATCCCGAGCCGGGCGAGGGCTCTCGCGAGCCGCCCGGCGTTCTGCCCGACCTCGGCGTAGGAAGCCCGGCGGGTGCCCGCGCCGGTCCAGGTGACGCATTCGCTGGTGCCGTACACGGCAGTGCCGTGGCGCATGATCGCCGGAATCGTGAGCGGGAAATCCTGCATGGTGCTGCGGATCATCAGGGTCCTCATCCTCGCTGGCCGCCGGACTTTACTCGGCGGTACGGTAAGACCGCACCGCGACTCACGTCAATTGTCGCTCTCCCACGCAGAAACCATCGTCGACGGCCTCGACCACGCCCCAGACGCCTTCATCGGTCTCCTGCGAGGCGCCAATACCGGTAAGATGCTCGTGCGCCTATGATGCGCGTCCGGCAGTTTCGCCTCGCTTTGATCACAATTCACGCCTTCGCCGCAAGTTGCGTTTAACCAGCCTGCAGCCGGGAAACATCAGCACCCCCAGGTCTGCCAGGACCGCCAGGTCATCGTGGCGGGTACCCGTGTGGAGGAACCATGGCCGTACCTGTCTCATCAGCTGCTTCGACGCAGCATGAGGGCGACCGCCGCTCCTTGCAGGCGGCGAAGTGCGCTCTGTGCGGACTCGAGCTGCCGCTCGGTCTGCTGGTACCCGACGGCGGTCACGCCTGCGATGACCTCCGCTGGTATTGCAAGGACGCCCAATCGTGTACTCAGCGCTGGACGTCGCGCCTGAGGGCTGAGCGTCAGCGCTCACCCTGATCGCGGCCCGGGTCGGCCGCCGTCCTGGCCGCGAGCTCGCGCTCGACCATCGCGACCAGGTCCGGGTGGGCGCTCAGCCCCCACAGCACCTCCGCCGGGACACCAAGCCGCCGGGCCGCGAGCCCTACCACCGGCTGGAGCATGCCCAGCGCCTGGGCCAGCCCCTCGTCCCTGGCAAACGTCGGCGGCAGGTCGTCGAGGGACAGCTCGGCCGGCCGCCGGAACGTCCCGTCCCGCCCCGGCAGCCACGCCTCGCGCCCGGCGGCGACCGCGATCGCCGACGTCACGCTGTCCTGGCTGACGTCCGAGAACGACGGGAGCACCGACCGCTCTACCACGCCGGCTACCAGCCGCCGGTTCGGAGCGAGCAGAACGTTCCAGACGTATTCCGAACGGGCGTGGTCGGGGTGCCCCAGAGCGAAGTCCAGGCCGTCGATCTCCGCGCCGGGGTCGAAGCCGTCCAGCCCGCGCTCGTTCCGGCCGAACTCGACCGTGATGACCACGTACCCGAGCTGGTTCGGCGTCCGCGCGCGAACCTCGACGGCCGGCCGCACCCCCATCCCGCGCAGCTGCGCCAGCCACGGTCCGTAGCGGTCGCCGGCGAACCAGATGTCCGGGTTCCCGTCGAAGTAGACCTCCAGCTCCTTGCTCCGCTGGTATAGCCCGGGCGGCGGCGTCAGGCGCTGCCCGCCGCTGGCGGCGTTCTCGCCGATCAGGAAGGCGGTCTGCCGCACCTGTTCGAGCAGTTCCTCCCGTCGCCCGGCGGCGGCGTCATCCAGCGCCCGGACGACGCATTCAAGATCGGCGTCATGCTGGCGCGGATCGAGCTCGGCCAGGTCGAGGCCGTCGTACCGGGGCAGGATGACCTGGAGCACCTCCGCTATCAGATCCGGCTCGGTCAGCTGCAGCGCCGCCAGGAACGGCCGGGCGGCGGGCGAGCCGGCGATGGCCCGCCGGACCGTCGGCAGGCTGCTGGCCGCCGGCCCGGGCAGGTAGACGGCCGGCCGGTCCTGGCCGTCGAAGGGCTGCACCTGACGCCCGTCCTCGAGCCGGATGATCGGCTTGGCCCGCGCCGGGCCAGGGGGTTCGTCGTCGAACCGGGACGCCCGCCATAGCGCGGGATCGGCGGCCAGGAAGGCATACAAGCGCGCGATCCACTCGTTGGCCTGCGCCTGGAGGAACTCGCCCGTCAGCCGCGACACCACCTCCGCGGGCGTGATCTCGTCGATGCCGATCTCTTCCCGCAGGTAGCGCCACAGGGACGGGGTGAGGTGCTCGGTGATGGACTCATCCGCGAACCAGACGGGCCGGTCCGCGCCGAGCAGCGCGCCCAGCTGATCAGGTGCCAGGAGCTCGCGCACCTCCGCGCGGCTGGACAGTTCCAGATCGACGGCCACACCGTAATCGCCGCCGGTGACCGGAATCAGCGCTTCGGCGGTCAGGGCCTCGCGCACCGCGTCGAACAGCGGGCGGAACATCGACCCGGGCGGGAACCGCGCGGCGTCGACCGGCAGCGCCGTCAGGACGTCGGCCGTGAGCAAGCCGTCGTCGCGCAGCGAGCGCAGCACATCGCACAGCAGGGCGCCCGTCTCGCGCACCAAGACCTGGTTCGACGGATCATGCTCGGGGATGTTGTCGCGGGCCGGCGTCGTCCGGTACGGCCCCTGGACCAGGAAGCCGAGGAACGTCTCCTTCTCGGTCGGGAAGAACACGGTGAGCGGCGAGCTGTCACCCGGCACGAGACGGCCACCCTCCGCCCGCAAGGCGATCTCGACCGGCGGCGCCGGATGGCCGAGGCCCTCCACCTGGCGTTGCCAGGCCAGCCATTCCTCACTGCGCCGCCCGCCCCGGGACAGCGTGACCCGCCGCCGCGGCCCGGGCCCGGCCACGACCGAACGCTCGATGACCGATGCGGGCACCCCGGCGCCCCCCACCCGCAGCCGCCCGATGCTCCGCAGGAACAGCAGGATCCGGGGCTGGATCGCGGTCAGCGCCTCGGCTATCTCTCCGGCGGCGACCTCGGCGGGCACGCTGTCGTGATCGAAGGGGAAGGCGAACAGCGTCCCGGCGGAAGGCGACGGCGGTGGCTCCACCGGAAACGGCCGGACGTAGTTCTCGATCCGGAAGTGCTCGCCCGCCCCGTGCTCGCCCGCCCCGTGCTCGCCCGCCCCGTGCTCGCCCGCCCCGTGCTCGCCCGCCCCGTAGTAGCCAGCCCCGTAGTAGCCAGCACTGTAGACGTGCGGGGATTTCGTGTACGCGTACACGGACTTGAAGCCGATGCCGAACTTCCCGATCGCGGTGAGGTCCCCGGACTTTCCGCTCTTGCCGACCCCGCAGACGCCGCGGACGTCGGCCTCGGTGAACGGCCGCCCGTCGTGCCTCAGTTCCAGCCGGTCCGCGAAGAGCTCGAAGGCCAGCTCGGTCGCGCCGGCGTCCTCGGCGTTCTGGATCAGCTCGAAGATGAAGTGGGTGCGCTCGCTGTACAGCTGACCGAGCAGGTCGAGCACGGCGGTGTCCCAACCGTACCTGGCGATGTTCTCTTCGCGGATCTTCTCGTAATCGGCCGACACCGCCGTCCTTTCCTGCCGCAGGTACCTGCGTTGAATGTAGGCCATCCTGCGGCAGGACAGTGACTATCCGGTGGTACCGCCCAGGACGAGGTCAGCCCTACAGCACTGCCTCGGTCTGGGCGGTGTCCTCGGTCCCGCGGTAGTACGCGATCTTGTCGTCACGGAACGTGAAGAAATGGTGCAGGTTCATCTCCGCGGCCTTGCCGCTGGCGCGCGACCTGGCCCGGAACCGCACGACGGTGAACACGTCGGTGTCGTTGGCGGCGAACGAGACCGGCGTGAACTCCTCGACCTCCATGGTCGAGCCGAACGCCGTGAAGAAATCAGCCACCTCGTTCTTGCCGTGGCGTACCCCCCACCAGGGCGCCGCGGACGAGGCGGCCTCACTGGCCCAGTCGACATCGTCGGTCACGGCGTCGAGGATCGTGGCGACGTCGCCGCGGCCGAAGGCCTCGTACACCTGCGTGATGGTCTTGATGTTGGCGTCAGCACTCATTTGGAACCCCTCCCCGCCGGCGGTGGCCGGCCTCAGGCAACGCTCAGCTGCCGATACAGGTACGTTGCCAGAATCGGCGGCAGATCACCGCCGGCCAGTGTCACCTGTAGGCCAGTGTCACCCGCCGGCCGGTGTCACCCGCCGGCCAATGGAGTCAGTCCAGCGCCAACGCGGTCGCCGCGGCCAGCACGTCGGCCGCCCGGCCGGAATCCCCGGTGATGTGCACGTCGAGTTCGTCCGGGGTGACCCGGTTGCCAGCCAGCCGGCAAAACCCGACCGCGTCGGTCACGATGGCGACGTCGACCGGATCGGGCGGACTCTGGCCGACCGTGATCTCCCAGGTTCCGCCGCCGGGCCCGGTCAGCACCAGGTGCACGTCGACCGGCTCCCGCAGTCCTGTCCTGGCCGCGGCGTACGGCAGCAGCCGGGCGGCGAGATCGCTCATCAGGCGCAGCACCGGCGTATCGGGGACCGAGGGCGGCAGGCCGACGGCGCGGCGGACGTCGTTGTCGTGCACCCACAGCTCGAAGGCCCGGACCACGAGCAGCGCGTCCACCGGAAGCCGTATGCCGTGCACCGCGACCTTGGCGTCGGACTCGCCGGCGAGATCCAGCGTGCGGTCGGCGGCTTGGCGCCACTCAGCCCGAGTCTGGGCGGGGGAGCGGTCAGCCTGGCGGACGGCCGCGGGCTGGGTCGAGTCCACATGGTTCGCGAAGGCCACATCCGGGTCTCCGGCCACGCTGCGCTGCACGTCCTCCTCGACCCCGATCAGGTGGCCGACCAGACCCTGGACGTCGAGGCCGCGCAGGGCCGGCTTCGTCCAGTCCTCCTCGCCCAGGGCGCACAGCAGGCGGTAGAACGCGTCGGCGGCGCGGCCGAACGCTTCGGCCCCGGAGATCTCCGGCACCGCGGGCACCGGCTGACCGGCGCCCCGGGCCAGCAGGGACGCGGCCATGACACGCTCGCGCAGGCCCATCGGCAGGCCCGCCGGCTGGCCCATCGGCTCCTGGTCCGCCGCGGTCATGAGGACTCCAGCAGTTGCCGGTCAAGCACGGTTTCCAGTTTGGCCATCGCCAGCCTGAGCCGCGACTTGGCGGTCCCCTCCGGGATGCCCATCGCGCTGGCCACCTCGCGGCAGGTCAGCCCCTCGAAATAAGCCAGCTCGACGACCCGGCGCTGCCCGTCGGGCAGCAGTTGGACCGCCGCCCGCACCACGGACGCCGTCTCGGCCGCCATCACCTGGTCGCCGACCGACCCGGGCGGGTCCGCCGGGGTCAGCCGGTAGTGCCGTTCCTGCCGCGCCACGCGGCGCAGTTCGCTGCGCATCACGTCCACGGCGCGGTGCCTGGCCAGCACCATCAGGTAGGTACGCAGCGAACCGGCCGCCGGGTCGTACCTGTCCGGATGCCGCCACAGCTCCACCAACACGTCCTGCACAACGTCCTGCGCGGCGCTGCCGTTCCCCAGCACGCGCAGCGCGCCGCCGTACACACTCGATGCCAGCTGGTCGAACACGTCAGCCAGAGCACGATCGTCTCCAGCCGCCAGACGCGCCGCCAGCAGGGCGTCGCTCCCCTCCACCCCTCGGACGCTAGCCTGATACCCGTCCCGCGGGCAATGCCCTGCCACTACCCGGGTCGCGATCATCGTCGTGACCGCATCGTCGCAGCACAGCTGAGCCGTCGCCGTAGTCACCGCGCCCCTTTGTGTACCGGGATCTCATCCGGGGATACGTCACCGCACCCCGGGCCGGATCAGTCAGCCCTCGCCGCCCGGCGGAGCAGGTACTCCCAGCCCGCCTGCATCTGCCGGTCGGACCAGACATCGGCGCGCTTGGCCACGGTGTCCTGCTCGCCGCCCCAGCGCCGCAGCGGGCCCGCCGCCATCGCGGTCAGCTGGGTCCGGCAGGCCCGGTCGAGCAGCACCGCGGTCATCACCGCGGCCGGCGCGTCGGGGCCGACGGCCACGATGCCGTGCTGCGGCACCAGGCAGGCCCGCGCCCCGCCCAGCGCCTCGGCCAGCGCCGCGCCGAGCGCCTGGCTCTTGATCAGCCCGCTGGTCAGCGTGAAGCAACCGATGTCCGGATAGCAGAACAGCGATCCCGCGTGGTCGAGCGGGCGCAGCGGCACGTCGAGCGCGGCGAACTCGTTGGCCGCCGGCGAGTGCGTGTGCACAACCGAGCCCACGTCCGGTCGCGCCGCCATGATCTCGGTGTGGATCGGGTACTCGATGTGCCGGGGACCCGCGCCATCCAGCACCGAACCGTCCGGGCCGACCAGGATGACCTTCCCGGCGTCGATCTCCTCGAGGCCCTACCCGGCGCTCTTCATCCAGGCGCCCCGGCCGCCGGGGTCGCGGACGCTGGCGTGCCCCCAGACCATGTCGGCATGCCCGGCTGCGGCCAGCGCCCGGGAAGCCTGGACGGCCAGCAGGACGGCGCCGGCCGGGTCCTCGGGCTGGTGGCTCACGTCTCCCTTATACCCGGCGGCCGGGACGGGCTTACCCTCGGATCCTGGGAGGCGAACATGGACATCCTGGTCGTCGGCGGCGGCATCGGCGGGCTGACCGCCGCCCTGGCCCTGGCCCGCGACGGGCATCGGGTCCGGGTGCTCGAGAAAGCCGTGCGGTTCGCCGAGCTCGGGGCCGGCCTGCAGCTCGCGCCCAACGCGACCAGGGTGCTGGAACGGCTGGGCGTGCTTGGTCACGTGCTCGAGGCCGGCGTGCGGCCGCGGCGGCTGCTGCTCCGCAGCGCGCTGGCCGCGGCGGAGCTGACCGCGCTCGACCTCGGTGAGCCGTTCACCTCCAGGTACCGCGCGCCGTACGTGGTCCTGCACCGCAGCGACCTGCTGGCCATCTTGCACGACGCGTGCCAGGCCAGCGGCGTCGTACTGTGCCCCCGCAAGGACGTCCAGGCCGTCACTGACGACGCAGGCGCAGCCACCGCCGAATGCGCCGACGGCACCAGCTACCAGGCCGCGGCCGTGATCGCGGCCGACGGCCTGCACTCCGGCGTCCGCCGGCTGTTCACCGGCGACCAGCCGGTCTGCTCGGGATTCGTCGCCTACCGCGGCACGGCCCGGATCGACGAGGTGACCGCGCGGTCCGAGCTGGATGAGGTGGTCGCCTGGATCGGCCCCGACCTTCACTTCGTGCAGTACCCGCTGCGTGCGGGGGAGATCTACAACCAGGTCGCGGTGTTCCGCAGCCAGAGGTACGCGGCCGATCCCGGGCTCGATGACGGCCAGTGGGGCGGCCCGGACGAGCTGGACGAGGCCTTCCAGGCGTGCTGCCCGCAGGTGCGCGAGGCGACCGGGTTCTTGTGGCGGGACCGGTGGTGGCCGATGTACGACCGGGAGCCGCTGGCCGGCTGGACCCGCGGCCGGATCGCGCTGCTCGGCGACGCGGCGCACCCCATGCTGCAGTACCTGGCCCAGGGCGCCTGCCAGGCCATCGAGGACGCCGACGCGCTGGCCCGCGTCCTGGCCGCCTGCCCCGGCCCGCACCTGATCGGCAAGGCGCTGGCCGAGTACGCGCAAACCCGCGCCCCGCACGCCGCGCGGGTGCAGCGCACCGCCCGCGTCTGGGGCGACATCTGGCACGTCAGCGGCGTGGGCGCGCTGCTGCGGGACGAGCTGTTCCGCCGCCGCCCCGCCGACGACTACTCCTACACCGACTGGCTCTACGCAGGCCCGCGGACACATGCTCTTTGACAGGCGTCCATGCGTTCGTTTAGCGTCGTTTGTCCCGTATCAACCTTTTCCCTGGGGGCAAGCATGCAGCGGATGCCGACGGTCTCACGTCCGGCCTGGATGCTGGCCCTATCCGGGATCGCCGACCGGGGCGGCGGCCCGCGCCGCTCGCCGGTCGAGATCATCGCGACCATGGGATCGTACGTGACCCGCACTCAGGCCGCCGGGGTGTCCGGGCTGCGCGCCGGGCCGTTCGGCCGCTGGGCCGACGGCGTCAACGCCATGCGCGAGGACTGCGCGGCCTTCGCCGGCCACTGGCAGGCGCACAACGACACGGTGCTGGGCCAGGACGGCCCGCTGTGGGTGGTGCTCGGTGACTCCACCGCTCAGGGCCTCGGCGCGTCCAGCCCCGACGGCGGCTACGTCGGCCAGGTCCTGGCCGGACTCCGTGAGCAGACCGGCCTGCCCTGGCGGGTCCTCAACCTGTCCGTCTCCGGTGCCCTCACCCGTGACGTGATCGGCACCCAGCTGCCCCGGCTGCCAGCCCGCGCCGACCTCGTGACCTGCGGAATCGGCGTCAACGACATCCTGTACACCAGCCCGGCCAAGCTGTTCGCCGACCTGCGCACGCTGATCGCGGCCGTTCCCGACCAGACCGTCCTGCTCGACCTGCCGCTGCCCGCGGGCTGCTGGGGCTTCCTCGGCCGGGCCAGCGTGCCCTACGTGACCCGGATCAACCGCACCATCCACCAGACCGCCGCCGCCCGCGGCCTGCCCGTCGCCGAAATCTCCGCGCACTTCCTGCCGCCCTGGGCCGGCAAGTTCGCCCCCGACTGCTTCCATCCCAGCCAGGACGGCTACCGCGACTGGTCCCTGGCCCTGCTCGCCGCCGTCAATTCCCCCGAACGGACCCGGCGCGTGCCCCGGTAATCCCTTCGCGCCGTCCCGAGGCGGGTGGCTATCCTGGTCCCATGTTCGCCGCAGGACGCCTGCTTCTCGCCGAGCCGCGCTGACACGGATTCGTCAGCGCGGCCGCCCCTCATGCGTGAGGGGCTTTTTCATTTCCCTGCGGATCAACGGGAGGACCGATGGACGAGGACCGACCGCCGTTCCGGTATGACGCGCGGCTGGCCGGCCAGGTCGAGCTGCGCTGGCAGGAGCGGTGGGAACGCGAGGGGACCTTCCACGCGGCGAACCCGGCCGGACCCGAAGACGCCCTGTCCGGCGGCGCTCTGTCCGCCGGATTTGGCGCCGAGGCCGGGCGGCCCAAGTTCTACCTGCTCGACTTCTTCCCGTACCCCAGCGGCATCGGGCTTCACGTGGGGCATCCGCTGGGCTACATCGGCACCGACGCGTTCGGCCGCTACCTGCGCATGACCGGCCATCACGTGCTGCACCCCTTCGGCTTCGACACGTTCGGGCTGCCCGCCGAGCAGTACGCGATCGACACCGGCCAGCACCCAGCCGTCACCGTGCGGCGCAACGCCGCCGTCATGCGCCGCCAGCTGCGGCGGCTGGGCCTGGCGCACGACCACCGCCGCGAGATCATGACCAGCGACCCGTCCTACTACCGCTGGACGCAGTGGATCTTCCTGCGCATCTTCAACAGCTGGTACGACCCGGCCGCCAACCGGGCGCGGCCGGTCAGCGAGCTGATCGCCGAGTTCGCCTCGGGCCGGCGCGCCACCCCTCATGGCCGGCCCTGGCCGGACCTGACCGCAGCCGAGCGGGCCGGCGCCGTCGACGCGCACCGGCTGGCCTACCCGTCGGAGCGGGTCGTCAACTGGTGCCCGGGGCTGGGCACCGTGCTCGCCGACGAGGAGGTGACCGGCGAGGGGCGCAGCGCGGTCGGCAACTACCCGGTATACCGCAGGCCGCTGCGGCAGTGGATGCTGCGCATCACCGCGTTCGCTGAGCGCCTGCTGGCCGACCTGGACGAGGTGGACTGGCCGGAGCACGTCAAGCGCCTGCAGCGGAACTGGATCGGCCCGAGCGGCGGCCCCTACCACCTGAAGGACTGGCTGTTCTCCCGGCAGCGCTACTGGGGCGAGCCGTTCCCCATCGTGTACGACGAGGCCGAACCGGCCCGGCCGATCGCGCTGCCCGAGGACATGCTGCCGGTGACGCTGCCGGAGATGACGGACTTCCGGCCGGTGCCGCAGGACGACGCCAGCGACCCGGTGCCCGCGCTGGCCCGCGCGCCCGGCTGGGCACAGGTCACGCTGGACCTGGGCGACGGCCCCCGGCGCTACCACCGTGAGCTGAACGTCATGCCGCAGTGGGCCGGCTCCTGCTGGTATTACCTGCGCTACCTGGATCCCGGCAACGAGACCGCCCTGGTCGACCCGGCCAGCGAGCGGTACTGGATGTCGCCGTCCGGCGTCGACCTGTACGTCGGCGGCGTCGAGCACGCCGTGCTGCACCTGCTGTACGCGAGGTTCTGGCACAAGGTGCTCTACGATTACGGCGTCGCGGGAACCAGGGAACCGTTCGGTAAATTGTTCAATCAGGGTTATATCCTGGCCGACGCCTTCACCGATGCGCGCGGCCGGTACGTGCCGGCCGCCGAGGTGACCCGCACGCCTGACGGCTGGGAATACGCCGGCCAGCCGGTCACCCGGCGCGCCGGGAAAATGGGCAAGAGCCTGAAGAACGGCATCAGCCCGGACGACATCTACGAGTCCTACGGCGCCGACACGCTGCGGCTGTACGAAATGGCGATGGGCCCGCTGGACGGCGACCGGCCCTGGCACACCGACGACATCACCGGCATGCACCGATTCCTGCAACGCCTATGGCGCCTGATCATCGACGAGTCCACCGGCGAAACCCTGGTGAGCCCCGAGCCCGAGGCCGTGGACGAGCCCACCGAGCCGCTGCCCGCGCCCACCGGGCCACTGGACGCGGACACGGCGCGGCTGCTGCACCGGACCATCGCCGCCGTGCGGCAGGACTTCGCCGCGCTGCGCTTCCACACCGCGATCGCGCGGATCATCGAGCTGACCGCCCACGCGTCCCGGCTGCCGCGCGTGCCGCGCGCCCTGGCCGAGCCGCTGGTGCTGATGGTGGCGCCGCTGGCCCCGCACATCGCCGAGGAGCTGTGGCAGCGGCTCGGCCACCCGTCGTCCCTGGCCCGCGAGCCGTTCCCGCAGCCCGATCCCGCGCTGGCCGCCATCGCCAGCGTGACGCTGCCGGTCCAGGTCAACGGCAAGGTCCGCTTCACCATCCAGGTGCCCGCGTCAGCGACCCGCGACGACATAGCCGACCTGCTGGCCAGGCACCCCGCCTACCCCCGCGCCGACGTAGCCCGCCTGGTCATCGTCCCCGGCAAAATCGCCAGCATCGTCCTCCGCTGACTAGCGTCGGCCGGTTCTCGCCTCATTCATCACATTCACACCCAGTTTCAATTCACTCCCGCAGCCAGTTGGAGGCACGAGCTGGCCGCATGATGTAACGCCACGCAGTCCGTCGTCGGTTTTCTCATCGACATGGGCGCTGATCTGGCGAGGCGGATAGTAAAACGATGTGGCCCGGAACGGCACGACCGGGCTTATCAGCGCGGTGACTGGTCGCACCGGGCGGGCACGGCCCAGGGCGCTGCCAGGCGGATAGGCGCGGCCAGGCATGGCCAGCAGGACCAGCGGCATCGGCGCGCCGATGACAGGATGCGGCCGGCCGGGACGGCTGGGACACCAACCCTGTAACGGAGGCGGCGTGCACCCCTTTCATCTGGAGTCCATCACCGCGGGCGATGACTGCGCCGTGCTGCGGATCGAAGGCGACATCGACGCGTACGCCGCCCCGCAGCTCCGCGACCGGGTGATCGACTTGGCCGGTAACGGCACCGTTCACATTATCGCGGACCTGCGCGGCGCCGGTTTCCTTGACTCGGCCGGCGTGGGCGCCCTGGTGGGTAGCCGCAAGGAGCTTCGCGCCGGCGGGGGATCGCTCACGCTGGTGGCGAGCACCGGCCGGATCCTGCAGACCTTCCGGATCGCCGGGCTCAGCGACGCCTTCGCGCTGCAGTCCTGCGTTCCGGACGCCATCAGCGCCGACCAGCACTGGCAGGCGGCCGTCTCAGGTGAAGGCGGCAGTATCGAGGAATGGTGCCGCAAACACGGATTGCTGTGAATCCGTAACGCTCGGCCCGGGAAACTCATCGCCTCACCCGGCCCAGAAATTCACCGGACGTTCTTTATAGACGGCCGCAACCAGCCGAACGGTCATCGTGCTTGGTGCACCGAACGGCGGGTCAGATACGCAGGCGGGGCGGACGCCGCGTAACCCAGCGCGGCGGCCCGGGTGGATCGGGTCATTGGCTCCGGCGATGCTGAGCTTATGGGCCGTGCTGTCCCTCCGCCTGGGCGAGGCGGCGGGCGAGCTCACCGATGTCGTTAGCGCTGATCAGCTCGCGCACGATGGGGTGGCCGGGTGGCGGCATTGCCCAGTAATCGCCGGTTGCGCGCCCGCGCCAGATCCGCCACCGCGGGTACTGGCGCCTGAGCCGCCCAAGTTCGGCATCCTGGTTGTTCCTGCCTGGCCCGGCGTTCATGGCGGGCGGCGGGAGGTCGTGGGCAGGCCGCGGTGCTGCGGGAGGCGGGCTGGGGCCTGGATGGCCGCGGGTGCCATGCAGCTACCTCCCTCGCAGTGGAATCTGCGGCGCCGGCGAGCCCGGAGTCCGGCGCCCGGGTCCGGCGGTCCGGCGCGGGCGGCCGGCCCGGTCATCCCGCTGACCACCTGGGCGGCTGGTTACGGGGCGGATAGACGCAGCGGCAGCAGCGGCAGCCTCATCGCCTGTCCGCGTTCCGGCCACTGCGCGGACGCGTTTGGGTGACCCGTGACCAAGCCCAGGTACGTGGGCCCTGCTCTCATGCATCTCCGGCGGCACCCCGGGGGGAGGGGCGCCGCTCGAAGATCATGCCCAGCAGCGGCTCGTCGTGCCCGCCCCCGGGTCGGCCGGGGCGGGGGACCCGGGCATCTCATCATGCAAATCGTCCGGCCCGCTCACCGCGTTACACCCGCCCGCCCAGTCACGCTGTCCGGCTGGTGGTCGGCCATGACACCCTCCACGCGGGCTGACTGAGCGGTTAGTCGGCGTCTGCGAGCTTGCGCAGCAGCTTCGTCAGCTGACGGCGCTCGTTCTGCGAGAGCGGCGCGAGTACCCGCTCTTGGATTTCGTCGAGCACGTGGTCGAGCGCTCGCAGTTGCTTGCTCCCGGCGGGGGTGATCGAGACGATGTTGCGACGCCGGTTGTCGACGTCGCTGCGGTCGACGCTCGTGCTGCGCCCGAGGTCCGCCTGGCCGACTGGGCCCCATTCCTCGAGCGCGGCGAGCAGGCGGTAGTGGTAGCTGCGAAGTCCAGCGCCGCTGGCCGCGAAACCGTCGTTCAGCAGCCCGTGTGAGCGGCCGTAGGTGCGGCTGATCAGCCAGGTCGGCCGGTCCCGGATCCGGGACGGGGCAGACACATGTCGGGGCCGCTGCTCGGGCACGGGGCTAGCGTAGCACTTGCGGGTGTTACCAACATAAGCTATGTTGGTACTACCTACATTGGCCTTCCCCGCATCCGGGGTTCCTCATGGCAGCCAGTGATGGCAGGAGAAGCGACAACACCGCGCTGGCCACTGCGACCACGACCCCCCGCGCATGAGACCAACGAGAAGGAGCCATCATGCTCACCCTGCCCGTCGAAGCCGGCACCGCCGTCGCGAACCGTCCCGCCCGGATCCTGGCGATCGGACGAACCGAGACCGTGCTGTCCGAGCTGGTGACGATCCTGCGAGAAAAGGGCTACGCCACAGGAGCCACCAACGAGTTCGACCGCACCCTCGACCTGTTCGATGCCGGGCAGCTCGACCTCGTCGTCTTCGGAGGAATGGTGCCGCCGGACACCAAGGAACACCTCCGAGAGCAGATTTCGGCCCGAAACCCGGCCGCGGCCTTCGTCCAAGGCTACGCAGGCATCCCCGGACTGATTGCAGAGCAGGTCGAGGCCGCTCTCAGCGACGGCACAACCGGACCCGCCGCCTCAGTCACCTACGACGCCCAGTCCCGGTCGATCGGCATATCCCTCGACGGGCCACACGACGTCACCGTCATCGCCTGGTGGCACACCTCGTTCGTCCCCCCGGAACCGAAAAGCACCTCACGGGTAATCCTGGACGAGGAACTCCCCGCCGGCCCGCATACCATCGCGATCCCGGACGAGGTCCCCGCCCAGGCATCATTCGCCACCGTGTCCACCGGCCCGTCCGTCCACGCATTCATCGTCGGACCCATGCCGAGCGGGACGACCATGGCACGCTTCCCCAAGCCTTCAAGCGCATAGGAGGTGACCCGCCGACCAACCCTTGCAGGGCCGGTCAGCATGCACCGCCGCCCTGCGCAGGGCGGCGGGCGCATACTGGGTACATGGGCCGGATGATATGGAAAATCCTCGGCGTGATCCTGGCCATCTGGCTGGCGTTCACGGCCATCGACGGAATCTTCGCCACGCTCAAGACGTTCCTGATCACCGGGCTGATCGCAGCGGTCGTCGTCATCGTCGTGTCGCTCCTGGCCAGGCGCCCTCGCCGCGGCTAGCGCCGCGGCGCCCCGAGGCGTCGGGCGGCTGGGCGGTCAGGTCACCGGGGACCGGGTCGGGCTCTCCGGCGCGACAGGCATGATGTCCGGGCCCTGTCAGGACCGGGACTGGAATCCGTAGCGCCCGTGCAGCCGGACGAACCTGGCCAAGGTGAGCACGTGCCGCCGCTCCAGCCCGGATACGGAACGCTCGAACAGCACCACCTGCTCACTCCCGCCCGGTCCGATTGGCTGCACCAGGCGGCCGCCGATCCGGAGCTGCGCTGCCAGCGGCGCGGGGACCTGCGGGAACGCGGCCGAGACCAGGATGGCATCGTAGGGGGCACCCTCAGGCAGTCCGCGGCTGCCGTCGCCAGCGAGTACCTCCGCATTGCCGATGCCCTGCCGGGTCAGGTTCCGCCGCGCCTGGTCCGCCAGGTCCGGCCAGCGCTCGATGCTCATCACACTGGCGGCCAGGCGGGCCAGCAGAGCGGTCTGGAAGCCCAGGCCGGTGCCGATCTCGAGCACGTGGTCACCGCTGGCCAGGTGCAGGCCCTCGATCATCCGGGCCGACAGCGAAGGCTGCGTGGTCACCTGCCGGTGCCCGATCGGGATGGGTTCGTCGCGGTAGGCAGCCGTGACGTAATCGCCGGGGACGAATCCGGCACGGGGAGTCGCGCTGATCGCCTCCAGCACCCGCTCATCGCCGATGCCAGCCGCCCGGGCCGCCGCGACCAGGTCCGAGGGGGATGCGGCCCGGCTCATGATTCCCCGGACCGCAGCGCCAGCAGACCGTCCGGCTGGAGGTCGACCAGGGAACCGAAACGGCTGCTGGCCCGCTCCATCACCGTCCCCAGCCACCGCGCGTCCGCCCGCGGGGCGCGGTGCAGCCGCAGTTTCCTGGCCTGCATGGGCGCCATCCGCAGGGCCGCCAGCGTGCCCGTGCCCGGGTGCAGCGACGCGAAGTACAGCAGGCGCAGGTCGCCCCGGTACCGCTCATAGCCGGTAATGCCTTCGTAGTCGTTGATGCAGTCACCGCAGCCGTACAGGACCAGCTTGCCCCCGAACACCTCGACCGGGCCAGGGTGGTGCGAGGAATGACCGTGGATGAGATCGACGCCGCCGCCGATCAGCCGGTGCGCGAAGCGGACCTGATCCGGGCCCACGGCATAGCCCCAGTTGGATCCCCAGTGGACCGAGACGACCACGACATCACCAGGCCCCTTCGCCGCCCGGGACCGGCCGATCACGTCATCGGCGGTCGCGTCGGACAGATCGGGCAGGAAATCAATGCCGGCCCGGCCCGGGGCAGCGGCCCAGCCTGCCGGGATCCCGCTGGAGGCCGTCCCGCAGGAGAAGATCACCACGCGGCCGCCACCAGGCACCGGGACGGCCACCGGCCGCCGGGCCTCACCGGCGTCACGCCCGGCGCCCACCGCCCGCAGCCCGGCACCGGACACGGCTTCCAGGGTGTCCTCCAGCCCCCGGCGGCCGAAATCGAGCACGTGATTGTTCGCCAGCGCGCAGGCATCGGGCCGGACCGCGGCCACGCACGGAACATTACCCGGACTCATCCGGTAGTGAATAGCCTTGCCCGGCGCGAAGTCGCAGCTCCGGGTGATGCTGGTCTCCAGGTTGATCACCCGGACATCCGGGGCGACATCCTCCAGGACCGGCAGGGCATCCCCCCAGGGCCAGGCAAAGCCCGCCGGCCGCGGGATCCGGCCATGGGCCCGCTCCGCCAGGCGGACGTACGCCCGCGCATCGGCGGCGTATCTTTCCCGCAGTTCCGGATCGCCAGGGTGCGGGAGCACCTGGTCCACGCCGCGGCCAGTCATCACATCACCGCACAAGAACAGGGTCAACAGACCATCGCCCACCTCACCCACTGTGCCAGGCGGCACCTCTCAACCGAAGACCCGCCGCAAAGCCGCGCTCACACTCCTCACTGAGGCGGCGATGATCCACAAGCCCTACCTATGACCCGGCAACCCCGCCACGTGACATGCCGGCCAGCGGCCCTTGGCTGTATGCGGCCGTCCGCTCGTCGCCAGGGTGATCTGCGGTGGCGCCGGCGTCGTCTCTGCCGATGCGTCAGCCGGTGACCCTGACGTTTTCCGCCTGGGGTCCCTTCTGGCCCTGGGTGATGTCGAACTCGACCTTCTGCCCTTCCTCCAGGCTGCGGTAGCCGCCACTGGTGATCGCGCTGAAGTGCACGAACACGTCCGGGCCGCCCTCGACCGCGATGAAGCCGTAGCCTTTGTCGCCGTTGAACCACTTCACAGTGCCCTGTGCCATCTTGACCTCTTGGTTGTGCATGCCGCGCCCCGCCATGGCCGGGGGCCGCGCTTACCGCTTGCTTGTGGCCAGCCTGTCACGGAACGCGCGGGGAACGGAAACCGCGTGGCTGGCTACCGGTAAACCCGGCCCCGGGAAACCCAGGGCACATCAGTCTGGGAGACCGGGGAAGCTCAAGGGTCTGCGGCGGGTGCGGGCACACCCGGCCGTTATCTGGATGACCTGGCGCCGGGCAGCGTCCGAGTCGCCCCCGGCTCCGCGTAGTGTGGTGTGGGGGGACGAGGCAGCCGCCCCTGATTTTCTGTTATGTTGTCTTCCGGCAGCGGGCAGGCAGCGCGGGTTTCAGCAGGATGTTCCGCCTTGTTATCCTGCATATCCGGGAGAGGATGCCTGTGTCACGAGCCAGCCAGGCGCCGAGCCCGGCACGGCGCGCTGCGGTCCGGCGATCGGGCGAGTGATCGCGGTGGCAGGTGCTGCAGGCTCCGGGACGGCATCCGCCAGACGTGCGCGGGCCGCCTACTCCCGGCAGCTAGCTGGCCGCTCCCCCGAAGTCGCGCCGGGCGCAGCTGCTCCTGGCCTGACCCATAGGCCAGAGCTCGCTGCCGCCGGTGGCGGGATCGGCGCTGCCATGGGCTTGAATGACCCGGCAGACCCCGGCGGGGACAGCGACGCCATTGAGATCGGCGGGCCCCTTCCTGCCGCTGCGGTCGAAATGGCGCACTCCGGCTCTGCCCACGATGAGCCCCGCGCTCCGCAGGAGGCGGCCGGTGAGCAGGAGCCAGGCACCAGCCAGGACGAGCCGTTGGTTTCCGGCGATGACGACGAGGACCTTCCCGCCGCCCGGGTGACAGCCGCCGGCGCTACTGCCGACCCGGTTAAGGACTACCTCAAGCAGATCGGCAGGGTGCCGCTGCTCAACGCCAGGCAGGAGGTCGAGCTGGCCAAACGGATCGAGGCCGGGCTGTTCGCCGAGGAGAAGCTCGCCGAAGGCAGCGGGGTGCTGCGTGCCGATCAGAGCATCGATCTCGAGGAGGTCGCCCAAGACGGCAGGAGGGCCAAGGACCACCTGGTGGAGGCCAACCTGCGGCTGGTCGTCTCGCTGGCCAGGCGGTACACCGGCCGGGGCATGCTGTTCCTGGACCTGATCCAGGAGGGCAACCTGGGCCTGATCCGCGGCGTGGAGAAGTTCGACTACACCAGGGGCTACAAGTTCTCCACGTA
>WNGK01001236.1_pt1 | contig 42737 bp, 45 predicted proteins | sample 5400601 | NCBI WGS metagenome assembly WNGK01 (sample SAMN13153376, study PRJNA577476) | soil metagenome | isolation source: 60 cm soil or saprolite under Garry oak tree replicate 1 | place: USA:California | collected 2016-06-15 | reverse complement strand
CTTGCGCGACCTCTGCTGCCGCACGCACCGCGAGCTGCCCGAGACGCGTTCGCTCTGAACCGATCCACGCTTCCAACTCTGTTGACCCGCCCGACACGAAACAACCTTCGAGGAATCCGCCACGATACAGTTGCAGCGCTTGTGTGACGTGTCCTGCCTTGCACGCCTGTTCGAACGCCACGACATCACACCACACGGTGCCGGGCTCGAAGGCGATCGCTTCGTCACTCTGGCCGTTGAGGATTCCGTCACCGAGCTCGCGGCGGAGAAATCGTAGCGACTGCCGCAAGGCACCCCGGGCATGTGCGGTATCGAGATCGGGCCAGAACAGCGCGACTATGGAGTCGCGACGAGCTCCATGGTCAGTGTGGAGCGCAAGATAGGCGAGAAGGGCGAGGCGTTTCGGCTGAGCCAGGATTGAGTGGACCGCGTGTCCGCCGGTCGCCTTCAGATCCAGCGTTCCCAGCAAGCGCAATTCGATCACGCAGCCACCGCCCGACAGGCGCGCCGACTGGGGAGCGGCCAAGTCACGCTCCGATCACGAATGGGTCACTGGCCGGCGCTAGTCTGGTCAATGTACGCCTGGCAGGGGTCCCCGCCAGCGCGTTTCCCCGTCCGGTGTGGGCCGGCCTGGCGGGTAGCTGGCTAACCGGCGTGCCCGATGGGGGTTCACATGTCAAAGCTTGAACGGGTTTTCGTGATGCTGTCAGCGCTCGCTGTCGCTACCGGAGTGCTCGCATGCAGTGACTCAGCAACGCGCGGGGAGGCTGCCAAGCCGGCAATCACCGAGCCGCCGAGTTTTACGGTCGCCGTTGACTTTACGCCGACACTCCTCGCACGCGGTAACCTCGGCACGTTTCACATTCAATCCAAAGCGGGTGACTACGACGCCGAGCTCAAGTCGCACGATAACACCGACATCGTGGTCGTGAGAAATGTCGTCTCACCCGGTGGGCACTCAGGTTGGCATTATCATCCCGGCCCTGTACTCGTGACCGTGACAAGTGGAACGATCACGTTTTACATGGGTGACGATCCGAGCTGTTCCCCGCGTGTGCATCCCGCCGGCACCACCTTCTTTGAGAACGGCGGGATGGTGGGGATCGCACGGAACGAGGGAACCGTCGAGGCGACTGTGGTGGCGACCTTCTTCGTGCCTGCAGGTAGCCCGACGCGCATCGATGCACCGGCGCCCGGCAATTGCCCGTTTTGACGCTACGCGCTTGCTCCGTGGCACTTCTTGAACTTCTTGCGTGACCAAGCCGTCGGCCGCCGGTTCGGAGGCCACCATCGGCGGCGGACGGCGGCTTGGCCGGCAGCGGCCTCTAGAGGTACCGCGACAACGCAGCGAAGAGCCCCTTACCGCAACCCCATACGGCGACGGAGATCCTGGTAGCGCGGGTCAGCTCGAAGCGGGGCATACTCCGGATCGCAGTTGGTCGTCGCCAGGTTGACGTCCCCAATCTCGAATCCGCGCCGTAACGAGGCCAAAGACTCCTCACGCCGACCGAGCTGGATGTACTCGCGGGCGAAGGCGACCGGCGGAACGTATCCACGCTGCGCGCGCGCGCGCAGGAGCTCGAGGTGCCGGGTAGCCCCCAGCAGGCGCGCGGCGGTGTAGCCGGCACTGCCCCGGCTACCCTGGACGAGACGCGTGTATGCGGTATCGCCGAACTGGCGCGCGCCCGTAGCAAGTTCCTTAATGGCCGCGTCGTAGGCTCCCTGGCTGGCGAGGACTTTCGCGAGCTCGTAGTGGGCCGGCGGATAGACCGAGTCGAGGGCCAACTGCTTCTCGAACTGCACGGCCGCGTCCGCCGGACGACCCGCGCACGCCAGGATCCGGCCCAGCTGGTACGCGAAATGGCGGGTCAAGGGTTCCAGCTCGACGGCCCGGCGCATCTCCGCCTCGGCCTCCTCAAAGCGTCCGAGCGTCCGGAGATACACGCCGAACAGGTGGTGCGACTCGGGGTCGGTCGGATCGAGCGCGATCGCGCGGTGATACAGCGGCTCGGCGGCGGCCCAGCGCCAATGGTAGCTGGCCGTCGCCTCGGCGACGAGCGCTTGCGCGAAGCCGATCGTCGAGTCGATCTCCAGCGCGCGGCGCGCCGCGGCCTCCGCCAGCGGAAATGCCTCGCGCGACGGCATGACCCAGTAGTACGCGAGTGCGACATACGAGTAACCCAGCCGGGCGTACGCGGCCGCATAGACCGGGTCCAGCTCGATGGCTTGGGCAAACAGACCGCGCGCTCGCGAAATGGACTCCGGACTGCGCCTCCCCAAGAAGTACCTGCCTTGGAGGTAGAGCAGGTACGCATCAGCGCTCGCGGTCGTGCGATGCAGCTGCCGCAGGTCAATCGAGTCGATGAGGCGAGGTCGCAGCTGCCCCACGACCTCACCCACCACCCGACCCTCGACCGCGAGCGCGCCCGACGCCGATAGCGGAAACTCCCTGGCCCACTGACTCGCACTGGTCGCCGTGCCCCTCAGCTCGACGGCAAGAACGAGGGAGTCGCCTTGACGTCGCAGCGTCCAGGCAATCACGGCGTCCGTGGTGTCAGTGGTTACGCGAAGGCCCGGGATGCGCGACAGCGCGGCGGTCACGCCCTCCGACAGCCCCTCGGTCAGGTACGTGAGCGCGGTATCTTGCGTGGCATTCCTAAGAGGAAGGACCGCGACCGAGCTGCGATGCGTTTCGGAGACCGACAGCCACCCGATCATTGCCGTCGCGACTACGCCGCCGACCACGGACCACAGCACGCGCCGGACGGGACGCCGTCGCGGCGAAATACGAGGCGTCGCGGCCTCCGCGAACGGCGTCTGGCGTGTGCGGATCGCCTGGATGCGCGCGGCAGTCTCGGGCGAGGGCGTCGCGTCGTACTCCTTCTCCAACCGGCGCCGGAATGTCTCGAAAGTGCTCAGCGCTCCGGCGCGATCCCCCGAACGGTCCAGCAGCGCGATGAGGCGCGCGAGCCCTTTCTCATCGTCAAGATCGAGGGCGACGCCCTGGCGCGCGGCTTCGACGGCCTGTGCCAGATTGCCCTCCCGCTCCGCATGCTGCGACAACTCCGCCGCCGCCCGTGCCGCCAGTTGCCGCAGGCGGATCCGCTCGCCTTCGATCCACCGCTCGAGCTCGGCGGATCCGCCCGCTACGTAGAAGCCGTCGAGGAAATCGCCGCGATAGAGCTGCATGGCTGCTGATAGCCGGCCTGCATCACACGCGCGCTCGAACGTGACCGCATCACATTCGAAGGAATGCGGCTCAAAGCCGATTTCTTCCTCACTCCGGCCATTGAGCACGCCGTCGCCGAGCTCGCGCCGGAGGAACCGCAGAGCTTGCCGGAGGGAGCCCCGCGCGTGCGCCGCATCCATGTCAGGCCAGAACAGCGCCACAACTGAATCTCGGCGCCGCGAGGCATGATGGTTGTGGGAAGCGAGGTAGGCGAGGAGGGCAAGGCGTTTTGGCTTTGACAGGAGCGCGTGAAGGTCGCGGCCCTGCGAGTCCGATAGCTCCAGACCACCCAGCGTGCGGAAACGGATCATGCGCGACACCACTCCTGCCGAGGTCGCCCGTCCAGTTCACGCTCGAATCACGGCGGGTTCACGGACCGACCTTACGATGCTCGAAGGTAACCCACGCAGGGGGTGTCGCTAGATCAACGCGCCTCCGCGTCCTTTTTTCACCCTGAAGGAGGCTGTATGAGAGGCTATGGTATCATCCTGGGCGCGGTGGCATTGGCGGCCTGCGTCAGCGACCGCTCCGATCCCGCGTCTCCGAATCTCGCCGGCGGGTCCTCACTGAACATGCTGATCAGCGCAAGCACGACGGGACCGGCGACGCCGCCCTTCAACGACGAAATCATCCTCAGAGATGCCACGGGCGCGGGGGGATTCGGACTCGTCAAGTTTCGCCAGCCGAAGGACGGTGACGTGATTATCTACCTCGACACGTGGGTGCGCGACCTCGCCCCGAATGCGAGCTACCGGTTGCAGCGCGCAGTGGACACGAACGTGAACGACGACTGCACCAGCACTGCATGGCTGACGCTTGGGCTCGGAACCACCCCGCAGGCGATCGTGACTGATGATGGGGGAACGGGGCGGGCGGCGCTGTGGAGGGCTCTTGCTGTATCGAACATCGGCACGACGTTCGACATCCACTTCCGGGTCATCGATGCGGCAGGCGCAATGGTGTTGGAAAGCGCTTGCTATCAGTACGTAGTCAGCCAATAGCAGGATAAGGCACGTGCGACGAGGGACGCTCTGTTCGGCGTCCCTCGTCTTGTTCTACGCCCCTGCTCCGTGGCATTTCTTGAACTTCTTGCCGCTGCCGCACGGGCACGGATCGTTGCGGCCCACGCCGGCGTAGGGATTCGACACGAATGCAGGTTCGACAAGGCCGGGCTTCCCGCGCTGGACCGATGGTGGCCATCGGCGGCGGGTTTGGACGCCACCATTGGTGCCTGGCGGCGACTGGGCCCCGGGAGGCCGCCGGCCGGTCCGGTGACCGGGCGGTTGGGCCGCTGCGGGCCCTGGCCACCCTGCCCTGGCGGCGGCCCGATCTCGATCTGCAGTCTGAGCCACCGCTCCGCGAACGTGGTCTGCAGGTCGTGCATCAGACCGACGAACATCTCGTAGGCATCCTGCTTGTATTCGACGAGCGGGTCCTTCTGTCCCCACGCCCGGTAGTAGATTCCCTCGCGCAGCTGGTCGAGATCGTAGAGGTGATCCTTCCACTTCTCGTCGATCACGCCGAGCGTCACGTGCGACAACGCCTGCTCCGCGAGGTTCTTGGCGCCGACTCGGGTTTCGACGTCGCGCAGATAGCCGAGCTTCTGTTGGAACGCCTCGCGTCCCGCTTTCTGCGCGGCACGGACGAGCTCCTCGCGCGTCCTGATTACGGCGGGGTCGGTCACGCCGGGGATCGACGCCAGGAATTTCTGCAAGAATTCTGTTTCGATCAGCGCGCGGTCCCACTGGCTGGGGTCGTCGTAATCCGCGATGAGGCTGTCGGCGTGCTGCTCGAAGGCCGCGTCGATCATTCGCTGCGCCTCGGCCTTGAGCTCTTCGCCGCCCTCGAGCGCGTACAGGCGCTGCGAGTAGATGACTTCGCGCTGCTGGTTCATGACGTCGTCGAACTGCAGCAGCTTCTTGCGGGCCTGGAAGTTCTGGAGCTCGACGCGCTTTTGGGCCTGCCCGATCGCCGCCGTCACCCACGGGTGCGTGATGACTTCGCCTTGCTCGGCGCCGGTGCGATCCATGATGCGGGCAATCCGGTCGGAGCCGAACAGCCGCATGAGGTCGTCTTCGAGCGACAGAAAGAAGATGCTCTGGCCCGGATCGCCCTGGCGTCCGGAGCGGCCGCGCAGCTGGCGGTCGATGCGGCGCGCCTCGTGACGTTCCGTCCCGATGATCACGAGGCCGCACGGTGGATCCTCGTTGCACTTGAGCTCTTTGATCCGCTCGGCAGTCAGATCTGGCGGCTCGATCTTCTGTCCGAACGGCGCTTCCCGCGACTTGATCCCGCAGACCTGACACTTCTTGACGCCCGGGCCGAGTTTGATGTCGGTGCCGCGGCCGGCCATGTTGGTCGCGATGGTGATCGAACCGGGCTGGCCCGCCTGCGCGACGATCTCCGCCTCGCGCTGGTGATACTTGGCGTTCAAGACTTCGTGCTTGAGCCCGCGCCGCTTCAGCAGGCGGGCGAGTGTCTCCGAGACTTCGACGTTGGTCGTCCCGACCAGCACCGGTAGGCCGCGTTTGTGCTGGCGGTCGACCTCCTCCATGATCGCGTCGTACTTCTCCTTGCGAGTCTTGTAGACGAGGTCGTGCTTGTCCACCCGACGGACCGGGCGGTTCGTCGGAATCACGGAGACCTCGAGCTTGTAGATCTGGTGGAACTCCGTCTCTTCCGTCTCCGCCGTGCCCGTCATGCCCGCGAGCTTCTCGTACATCCGGAAGTAGTTCTGGATCGTGATCGTCGCGAGCGTCTGGCTCTCCTCGCGAACCGCAACGCCTTCCTTTGCTTCCACGGCCTGATGCAGCCCGTCCGACCAACGCCGGCCCGGCATCAATCGTCCGGTGAATTCGTCGACGATGAAGACCTGACCATCCTGGACGACGTACTCGACGTCCTTCTCGTAGAGCGCGTGCGCCTGGAGCAGCTTGTGGATGATGTGCAGTGTCTCGCTCTTCGTGGCGTATTCCGACTCCACCGTGCGGCGGCGCTCGATCTTCTCGGCCGGAGACAGATCGGGATCGTGCTCCAGCTCGTGGACGGCATGCGAGATGTCGGGGACCACGAAGAGCGTGGGATCCTGCGGCGACATCGTCTCCACGCCCTTGTCCGTCAGATGCACCGAGCGGCCGCGCTCGTCCATGACGAAGAAGAGATCATCCTCGATGTCGCGCATCTTCTGATCGCGCGCCGGGAGCTTGCGGTCGGCGAGACGGTCGAGCTCCACCCGCTGCACCTGCTGCTTGACGCCCTGCTCGTTGAGCAGCTTCAGCAGCTTCTTGTTCTTCGGCATGCCGAGCTGTGCCTTGTACAGCAGCTTGGCGCCTTCGTAATTCGTGTCCTGACCGCCGAGCAACGGCTCGGCTTTCGCGATCAGGTCGTTCGCGATCGCGGTCTGCCTGCGGACCAGCTGGACGACCTGAGTGTTGAACTGCGCGTACTTCTCATCCGACTCGGCACCCACGGCACCGGAGATGATCAGCGGTGTGCGCGCCTCGTCGATCAGGATCGAGTCGACCTCGTCGATGATCGCATACACGTGCCCGCGCTGGACCCGCTGCTCCAGACTGCCCACCATGTTGTCACGGAGGTAGTCGAAGCCGAACTCGTTGTTCGTGCCGTAGGTGATGTCGGCCTGATAGGCAGCCCGCCGCTCGGGCGTGCCGGGCTGCGTGTCGTCGATGCAGCCCACCGTCAGGCCAAGCCACTTGAAGAGATGGCCCATCCACTGCGAGTCGCGCCGCGCCAGGTAATTGTTCACCGTGACGAGGTGCGCGCCGCGGCCTGCCAGCGCGTTGAGGTACAGCGGGAGGGTCGCGACGAGCGTCTTGCCCTCGCCGGTCGCCATTTCGGCGATCTTGCCCTGATGGAGCACGATGCCGCCGATGAGCTGCACGTCGTACGGCACCATGTCCCACTTCATCGCGTGCCCGGTGACGACGACTTCGCTGCCCAGCAGGCGGCGGGCTGCTTCGCGGACGGTGGCGAACGCCTCCGGCAACAGATCGTCGAGCGTGCGCTGCAGCTCCGCCACGAACTCCTGCTCCGCCCTTCGCAGCTGCTCGCTGAGGTTGGCGCGCTCGTCCGGGTCGGGGCAGTCGTGCTTGGCCTGTTTGAGACGCTCGACCTCGGCATGGACCGCGCCGGTGCGCTGCGCGATCACGTCGCGGAACTTGGCGGTCTGCGCCTGCAGCTCACTCTCGGTGAGGTCCTTGAGTCGCTCTTCATGCTTATGAATCGCATCCACGATCGGCTGGATGCGCTTCAACTCGCGATTGAATCGCGTCCCGAAGATTCTGGTGAACCAACGATTGGCCATTACACTCCTAGCGGTACAGCCCGTGTGTTCCGATGTATTCGCGCACCGGATCGGGCACTAAATATCGAATGGAACGCCCCTGTTTGACGCGCTCTCGCACCTGCGTGGCGGAGAGGTCGATCGAGGGCACCGGGATAACGCGCTTGATCAGCGGATGACGCACCACGCTGGCACCGGGCCGGGCGAAAACGACAATGTCGGCAAGTTCTGGAAGCGCTTCGACTTCCCACCACTCGGCCAGATCGCGGGCGGCATCCGCTCCTAGCAATAACGTGAACCGGTTCCCTTCCCCGCGCTCCCGCTCGCCCAACGCCCGCAGCGTCCGGACGGTATACGATGGCGTCGGCAGCCCCAACTCGACCCGCTCCACGCCGAATCGCGGGTTTCCGGCGACAGCGAGTTCCAACATCTCCGCGCGCTGCTCCGGCGTCGCCACGTGGCTGGCCCGCGCCCCGCGCTTCAAGGGCTGCTCGCGCGCGGGCAGAAAGCGCACATTCGATCCCAACGCGTCTGCCGCGGCTTCTGCCACGATCAAATGAGCGACATGCACGGGGTCGAACGAGCCACCGAACAGCGCACCGCCGCCGGCCACGCTGGTCAGGGGGTGGACGGGGTCGCCGGAGTCGCGCTGGAATCGGCCGTTGCGGGGCAGGTGCGGTCGAGTCCCGCTGCCTTGGGATAGAACCGCCGCAGGTGCTCGCACGTCTCCTGCAGCTCCTGCTTGTACCCGATGGCGCGATAGCTGTCCACCAATCGCAGCAGGGCGTCAGGCGCGCGGTCGGCCGTGGGGTAGTTCGCGATCACGTCCTTGAAATAAATGATCGCGGAGTCAAACGCCTTGCGGCGCAGATAGAAGATGCCCGTCTTGTACGTCTTCTCGGCAAACTGGTTCTCGAGACGGCGCACGTGCACCCGGCCGCGCGCGGCGGCATCGCTGTCGGGAAAGCGGCCTGCGAGCTCCTGATAGATCGCCAATGCGGTCTCGCCGTACGACGGGTCGAGCTCGGGCCGGTGCCAGAGACGGAGATTCGCGTCGCCCGCCCTGAGCAGGGCCGGCGCCGCGAACTCGGTGGTCGAGAATTCGTCGGCGACCTTCCGGAAATCGCTCGCGGCTTGCACGTAGTCCCCGAGCTGGAACGAGCATTCGCCGAGGTAATACCGCACCTCCGCGAGCTCGGGAGTGCCGGGCGTAAGCTCGAAGGTCACGCGCTGCAGAATCGTTTGGGCACGGCGAAAATCACCGCGGTGGAAGAGATCCATCGCACGGCGACGATCGACGTCGGGCGCGACCGCCGGCGGGGCCTGCGGAGTACGGCCCCGCGGGTGACACGCGGCCGTTCCCGCGAACGCCATCACCGCCGCCAGGATCCCGATCGTCTGTTGCATCGCCATCACGGTTCAGCCTTTCCTAACCGGTTGAGCTTTTCCTGCGCGCGCTGCGAGATCGTGTCTCCTGGCGTGCCGCCGGTGAGCGCCTGCTGATAACTCTCCATCGCACCCGCCACGTCGCCCTGCGCGAGGCGCACGTCGCCGAGACCGAGAAACGCGCCCCGCACGACGTCCGGCGACGCCCCTGGGGCCGTCGCCCGCCGGAACCATCCTTCGGCGGAGTCTGGATGGCCCTGCTCGAGCGCGATTTGGCCCTCGACCAACGCGCACAGCCCGAGACCTTCCCGCGCCTGCTCGACCACGGACGCCGCCCGCTGTCTCCGGACCACACCCTCAAAGACGCGCACCGCCGTGCTGCAGTCGCGGACCCGAACCAGCGTCATGCCGTACACGAAGAGTAGCGAGTCGGCTCGGGACGCGTCGACCGCCGACGCCGCGGCAACCGGCAACAGCGCCCTCGCCTCGGCGGTATCACCCCGGTCCACCGCGTCCAGCGCGGCGAGCACCACGTACCGTCCGAGCGGCCGCCGCGGCGCGACCTCCCTCAGTCCCGTCAGCGCGCTCGCCAGCGCCGTGCGGTCGTTGGCCGTGAGGGCGGCCCGCGCCACCCGGTCCAGGCCGTCGGCGGCTTCGTCGGCGCGCGAACGGTCCCGCTTGGCGAGCGTGCGGTAAGCATCGGCCGGAGCGGGTGCAGGCCAGCATGAGGACCAGCGGCACCACCAGAAGGCGACTCACTTCTTTTTCTTCTTTCGATCGGGTTTCGCGGTGCCGCCCGCGCCTGCTCCGGCGCCAACCGGCATCACGTCCGAGCGGGACAGCAACGCCAGGTACGCCTCCACGCGCGGATCTTCCGGCCGGCGGGCGCGCAGCTCTTCCCACACCGCACGCGCCGCCAACCCATCACCCGCCAGGTAGCACGCGAGTCCCAGCATCGCGGCGGCATCGAGGAAGGAGGGGCGTTCGCGCACGATGATCTGGAACTGCTCGTGTGCCTCCAACGCACGACCGGCCTCGAGCAACATCCGACCCAGCTTGTAGCGCAAGTCGTGAAAGGCGGGGCCCAGCTCGAGCGCCGCCTCGTATTGCGCGATCGCTTCGTTCAATCCGCCCGCTTCGTAATACGCCTGGGCGAGTGCCGCGTGCTGGTTGGCGAGCTTGGCGGCCACATGCCCGTGGAAGCCCGCCCGCCGCTCCGACGTCACCTGCCGCGCCCGCCGCAGCACCGCGCTTGCCTCTTCTTCACGACCCAGCTCGTTCAGCACGAGTGCGCGATGAATCAACGCCTCGATGTAATTGGGATTGAGCGCCAGGGCCCGATCGAGCTGCTCCAGCGCCTTGTCCGTCTGACCCGCGAGCGAGTACGAGAGGCCGAGCAGGTGATGCGCGTCCGCAAACGCCCGGCCGGTCGCGATGACCTCCTCGAGCAGATGTATCGCGCCGTAGTAGTCCTGCAGCTGAAACCGCTCGTTAGCCTGCTCGACGAGACGCTCGGGACTGACGTCCATGACCCTCCTCGTACCAGTCGACGAATTTGCGAATGCCTTCTTCGATGCCGACGCGGGGCTTGAAGCCCAGGACCCGACCGGCGTGGACCAGATCGGCATCCGTCAATCGCACGTCGCCCGGCTGATCGGGATGGTGCTCGATGCGCGCGTCCTGACCCAGCGCCCGGGCGATGAGGGCGATCAGTCGGTCGAGGCGCACCCGCGCACCGCCGCCGAGATTGACCGTCTCGACCGTGCCGGGAGCCGCCGCGGCGGTCCAGTCGAGCGCAGCCAGGATACCGTCCAGGCAGTCGGTAATATAGGTATAGTCGCGCTCACTCGACCCATCCCCATGCATCTGGACGGGGCGCCCGCGGGCGATCAGATCCGTGAATTTGTGGATCGCCAGATCGGGCCGCTGCCGCGGGCCGTACACCGTAAAGAACCGCAGGCAGATGATCTTGAGCGGATAGAGGTGCGCGAAGGCGTGCGCCAGCAGCTCGCCCGCCCGCTTGCTGGCCGCGTACGGCGAGATCGGCAGGACGGCGGGCTGGTCCTCGGCAAACGGCGCGGGCGTTGCATTCCCGTACACCGACGACGACGAGCCGAACACGATGCGTGTGAGCCCGGCGCGGCGGACCGCATCGATCAGACGGGCAGTCGCCGTGACGTTCGCGTCCATGTAGGCGCCGGGATCCTCGAGGGAGGAACGGACGCCCGGTTTTGCCGCCAGATGGATGACGGCCTCGACGCCATCGAGCGGCATGGGATCGCGGGCGACGTCGGCCTCGACGAATCGAAACCCAGGAAGCGTTCGCAGGCCGGCGAGATTGCGCTCTTTGACGTCACGCGGGTAGAACGGGTCGAAGTTGTCGACCCCGGTCACTTCGTGCCCGCGCCGCATGAGCGTCTCGCTCAGGTGCGATCCGATGAATCCGGCGGCGCCGGTGACCAGAAACCGGTACGTCACGTCTTGCGGGCTCCTTCGTGCGCCACGATCGCTTGAAAATACGCGATGGTGCGGCGCAGGCCTTCCTCGAGGGAAACCTTCGGCTCCCATCCCAGGGTCTTGCGGGCGCGCGTGATGTCGGGCTGGCGCACGCGCGGATCATCCACCGGCAGTGGCCGCTCGACGATCTTGCTCTTGCTGCCCGTCAACGCCAGGACCCGCTCCGCCAGCTGCCGCACGGTGAACTCGTGGGGGTTGCCGATATTGGTCGGATCGGCGCCGCCGCGCTCGAACAGCCGCATGATGCCCTCGATCAGATCATCCACGTAGCAGAACGACCGCGTCTGCGATCCGTCCCCGTAGACGGTGAGCGGCTCGCCCCGCAGTGCCTGCACGATGAAGTTCGACACCACGCGCCCGTCGTTCGGCCGCATCCGCGGCCCGTAGGTATTGAAGATGCGCACGATGCGGGTGTCCAGCTTGTGGTAGCGATGATAGGCCATCGTCAGCGCCTCGGCGAACCGCTTGGCCTCGTCGTAGACCCCGCGTGGGCCCACGGGGCTCACGTTGCCCCAGTACGACTCCGGTTGCGGATGGACCAGCGGATCGCCGTAGACCTCGGAGGTCGACGCGAGCAGGAACCGCGCCTGTTTCGCCATCGCAAGTCCCAGCGCCTTGTGCGTGCCGAGGGCGCCGACCTTGAGCGTCTGAATGGGGAGCTCGAGGTAATCGACGGGACTCGCCGGGCTCGCGAAGTGCAGCACACCGTCGAGGGCACCTTCGACCTCGATGAAGGTCGTCACGTCCTGGCGGTGGAACTCGAAGTTGGGGTGCTGCGCGACGTGGGCAAGATTGGCGGGATTGCCGGTCAGCTGATTGTCCATCCCCAGGACTCGGTGTCCGGCCGCGAGGAACCGGTCAACGAGATGCGATCCCAGGAATCCGGCCGCTCCCGTTACGAGGACGCGCATCCGAGCGGGCGGCCGATGCTGTCGTAGGTGAATCCGAGCCTGCCAAGCTTCTGCGGATCGTACAAGTTGCGCCCATCGACGATCAGCGGCCGCTTCAAGAGCTGCTTCATCCTCGCGAAATCAGGATTGCGATACTCCAGCCATTCCGTCACGATCGCGAGCGCATCGGCGCCGGCCAGCGCGTCGAAGCCGTGGCCGGCGTACGTCACGCGCTTGCCGAGGTGACGCGCCGCGGTTTCCAGCGCGGCGGGGTCGTGTGCCTGGACCTTGGCGCCGGCGTTGAGTAGCTCCTCGATGAGCACGAGTGCCGGGCTCTCGCGGACGTCATCGGTTTCCGCCTTGAACGCGAGACCCCACACCGCAATCACCTTCCCGCTGAGCGATCCGAGATGCCGCGTGAGCTTTTCAAACAGCAGCTTTTTCTGCCGCTGATTTGCCGCCTCCACCGCGGTCAGAATGTCCAGCGGCAGGTTTTTCTCGGAACCGGTGCGGATCAACGCCTGCACGTCTTTGGGGAAGCAGGACCCGCCATACCCGGGGCCCGGAAACAGGAACGCCGGGCCGATCCGCCGGTCGGAGCCGACGCCCCAACGTACCTCGGTCACATCCGCGCCCACCGCCTCGCACAGCCGCGCGATTTGGTTCATGAACGAGATGCGCGTGGCGAGCATCGCGTTGGCCGCGTACTTGGTCATCTCCGCCGACGGGATGTCCATCAGGATAAGCGGGTTGCCGGTGCGCACGAACGGCGCGTAGAGCTCTTCGATCACTTTCGCCGCATCGGGGGAGTCGACGCCCACCACAACGCGGTCGGGTTTCATGAAGTCGTCGACGGCGGCGCCCTCTTTGAGGAACTCCGGATTCGAGCAGACGTGAAACCGCGTCGTCGTTTCGCGCGCGATCTGCGCCCGCACCTTCTCCGCCGTGCCGACCGGGACGGTGCTCTTCGTGACGATGACCTTGGGCGCGTTCATGTGCTTGCCGATCGTCGTGGCGACGGCGAGCACATGCTGCAGATCCGCCGATCCGTCTTCGTCCGGCGGCGTCCCCACCGCGATGAACACGACCTCGGAGCGCTCGACCGCGTTGCCGACATCGGTCGTAAACGTCAGCCGGCCCTCGCGCTGATTGCGGACGACGATCGGCTCGAGCCCGGGCTCGTAAATCGGGAGCTTGTTCGCTTTGAGATTGGTGATTTTGGAAGCATCGACGTCGGCGCACACCACGTCATTCCCTGTCTCGGCGAGACAGGCACCCACGACCAGCCCTACGTATCCAGTGCCGACGACGGCGACCTTCACGCGCGAGGACCTGCCCTGGGCAACACATGCCGCGTATCCACCACGGCACGCGCGTGCCGCGCGATCAATTTGTAGTCAATCGCGGCGTGATCGGTCACGATGATGGCGCAGTCGGCCTGCTTGAGCGTCTCCACGGTGAGCGGCACGGAGCTGAGCGCGATGCCGTCTTCCTTCAGGACCGGCACGTGCGGATCGTGGTAGGCGACCACCGCGCCGCGCTGATGCAGCAGGCGAATGACGTCCAGCGCCGGGCTTTCGCGGATGTCGTCGATGTTTTTCTTGTACGCCACACCCACGAGCAGGATATGACTGGCGCGGACCGCTTTCCCCTGGTCGTTGAGCGTGTCCACGACCTTCCGCACCCAGAACTCCGGCATCTCGGCATTCAACTCGCCGGCCAGCTCGATGAACCGCGTCTTGTAGTTGAGCGTCCGCATTTTCCAGGCGAGATAGTGCGGATCGAGCGGAATGCAGTGGCCGCCCACGCCCGGACCGGGCGTGAATTTCATGAACCCGAACGGCTTGGTGGACGCGGCCTCGATCACTTCCCACACGTCCACGCCGAGCTTGTCGCACACGATCGCCATTTCGTTCGCGAGCCCGATGTTGACGCTGCGGAATGTGTTCTCGAGGATTTTCACCAGCTCGGCCGCTTCGGGCGACGAGACGGGCACGAGCGTGTCGATCGCCCCCTGGTACAAGGCGATCGCGACCTTCAGGCAGGCGGGCGTGATGCCGCCGATCACTTTGGGCGTGTTGCGGGTGTTGAAGCGGTCGTTGCCGGGGTCGACGCGCTCCGGCGAGAACGCGAGGAAAAAGTCCTCCCCGACCTTGAGGCCCGTGGATTCGAGTGCCGGCAGCATCAGCTCGCGCGTCGTGCCCGGATAGGTCGTGGACTCCAGCACCACCAGCTGTCCCTTGCGCAACGCCCGCTTCACCGACTCGGTCGCCGCAAGCACGTAGCTCACGTCGGGATCTTTGGTCTTGGACAGCGGCGTCGGCACGCTGATCGAGATGACATCGGGCTCGTTCAGGCGACTCAGATCGGCTGTGGCAGAGAATCGCTTGGCCTGGATCGCATCCGTGACCGTCGCGGCCCCGACGTCCAGGATGTGGGATCGCCCCGCGTTCAGGGAATCGACGACGCGCGAATTGACGTCGAACCCGATCACGCGATACCCCGCGCGGACGATCTCCATCGCGAGTGGGAGTCCGACATAGCCGAGGCCGACGACGCCGAAGACGGCGGTGCGGTCGTTGGCCTTCGCGAGGAGCGTATCGACCATCGTGGGGGCAGCGGCCGTCGCGGTCATGGTGTCTCCGGGGCGCCGCCCCGCTCGAGCGAGCGGGAAGCGGCCTCAAGCACGCGGACGACGCGCACGCCGTCCTCCGCGCTCGCGCGCGGCGTTTCACGGCCCTGCGCGACGCGCACAAAATGCGCCAGCTCGGCGGCGAGGGGCTCGACGTTCGGAATCCGCGGAATGAAAATATCGCCCTCGCGGATCGCCAGGCTTTCGCCGAAGGACCCGTACTCGGGCGGGCGATCGATGCCCTTGTCGTAGATCCGCAGCTTTTCGCGCGGCTCCATGTCGTCGAACACCACCATTTTCTTGGCACCTACCACGGTGAGCTTCCGTTCTTTATGGGGATCGAGCCACGACAGCTGGACGTGAGCCAGCACGCCGCTCGCGAACTCCATCGTCAGAAACACGACGTCCTCGATCGCGGGCTGCAAATAGCTCTTGCCATGCGCAGCGACCCGTATGGGCTCCTCCCCAAGCAAGTAGAGTGCCACTGATACATCATGCGGTCCAAAGCTCCAGAGGGCGTTTTCGTCCTTCCGGACCTGCCCCAAATTGACGCGAAGTCCATACAGGTAGAAGACCTTGCCGAGTTCGCCCTTCTGTACCATCTCGCGCAGCCGTTCGACGGCAGGATGGTACACCAGGAGATGGCCGACCAGCACCGGCACGCCCCGTTGGGCCCCTTGCCGGGCCACCGCTTCGGCGTCGCGCACGTTCAGCGCGAATGGCTTCTCGACCAGTACCGGTTTGCCGGCCTCGACCACCTGTTGAGCGACCTTCGCATGTGTGGCAGCGGGCGACGCGACAATGACCGCGTCCACGGCCTGGAGCAGCACGGGGATGTCGCCCGTGACCACCGCGCTTGGGTACTGCCGCGACACCCGCTCCCGAACCTTGGGGTCCGGATCGCACACCGCGGCGAGCTCCGCCTCCGCCAGTCCAGCGACCGTCCGAACGTGATTGCGTCCCCACGCCCCAGCGCCGACGACGCCAATCTTGAGGCGCGTCACCGGTAGAACCCGCGGATCGTATCGACCACGCGGTCGCGCTGTGCGGGTGTGAGCTCAGGGTAAATCGGGAGCGAAATCACCTCGCGCGCCGCCCGCTCGGCCTGCGGCAGGCTTCCATCCTTGTAGCCGAGGTGCGCGAAACATGGCTGACGGTGGAGCGGGACCGGATAGTACACCGCGTGCCCGATCCCTTCCTTCTTTAGATGTCCCTGCAGCTCGTCGCGCCGTTCGGCACGCAGCGTGTATTGGTGGAAGATGTGCTCGTTCGCCGGATCCACGACGGGCGGCTTGACCCCCGGGATGTCGGCCAACGCCTTGGTATAGTAGGCCGCGTGCTCGCGCCGCTTGGCAGACCACTGCGCGAGGTGCGGCAGCTTGGCGAGCAGGACAGCGGCCTGGAGCGTGTCGAGCCGCGAGTTGGTGCCGACTTCTTCGTGATGGTACTGCTTGGCGCCGCCGTGGAGCCGTAGCTTCTTGAGACGGTCCGCCGCTGCGTCGTCCGATGTGACGATCATCCCGCCGTCACCCCACGCGCCGAGGTTCTTGCTGGGGAAGAACGAATAGCCCGTCGCCCATCCCAGCTCGCCCGCGACACGCCACTCGCCATCGACCTTGCGACGGGCACCGATGGCCTGTGCCGCATCCTCGATGATCTTCACCCCCCGCGCCTTGGCCACGGCCATCAGCTCGAGCATATCGACCATCTGCCCGTACAGGTGCACGGGCACGATGGCGCGGGTGCGCGGTGTGATCGCCCGTTTCACCGCGGCAGGATCGATGTTGAACGTATCGGGCAGGATGTCCACGAAGACGGGCGTGCCGCCCGCGTTGTGAATCGTGCCGGCGGTCGCGAAGAAGGTGAACGGCGTCGTGATGACTTCGTCGCCCGGCTTCAGATTCAGCGCCTTGAGCGGCAGGAGCAGCGCGTCGGTGCCGCTCGCGCAGCCGATGCCGTGCTTGGCGTGCGACAGGCGGGCGACTGCCGTCTCGAGCTCCGGCACCGCCGGACCCATGATGAAGGCCTGCGCCTCGACGACTCTCATCATCGCGGCCAGCACCTCGTCTTTGATCGTGGCGTATTGTGCGACCAGATCCAACATCGGAACATTCATGAGGCGCGGACTCGGGAAGGGGTGGTTTGGCGGAGGGTGCCGCCGGACTCCTGATAGCTGGCGCCGCACGCGGCGCAGGTCGCCTGACCCCCGGCCGGATGCAGCCGCTCGCCGCATTGGCACATCCAGCCCACGCGGCGGGCCGGCACGCCGACCATCAAGCCGTACGCGGGCACGTCGGAGGTGACGACCGCGCCCGCGCCGATAAACGCGTACTCGCCGAGGGTCACGCCGCAGACGATCGTCGCGTTGGCGCCGATCGACCCGCCCCGCTTGACCAGCGTGCGGCGATATTCGTTCTTGCGGGAGACATGGCTGCGCGGATTCATGACGTTGGTAAACACGCAGGAAGGTCCGCAGAACACGTCGTCTTCCAGTTCGACGCCTTCGTAAATCGAGACGTTGTTCTGGATCTTGACGTTGTTCCCGATTTTCGTGCCGGGCATGATGACGACGTTCTGGCCGAGATTGCAACGCTCGCCGATCACGGCGCCCGGCATCACGTGCGAAAAGTGCCAGATCTTGGTGCCGTTACCGATTGTTGCCCCGTCGTCGACGTAGCTGGACTCGTGCGCGAAGTAGTTTAGTTGCCGATGATCTTGCACTCGAGCTCCAGTGTGATGCCGGTCTTCTTGGCGACCGTCTTGCGGAGGTGATCGATCACCTTGAGGACGTCGCTCGCGGTGGCCGTGCCCTTGTTGATGATGTAGTTGGCGTGCAGCGTGGACACTTGCGCGCCGCCGACCGTGTAGCCTTTGAGACCGCACTCGTCGATGAGCATGCCGGCGGTCTTCGTGCCGCCGCTCGGGTTCGTGAACGTCGAGCCGCAGCAGGGTTGGTCGAACGGCGTGCCGGCCTTGCGCCAGCGAAACAGCTTCGCCTGCAGCTCCTTCAGCTTGGTGGGCGACTCCTCGCCCAGTCCCAGCTTCGCTTCGAGGACCAGCCCATCGATGTTGCTCGCGCGATACTTGAATGAGATCTGCTTGCGCGACAGTTGTTTGACCTTGCCCTTGGCATCCATCACCGTCACTTCTGTGACGATCTCGGCGAATTCCGCGCCATGGCAGCCCGCGTTCATGTAGATCCCGCCGCCCACGGTGCCCGGGATGCCGACGAACCGCTCGACCCCGACAAACCCCGCTTCGGCCGTGCGCCGCGCCAGGATCGGCGTCGGCATTCCCGCGCCGACGATCGCCGTCGCGCCCTTCATCTCGAACCGATCGAGTCCCTTCCCCATGCGGATGACGACGCCGGGGAAGCCGCCGTCTTTGACGAGCACGTTGGAGCCGAGCCCGAGCACGATCCAGGGCAGTCCGCGGTCCTGCGCGAGCTCCAGGGCGCGTACCACGTCCTCGCTATCGGCGGGCATCGCGAGGTAGCGCGCCGGTCCGCCGATCCGCCAGGTGGTATAGCGCGCGAGCGGCTCGTTCTCGAGCAGCTTGCCGCGGAATTTGATTTTCGGCGGGGGCGGGGCGGGAGCGACCGCCTTCGCCGCCTTCGCCGCCTTCGCAGACTTCGCGGGCGCTACGCGTTTGCTATCGCGATTTGCCCGCCGCTCGGTGCCTTTTCGCCGTTCGCTCTTGCGTGCCATTCCTGTAAGCTCCTGACGCTCCCGGTGCGGCTGCGGAGCGCAATGATCGCGTCACACGCGGCACTCGCCGCGGACATGGTCGTCGTGTACGGCACCCGATGCACCAGCGCGGCGCGCCGGATGGCGTAGTCGTCCACCTGCGTGAACTTGCCCAGCGGCGTGTTGATCAGCAGCTGGACTTCGCCCGAGACGATCAGATCGATCGCGTTGGGGCGTCCTTCGTGCACCTTCAACACCCGCTCCGCGGGTACTCCGCGGCCGCGGAGATAGCGCTCCGTGCCCTCCGTCGCCAGAATGCGGAACCCCAGCTCGTGGAACCGCCGGGCGATCGGCAGCACGGTCGGCTTGTCGTGGTCGTTCACGGTGACGAAGATCGTGCCCTCGAGGGGCAGGCTGCCTTCCGCCGCGATCTGCGCCTTGGCAAACGCCATCCCAAAGCTGTCCGCCAGGCCCATCGCCTCCCCGGTGGACCGCATTTCGGGCCCCAACACGGTATCCACGCCGGGCAGCTTCGTGAAGGGGAAGACCGCCTCTTTTACGGCGACCCCGGCGACGGGAAGCTCATCGGGAAGGCCCAAATCGTCCAGTGTCCGCCCGGCGATGACCGCCGCTGCAAGCTTTGCGAGGGGGACCCCCGTCGCCTTACTCACGAACGGCACCGTCCGCGAGGCCCGGGGATTGACCTCCAGGACGTAGACGACGCCGTTCTTGATAGCGTATTGGACATTGAGCAAACCCACGACGCCGAGTGCTTTTGCGAACGCCTGGGTGTACCGGCGCATTTCCTCTACCTGGCGGTCGCCGATCAGGTAGGGCGGCATGACGCAGGCGGAATCACCGGAGTGCACACCGGCATCCTCGATGTGCTGCATGACGCCGCCGATGACGCACCGTGTCCCGTCCGCGATCGCATCCACGTCCGCCTCGAACGCGTCCTCCAGGAAGCGGTCGATCAGCACCGGGTGCTCCGGCGCGACGCGCGCCGCTTTGACGAAGTAATCCCGCAGCGAGTCGTCGTCATACACGATTTCCATCGCGCGTCCACCGAGCACGTAGGACGGCCGCACCAGAACCGGGTACCCGATGCGCTGCGCGACCCCGACGGCCTCCTCGACCGAGCGGGCGATCCCATTGGGCGGCTGCGTGATCCCCAGCGTGTCGGCCAGCTCCTCGAAGCGCTCGCGATCTTCCGCGATGTCGATCGCGTCTGGTGAGGTGCCCAACACCTGTACGCCGGCTGCCTCGAGCGGCTTCGTGAGCTGGAGCGGGGTCTGGCCACCGAGCTGTACGACGACGCCCTTTGGCTTTTCCCAGCGCATGATTTCCAGAACGTCTTCGAATGTCAGCGGCTCGAAGTACAGCTTGTCCGAGATATCGAAGTCGGTCGAGACCGTCTCGGGGTTCGAGTTGATCATGATCGTCTTGAACCCGAGCTCGCGGAATGCGAGGCCGGTGCAGACGCAGCAGTAGTCGAACTCGACTCCCTGTCCGATGCGGTTCGGACCACTCCCGAGGATCACGATGCCCTGCTCGCCGAACGGCTGGGACTCGTTCTCTTCGTCGTAGGACGAATAGAGATACGGCGTCGACGAGGGGAACTCGCCGGCGCAGGTGTCCACCGTCTTGTACGCCGGATGAATGCCGAGTTTCCAACGCTGCTCGCGAATCGCCACCTCGGTCGTGTTGCGCAGCGCGGCGAGCTGGTGGTCGGAGAATCCCAGCCGCTTCATGCGTTTGAGCTCGGCGCCGCCTGCGGCCGCAAGCCCGCTGAACCAGCGCTCCGCCTCTACCAGCTCTTGGAGTTGATACAGAAACCAGGGGTCGATGCCAGTGGCCTGCGCGATTTCGTCCACCGTCAGGCCGGCCAGGAACGCGCGCTTGATCTGGAAAATGCGCTCGGGCGTTGCCGTCCGGAGTGCAACGCGCAAATCCTCGGGCGACGTGCTGGTGAGCCGGTCATCCGCCGGCGTCGCGCCCAGGACCCACCCGGGCCGTCCGATTTCCAGCGCTCGCAGCCCCTTCTGGAACGCTTCTTTGAACGTGCGCCCGATCGCCATCGCCTCGCCCACCGACTTCATTTGCGTCGTTAGGCGGAAATCGGCCCGGGGGAATTTCTCGAACGCGAAGCGCGGCACTTTCACCACGACGTAGTCGAGCACCGGCTCGAACGAGGCGGGCGTCGTCTTGGTGATGTCGTTGGGCAGCTCGTCGAGCGTATAGCCAACCGCGAGCTTCGTTCCGATGCGCGCGATGGGAAAACCGGTCGCTTTGGACGCGAGGGCCGAGGACCGCGACACGCGCGGGTTCATCTCGATCACGAGCATTTCGCCGTCGGCCGGGTTGACCGCGAACTGGATGTTGCAGCCGCCCGCCTCGACGCCGATCTCGCGGATGATCGCGATCGCCGCGTCGCGCATGCGCTGGTACTCCCGGTCGGTGAGCGTCATCGCCGGCGCGACGGTAATCGAGTCGCCGGTGTGCACGCCCATGGGATCGAGATTCTCGATCGAGCACACGATCACGACGTTGTCGCGCCGGTCGCGCATCACCTCGAGCTCGAACTCTTTCCAGCCGAGCACGCTCCGCTCGATCAGCGTCGAGTGCACCGGTGACAGCTCCAGCGCCCGCTCCACCATCTCCTCGAACTCGGCACGATTGTAGCCGACGCCGCCGCCGGTGCCGCCCAGCGTGTACGACGGCCGGATGATCGCCGGATAGCCGACGTCGAGGGCGGCGTCGAGCGCCGCAGCCACCGACGTGACCGTGTGTCCTACCGGCGTCGCGAGACCAATGCGCCGCATCGCGGCGCTGAATTCCGCCCGATCTTCGGCCATCGTGATGGCCCGCGCGTTGGCACCGATCAGCTCGACGTTGTGCTTTTTCAGCGTGCCGTCGTTGAAGAGCGCCATGGCGACGTTGAGCGCGGTCTGACCGCCCATCGTCGGCAGCAGCGCGTCCGGCTTCTCGCGCTCGATCACCTTGCGCACCCAGTCCGGCGTGACCGGCTCGATGTAGGTGCGGTCCGCGAGCTCCGGATCGGTCATGATCGTGGCGGGATTCGAGTTCACAAGAATGACGTAATAGCCCTCCTCTTTCAGGGCTTTCACCGCCTGCGTCCCCGAGTAGTCGAATTCCGCCGCCTGGCCGATGACGATCGGCCCGGAACCGAGCAGCAGGATGCGCGCGAGATCAGTTCTTTTGGGCATCGAGGACGTCTCGCAGGATATCGTCGAGGGTGCGGGCGGGTCGCCAACCGGTCGCCGTGCGCAGCTTGGCGCCATCGCCCACCAGGTATGGCCGTGCCTCGCGCCGCACCTGGCTGGAATCGACTTCGCGCTTGGGCGCGATGTCCAACAGCTGCTCCAGCCGCGTATGAATCTCGTCGAGAGTGACGCCGCGGCCAGAGGCGATGTTGTACACCTCGCCCGGCGTCCCGCGCTGCAGCAGCAGCGCATACGCATCGGCCACGTCGTCCACATGCAGGAAGTCGCGCACCGCCGTCAGATCTCCCACGGGCACCGCGACCCAGCCATTGCGCTTCACCTCGCGCAGCATCTTACACCGCGCCGGGATCCAGAAGCTTTCGTCCTGCCCTGCTCCAGACGCGGGAAAGGGCCGCGCGGTGATGGCCTTCAGCCCGCTCAAGCGCGCCGCCTGTTCCACCGCGAGCTCGGCGCCCAGCTTGCTCGCGCTGTACGCCGTGGACGGCTGGACGCAGTCCTCTTCCTTTATGGGACGCTGCTGCCACGCGTACACATCGGCAGTCGAGGCCAGCAGGAAGAGTGGCTGTGTGTTCCAGCCCGTCGCGGCGGCGGCCAGTGCCGCCGTGAGCTTGCCCGTGCCCCCGGCGTTGACCGACCACGCCAGCGCCGGGTCGCGGTCCGCCGCGCGGCTGAGTGCGATCGCCGCCAGGTGAATCACGGCGTCCACGGGCTCCGCAAAGCAGGCACGCACGGAGACGTCGTTCGCGAGGTCGAGTGACACGCTCGTGAGGTTCGGAGCGCCGGGGGTGCCTGACGCGCCCGGCCCCACTGCGGCGACGACACGATGGCCGTCGGCGAGCAGCCGGCGTACGACGCTCCTGCCCACGAAGCCGTTGGCACCCGTGACGAGCACTCTCACGCCAGGCGCTCCAGATCCGCGTCCACCATCATCCGCACCAGCTGTTCGAAGCTGACGTTGGGCGCCCACCCCAGCTCTTTCCGGGCGCGACTCGCATCGGCAAGCAGCGTGTCAACCTCAGCAGGACGGACGAAGCGGGGATCGATCTTCACGTACTTCTGCCAGTCGAGCCCTGCATGGGTAAACGCTGCAGCGCACAGGTCACGCACGCTGTGCATCGTCCCCGTCCCGACCACGTAGTCTTTTGGCTCGGGCTGTTGCAGCATGCGCCACATCGCGTCGACGTAGTCCCCGGCGAATCCCCAGTCGCGCCCCGAATCGATATTGCCAAGGCGCAGCTCGTTGGTCTTCCCGAGCTTGATGCGAGCGACCGCGTCGCTCACCTTCCGCGTGACGAACTCGAGGCCGCGGCGCGGCGATTCGTGGTTGAATAGGATGCCGCTCACCGCGTACATGCCGTACGACTCGCGGTAGTTCACCGTGATCCAGTGCCCATAGACCTTCGCGACGCCGTAGGGCGAGCGCGGATAAAACGGCGTGGACTCCCGCTGCGGCGTCTCCACCGCCTTGCCGAACATCTCCGACGAGCTGGCCTGATAAAAGCGTGACTGCGGATGCGCGAGCCGGATCGCCTCGAGCAGGCGGGTCACGCCGAGCGCGGTGAATTCGCCGGTGAGCACGGGTTGATTCCACGAGGTCGGGACGAAGCTCTGGGCCGCGAGGTTATAGACCTCGTCCGGCTTGGCATCGCGGATCACCGTCGTCAGCGAATGCTGATCCAGCAGGTCCGCCGCGACGATGTGCACGCGCTCCAGCAGGTGCCCGATCCGCTCATAGGAGTCGTGCGACGTGCGCCGCACCACCCCGATGACCTCATAGCCCTTCTCGAGCAGCAGCTCGGCGAGGTAGGAGCCGTCCTGGCCCGTCACACCCGTAATCACGGCGGTTTTCCGGGGTTGTCGGGTTTCGGCGGCCGGTTTAGGTTTAGGCCTCTTTGCGGCGTCCTTAGAACTCATTGTCGGATCGAACTATGGCTCGAGTGTGTGAGATTTGTGGCAAAGGTCCCATCACGGGACATAACGTCAGCCACGCGAACAACAAGACCCCGCGCCGCTGGTACCCCAACCTACAGCGCGTCCGCGTCGTGGTGAACGGCGTGGTGCGCCGCATCCGCGTCTGCGCGCAGTGCATCAAGTCGAACCGGGTGGCCAAGGCTTCGTAAAAAAAGGGACCCGTCGGGTCCCCTTGAGGTTTTCCGCTCTCCGCCGTCTCGTCTCACTCACTCAATAATTCGATCCGGGCCACGTCGGCACCATCGCCGACGCGATGCCCCAGTTTGACGATGCGCGTATAGCCGCCGGGTCGCGCGGCAAACCGCTTGCCGATCTCGGCGAACAGCTTGGTCGTGACCGCCTTGTCCTTGATCCGGCGCTCCACGAGCCGGCGCGCGTGCAGATCGCCGCGGCGGGCAAGCGTGATGAGCCGCTCCGCGAAGGGACGCAGCTCCTTCGCCTTCGCCTCGGTGGTCTGGATCCCGCCGTGCTGGAAGAGACTCGTCGCCATGTTGTTCAGCGTCGCCTTCTTGTGGCTCGACGTGCGCGATAGCTGGCGACCCTTGGCGCGGTGACGCATTACTCTTCCTCGGTCCCCGTGAGCTGCGCCTGCGGCGCGGTGCCCTGATCGAGGATGCGAATCTCGCCGCCGGGCGTCTCCTCGAGCTGCATCCCGAAATTCAAGCCCTCGCGACGCAGCAGTTCCGCGATTTCGCCCAGCGCCTTCTCGCCGACGTTCTTGACCTTCAGCAGGTCGTCTTCCTTGTAGCGGACAAGATCGCCCAGGGTCCGGATGTTCGAGTTCTTGAGCGAGTTCACCGAGCGCACCGACAAGCCGGCGTCGTCGATGGCTCGGCTCAACACGTCACGCAACTTGCCGCCTTCGGACCCGCCATTGCCACCGCCGCCTGATTCGCCGGGGACGATCGGGACTTTGCCGAAGTCCACGAAGAAGCGGAAGTGCTCCTGCGCGAGCGCCGCGGCATACGCCACCGCATCCTCGGGCGAGATCGTGCCGTTGGTCTCGACGGTGAGCGTCAGCCGGTCGTAGTCGGTGCGCTGCCCGACGCGCGTCTCCGCCACGGTGAAGTTCGCGCGGCGCACGGGATTGTAAATGGAATCGATGCGGACGACGTCCACCGCGAGGGTGCGATCGACGGGATGCTGCTCCGCCTCGACGTAGCCGCGGCCCTTGTTCACGTACAGCTCGCCACCGATGTCGCGGTCGTCCTGCACGGTGAAGAGCAGCTGCTCGGGATTCACGATCGTGACCGAGGCGTGCTGCTCCAGATCGCGCGCGTAGACCGGCCCGGCCTTCTCCACCTTGAAGCGGAGGACCGCTTCGTCCACTTCCGGCACGAGCACCAGCGTCAGCTGCTTGAGGCGCTGGATGATCTGATGCACGTCTTCGACGACGCCCGGGATGGTCTGGTGCTCGTGCACCACGCCATCGATCCGGAACGCCCACACTGCGGCGCCGCGCAGCGACGACAGCAGTAGGCGGCGCAGCGAATTGCCCAGCGTGTAACCGTAGCCCCGCTCCAGCGGCTGGAGCCGGAACTCGGCGGAATTCGGGTTGTCCTCGCGCTTGGTCATCTCGACCAGATGCGGCCGGACCAACCCCGTCAAATCAAGAGTCGTAATCACTTGGAATAGAGCTCGACGATTAACTGTTCTTGTGCGGCGAGCGGGATGGCGTCGCGGGTCGGCCGCTCGGTCATCTTGCCCAGCACTTTGTCAGTGTCCACCTGAATCCACGAAACGGGTTGTCCGCGCCCGAACTGCTCCAGCGCGACCTTCACCAGCACGAGCTCACGGCTCGCGTCGGCGACCTTCACCTCTTCCCCGATGCGGACCCGGTAGGACGGGATGTCCAGCACGCGGCCGTTCACGAGGATGTGCCGATGGCGCACGAGCTGCCGCGCCTGCTTGCGCGAGGTCGCGAAGCCCATCCGGTACACCAGATTGTCCAGCCGGCTCTCGAGGGCCACGAGCAACGCTTCGCCCGTCACACCCGGTTCCTTGATCGCCCGCTCAAACAGGTTGCGGAACTGGCGCTCGGAAAGGCCGTAGATCCGCTTCACCTTCTGCTTTTCGCGCAGCTGTTTGGCATACTCCGACGCCTTGCGGCGCCGTCCGGTCGACTGCCCATGCTGCCCAGGGGCGTACGCGCGACGCTCGACGGCGCACTTCTCCGTCAGGCAGCGTGTCCCCTTGAGAAACAGCTTGGTGCCTTCGCGCCGGCACAATCTGCAAACGGGTCCCGTATAACGCGCCATGCTAGACCCGCCGTTTCTTGGGCGGCCGGCACCCGTTGTGCGGAATCGGCGTCACGTCGCGGATCGAACGGATCTGCAGCCCGGCGCTGGCGAGCGCCTGAATGGCGGACTCGCGGCCCGAGCCGGGACCCTGCACGCGGACGTGCACGCGCTTCACGCCGAGGTTCAACGCTTCCCGTGCCGCCTGCTCAGCCGCGACCGTGGCGGCGAACGGCGTGGACTTCTTGGAGCCCTTGAAGCCGGCTTTGCCGGACGAGCCCCAGGTGATCGCGTTCCCTTGCAGATCGGTGATCGTAATGAGCGTGTTGTTGAACGTCGCGGTCACGTGCGCAATGCCCTCGGCCTCGACGATCTTCTTGGTGCGCTTGGCGCCACCGGCCGCACGCGCGGGTGCGGGTTTGGCCTCCGGTTTGGCGTCCGGTTTGGCGTCCGGTTTGGCGTCCGGCTTTGCTTCCGGCTTCGCGTCTGGTTTGGCGTCGGCCATGTGCCTCTACTTTTTCAGCACGGGCTTCTTCTTGCCCGCGATGGCGCGCCGCGGTCCCTTTTTGGTGCGCGCATTGGTGTGCGTGCGCTGGCCGCGCACCGGCAGATTCTTGCGATGACGTCCACCGCGATAGGTTCCGATGTCCATCAAACGCTTGATGTTCATCGCGATTTCCGTCCGGAGCGCACCTTCGACCTTGTAGTCCCGTTCAATCACCTGGCGCAGCCGGGCAACTTCGGCGTCCCGCAGATCACGCACGCGCGCGTCCGGGCTGATGCCCGTCTCCGCGAGGATGCGAACCGAGTTGCTGGGACCGATGCCGAAGATGTACGGAAGTGCGTACTGGATCTTTTTGTCGCGCGGCAAATCCACGCCTGCGATACGAGCCATGCGTCTCCTTAACCCTGGCGCTGTTTATGCTTGGGGTTGCGCTTGCAGATCACACGAATCACGCCCCGCCGCGTCACGACTTTGCAGTGCTCGCAGATGGGGCGCACGCTCGAACGTACCTTCAACAGGCTGCTCCGGAAAAACGTGAAAATGTTCTGGCTGAGCCGTGAACAATAGACGGGGTGCCAACTTCACGCAAGGGGCCACACGACAATCGATTACGGCGCGCTCCGTAGCTCCACGAGACGCCATTCGCGATCCAATAACCGGTACCCGAGAAACAGGGTTTCGCGTCGCAATTCGGTCGTTCCGGCGACCACGTAGCGGCGGGTTAACTCCACGAACCCCTTTCCCGGCTCGACCTCGCGGATCGCAGTGACGTCGAGGCCTCGCTCCTCGGCAGGCCGAAAGTACTGGCGCAGCAACTCGATGGCCTGCGCGCGTCCCAGCGGGGACGACGGATCGGCGCCCGGGATCTGCAGGATGATTGTCGAGCTCCGCCCCACCAGGCGCAGCGCATCGTGTGCGGACCAGGCGGTTTTCGCCCGGGTCGCCGCATCGGACAGGGTCGCCTGCGCCACTGCCTCGATCGGCAGCGCCAGCAGCGCGAGCGACAGCCACAGCCGGGGCGTGTGCATAGGGCTGGTTGATACCCTCAATCCAGCGCTTCGACAAAACGGCGGTAGGCGGCGACCGGATCGCGCGCGGCTGTGATCGGCCGACCCACCACCAAATGCGTGGCGCCGCGCCGCACCGCTTCTGCCGGTTCGATCGTGCGCACTTGATCGCCGGCGGGGTCGCCAGGCGCGCGGACACCGGGAACCACGATCAGTGGCTCGGGCCCGAGCGCTTCGCGCAACAGGCCAAGCTCCTGGCCGGAAGCCACGACGCCGCGGAGGCCCGCGTGCAGCGCCGCCCGTCCCAAACGTTCCGCTTCGAACCCGACATCGGGAACACCACGTCCCACGATGCTTTCGAGTTCCGCGGCGTCGTGTGAGGTCAGCACGGTTACGCCCACGACCGCAAGATCCTGTCCCGCCGCCGTGGCGGCCGCCGTGAGCATCGCGCGTCCCCCGAGGCAGTGAACGGTCGTCAGCGACACGCCGAGCTCCCGCGCTGCAGCCACCGCACTCGCCACGATGTTGGGAATGTCGTGCCACTTCAGGTCGAGAAACACACGGATGCCGCGCTGTGTGAATTCCTTGATAAGCGACGGACCTTCCCGGTTATAGAGCACCGGGCCGACCTTGGCCCACCGGAGACCGGGCAGGCGCCCGGCCAGCGCCAGTGCGTCGCGCCCGCTCGGCAGATCGAAGGCAACGATGAGCTCAGCCACGGTTCAACTCGCGGGCGATGCGCACGGGCACGCGCGGATCAGCAAGGGCGGCGGTGCCGATCGCGACGAGTGCTGCGCCGGCGGCCAGGTATTCGCGCGCGTCGGCGACAGTGCGGACGCCGCCCACGCCGATCACGGGCATGTCCAGGCGCTCGCGCACGCGTCGCGTGGCGAGTACTCCAATCGGCAGGAGTGCGGGACCGCTCAACCCACCGCTGCCGTTGCCGAGTCGCTTGTCGAGCAACCCCGGCATCGTGTTGACGAGGGTTACGGCTTCCGCGCCTTCCTCGCGCGCCACACGCGCCATCGCCGGGATGTCGGGGAGCACCGGTGACAATTTAACTGTCAGCGGCCGCGTCGAAACGCGCCGGCACGCGCGCACCAGGTCGGCGAGCCCGACTGGGTCCGCCCCGAACTCGAGCCCCCCCGCCTTCGTGTTGGGACAGGAGGCGTTGATCTCGAACGCGGTAATTGCCTGGAGCGGCGTGAGGCGTTCGATCACGCGCACGTAGTCGGTGACGGTTGCGCCGGCCACGTTGACGATGACCCGCGCCCGCCGCAGCCGTTGGGCCAACCAGGGCAGCTCGTGTGCGGCAACGCGCTCCACCCCGGGATTCGCGAGTCCCACGGCATTGAGCATCCCGCCGCGAAACTCGGCGACGCGCAGCGCCGGGTGGCCCTGGCGCGGCTCGGGGGTCACCGCCTTGGTGACGATGCCGCCAAGGAGATCGAGGTCGATGACATCGTCGAGCTCGCGGCCAAAGCCGGCAGTTCCGGCTGCAAGGAGTATCGGGTTGTGGAAGGTGGTGCCGAACAGCTCGATCGCGCTCACCGGGGCGGATCGAACCGCGGGCCGCGCGGGCCGGGCACGGGGGCAGCAAACGGCACGGCGGAGACCCCGGCGCTCCGTGTGCTCCCTCCCTGCACGCCCAGCTCGCGCGCCAGCGACTCTTCGGCCGTCGCGTATGCGACGCTCGGCTGGCCGTGGAATGCGCGCGTGTACGGCGACCCCGGGTAGTGCGCGTCGAGGAGCGCGACGAGGGAATCCCGGCGCTCTGGGAGCACGGCAAGGGCGGCGATCAGCGCCTTGGGCGCATAAAGCGACGCCGAGTCGGCGGCCGCCGCATCCAGGAAGAGCTGACCGGCGAGTGCGGGCGCGTGCAACGAATCGCGCGCGATCTCGGCCACCCGAAAGCGCGTGCCTGGAGTGACCGCGTCTCCCATCACCGCGTTGAGCAGCGCGATCACATGCTTGGCTTCTTCGGTGCCACTCACGGTGCGCAGCAGTCGCGTGAGCTCGCTCGCGATGGCCGCGAGATCGGCGCGCTGAGTGGCTCGGGCCACCCGGGACTGCTGCTCGCTCACCAGCCCCCGTCCCGCTGCACCGAGCTCGCGCGAGCGTTTGAAATGCGTGGCCGCCGCGTCATAGTTCAGCAGCAGGACGGCGGCACGACCGGCGAGGAATTCGGCACGTGAACGCCTGTCGGCGTTCTTCGAGGCGAGCGGCGCCGCGAGTACTGCCTCCGCGTGAACGGGGTCGCCGCCCGCCAGGGCGCACTCCGCGTCCGCCAGATCGATCCGCTCGCGCGGGATCCCGTCCTGCACCCTGGCGCGCGCCCGCGTGAGCAGGTCGGCAGCGTCCCGACATGCGCCCGAATACGCCAGCCCCTCAGCCCGAAGTACGAGCGCATCATCGGTCTGCCACGCCTTGGTTCTCGCGGCCGCTTGGGCCCACTGCGCGCGTGCGTCAGATGGTTGGCCACGCCGCTCGAGCTGCCTGGCATCGCTGGCGTGACGGTTGGCACTCCACATGGCGTTGTAGTACGTGCACCCAGATGAGAGCCCGGCAGCAAGCGCCGCCGCCACGCTCCAGCGCAGCGTCCGCGTCATCGTGCCTGACCACCTCCGGTACCGGCGATCTTTCTCTCGAACTCGAGCAGGTAGGCGACGATGCCGTCCGCAATGGCCAGGGCGATCTTGCGTTGCCCCTCCGTGGACCCGAGGAAGGCGCCGTCTTTCTGGTTTGTCGCAAATCCCGTTTCGACCAGGATCGACGGCCGGCGGGCCGCCGCGAGGACGAGGAACGGCCCTTGCTGCACGCCGCGGTCCTCGCCGGGGTGGATCGCCGCCACCTTCCCCTGCACCAGCTCCGCCAGTCGTGCCGATTCGCGCAGATACTCATTGAGCTGCAAGTCGTTCAGAATGAATCCGAGTGGTCCCCCGCTCCCGGCACGAGAGTTCTCGAAGCGCAGCGCATCGTTTTCCATCTGCGCCACGCGTTTCTGGTCTTCGGTTTTCGCGTCAGACACGAAGTAGGTCTCGACGCCGTTCACCTGTTTTTGGCGCCGCCCCGCGGGCATGGAATTCACGTGGATGCTCACAAAGAGGTCGCAGTCGACGCGGCAGAAGAGCGGGCGGCTCGCCAAATCGATGAGCGTATCGCTGGCCCGGGTGAGCACGACATTCAAGCCGCGCCGTACGAGCTCGGCGCGCAGCAACTTGCCGATGCCGAGGGTGATGTCCTTCTCCGTGATCCCGCGCGGCAGGGTGAGTCCGGGATTCCCGGGATCGACGCCGCCGTGTCCAGGATCGACGACGATCGTGTGTGGCAGCCGCAGCCCCGTGATCGGGTTCGGCGTGGCGACTGCGACGGCAGGAGGCGGCGGCGCCGCTGGTCGCTCATCGAGTCGCGCCAGCCACGGATCCCAGCGGTAGCGGCTGGCGAGCAGGCGGGGCACATAGTCGGCGAGCCAGTGCAGTGGCAGAAACAGCGTGTCGCGCGCGATGTACGGCGCACCCACCATGGGATAGGCCGCACCGGCGTACCGGAAGAACGGCGATCCGACATCAAAGTCGAAGGCGCCGTCCCCGAGCGTTACCCGCGCCGCCGCACCGTCGAGCGAGACCGTGAGGCCGAGGGGCCGCGCAAGCAGGACGGCTGCCACCGCCGCACTACCGGACTCGGTGGTGACTGGGATGTTCGCCTGGCCGCGCGACGTCGCGATCAGGACCTGGGGTGGTATCAGCGCGGCCAGAAGGAAGAGCAAGATCATGACCGTCTGCCCTTCACAACGCGTGCCATCTCGCGCTCGGCGACTCGCCGCTTCAGGTCTTCACGCTTGTCGTGTGCCTTCTTCGCTTTCGCCAGCGCGATCGCAACTTTGGCCAGGCCGTCCTTGAAGTAGACCTCCAGCGGCACGACGGTCAGGCCCTGCTGCGTCGTGGCGCCGAGCAGCTTGCGAATTTCGCGCTTATGGAGGAGCAGTTTGCGGGAGCGAGCGGGCGGCGGATTGTTGTAGCTGCCGGGTCCGTAGTGCGAAATCGTCATCCCTTCCAGCCAGACTTCACCGTTGCGCACGTGGGCGTACGCTTCGTTCAAGCTCGCCTTGCGATCACGCAGCGACTTGACCTCCGTCCCCGTGAGGACGAGACCCGCCTCCCACGTTTCCAGGAGATGGTAATCATGCCGGGCTTTGGGATTCCTGGCGATCGAGATTTTTTCCACGCTATCGTCGGCAAGATACGCATTGACTTGGGGTTATACAACAATCTAGATTGCCGTTCCTCAAAACGCCGCGCCGAAGTGGTGGAACTGGTAGACGCGCTGGCTTCAGGAGCCAGTGGGCGCAAGCCCGTGGGGGTTCGAGTCCCCCCTTCGGCACTCAGTAGCGCGGAACCTCCGGATCTACTTCCCGTGCCCACGCATCGATCCCTCCCGCCAAGCTGCGCACGTTCGCGAATCCGGCCCCCCGGAGAATCTCGCGCGCCTTGAGGGATCGGGGACCGTGGTGGCACAGCGTGACGATCTCGCCGTGGCCCGAGAGCTCAGCCAGTCGCCCCGGGAGCTCGCGCAAGGGAATGTTTCGGGCGCCGTCGATGTGCGCGATATCCGCTTCACGGGGCTCGCGAACGTCGAGCAACACGAGGTCAGGCCTGCGATCGCGCTCGCGTCGTAACTCCAGCGCTGTGATCTCGACCCCGTCTCCCGTCTCGTGTCCCTCTGCCCCGACCCCGCAGAACGCTTCGTAATCGATCAGCTCGGTCACGGTGGGATGCGCACCACACACGGGGCAGTCGGGGTCTTTCTGGAGCGTGAGCTCGCGGAATTGCATGCGCCGGCCATCGAACAGCAGCAGGCGGCCGATCAGCGTCTCACCAAATCCGACGATCAGCTTGATCGCTTCCAATGCCTGCAGTGAACCGATGACTCCCGGCAGGACGCCCAGTACGCCGCCCTCGGCGCACGATGGCACCAACTCGGGCGGCGGTGGCTCCGCGTAGAGGCAGCGGTAGCACGGTCCCTCGTGCGCATGAAAGACGGAGACCTGTCCGTCGAACCGGAACACCGCGCCGTAGACGTTGGGCTTGCCGAGTAGCACGCACGCGTCATTCACGAGATAGCGCGTGGGAAAATTATCGGAGCCATCGACGACGATGTCGAAGCCCCGGAGGATCTGGAGGGCGTTGCCGGACGTCAGCCTCTCGCCGAACGTTTCGACCTGCACGTGCGGATTGACGTCCCGCAGCCGCTCGCGCGCGGACTCGATTTTCGGCGTGCCGATCGCACTCGTCCCGTGGATGATTTGGCGTTGCAGGTTACTGCGATCGACGAGATCGAAATCGACGAGCCCCAGTGTCCCGACACCAGCGGCGGCGAGGTACAATGCCGCCGGAGATCCCAATCCGCCCGCGCCGATGAGGAGGACGCGCGCGTCGCCCAGTCTTGCTTGGCCGTCGAGACCTACATCAGGAAGCGTGAGGTGCCGGGAGTACCGCAGCAGCTCCTCATGCGACAGCGGCGTCAATTTCCGGCCGCTACCCCGGCGATTTGATAGACCTCTGGCTCGGCGTGCAACAGATCGGCGAGAGAGACGCCGGCGAGCACCTCGTCGATGCGCCGCTGCAGCAGGCGCCAGACGGGACGAATGCTGCAAGCGTTCGCCGGATCGCAGCGCTCATCGTCCACACGGTGCAGATCGCAGTTCACCTCGAACGTCACGTGCTCGGACGCCTCGATGACGTCCTTCACGCTCACGGCCCGAGGCTCGCGCGCCAGCAGATAGCCGCCGCGGGCGCCCCGCACCGACTCGACTAAGCCGGCCCGGCGCATCCGCAACAGGATCTGTTCGACGTAGTCATGGGGGAGACGTTCCTGCTCGGACAGCTCGCGGGCGGCGACGGGGCCCTTGCCCGCATGCCTGGCGAGATGGATCGAAACGATTAAGCCGTATTCCGCCCAGGTCGTAACGCGCATGGGGGGAATATGCGAGAGACGTTATCGGGATTCAATGGCTTGGCTGCTGGTGCTCCAGCCTGGGGCTCAGACTGCCACCCACTTGCAGGATGAACGCATTGCGATTGTTCGGATCATTGCGCTGCATCCACAACACGCGCGCGTTGACGTTCGTCATCAGCGTCCGGCCGCTGAAGATGTCGGCGCCGAGGCCCGCATGGGCACCCTGGGCGACGCCGCGATCGCCCCCGATCTGCGGGAAACCGGCGAGCAACACCCCGAGCTCGGCGTAGAAGCGCCCCCAGGCGGGATGCAGTGAAGGCTCATATCCCGGGGCGAACAGGATCGCGTACGGACGACAATTCGTCGAGCAGCCGGTCCTCACGGTGAACGGCGCGTAGTCGATCTGCAGGCCGAGCGACCCGCCCTTCTTCTGATCGCGGCGGAAGCGTACGCCTGCCGTCGGGCCACGACCTTCGAGCGCGCCACTGAGCGGCGTGAGCACGCCGATCGCGGGCCCAAGGGTGCCGTTCAACAGCTGCGTCTTCTTGTTCGCCCCCCCGAATGCAAACGAGACGTTGGCGCGCCCTTCGAGTGCTTTGATCGCACTGTTCGGAACCTGGAAGAAACGGCCCTCGACGAGGGCAGAGGCCTGGTTGCCGAGATTGACGCGCACGCCGAGACCGAAGCCCAGACCTATCTCATTGCTGGTCTGCGCGCCGGTGTTGCAACCGAGCAGCGGCGTGAGCGTCGGATCCTGGTCGAGGACGCGCGCCAACCCCACGGCGCTCGACGCGAATGGCGCGACGCCTTTCGCCCCGATGGGATAGTAGTTCGACTCGAGCCCAACGAACGTCATCTGCCGGACGCAGCTGCTGCTGGACAGATCGCCGTAGCGCGACACCCCAACACCGATTTCGCCGTCGTCGCCGGAGAGAAATGCGAGGCTGCCGCCGAACGACGTGAAGGATTGACTGCCGCCCGAGCCGTCTTCGATCGAAATGGATGAGACCGTGGGGCCGATGCGGGCGCGGCGCTGCGCGACCGCATTACCGGCAGTCGCGAGCGCGAGGAGGACAAGCGTCAGGGTACGCATGAGGAAACTTTTACGCCGTCGCGCTCGCGAGTGCCGTGACTCCGATCACCTCATGAGCAAACCGACCACGATGCCCGCCGCATTCATGCGAATCAGCCAGGCCCAGCAGGTGGCCTGCTGCAACGACTTCACTTTCACGTACCAGACGCTGCTGCCGAACATCGCGAAACAGATTGGGAGCCACAGCACCGTGGCGAATTCCATTCCCGCAAAAACCCCTCCGCCCTGAACCCACAGCGCGCCGCGGAATTGGCCGTAGACCCAGGCGAACAGCACGCCAAAGGCCAGCGAGAGTATCGCCGATTTCGCCAGCGCGGGACCCATGAAGCTCTTCATCTCCTCCGGCGACATGTGCCCGCCCATCGCTGCGACACCTGCGCTGTTGAACACTTTGCTCCACACGACCCAGTCCACCAGGTACATGACGACGCCCGCGATCAGACCGGCAACGATCCAGCTGTTCATAGGTGCGTCTCCGATGTGAGAGTCATTTCTCTCGCTCGCCCGGCACACCCAGCTCCGTCATTGCCCGCAAGTCGAGCACCTCGTCCAGCTCCTTGCCCTTCAACAGCCCTTTCTCCATCACCAGTTGGCGCACGGTGACGTTCTTCGCCACGGCTTCCTTCGCCAGTTTCGCCGCTTCCGCGTACCCGATCTTCGGCGCGAGCGCCGTCACGAGCGCCGGACTGCGCTCGAGCCAGTGCGCCGCCTGCGCCGCGTCGGCCGTGATGCCGTCCACAGATCGCTCCGCCAACACACGCGTCGCAGTGCTGAGAATGGTCATGGAGAACAGCAGATTGTGCGCGATGACCGGCATCATCACGTTCAGCTCGAGTTGTCCTGCCTCGGCGGCGGCGGTTACGGTCACGTCGTTCCCAATCACCTGGAAGCAGACCTGATTCACCATTTCGGGAATCGAGGGATTCACTTTCCCGGGCATGATACTCGAGCCCGGCTGCACCGCCGGCAACACGATCTCCGCGAGACCGGTGCGTGGCCCAGACGCCAGCAGCCTCAGGTCACTCGCGATCTTGCCGAGATCGGCGGCATAGGTGCGGACGGCGCCCGAGAATGCCGTCGCGTCACCCATCGACTGCATGAGCTGCACGCGATCCTTTCCTTCCCGCAGCTCGAGTTTCGTCATCGCGCGCAGGTGCTTGACCATCAATGCCGGATATTGCGGCTCGGCGTTCAGCCCGGTGCCGACCGCCGTGCCGCCGATTCCCAGATCGCGGAGATCGTCGGCCGTGCGCACGATCCGATCGCGGTTGCGCTCGACGGTGTGCCCGTACGCCGCGAACTCCTGGCCGAGCCGGATCGGCGTCGCATCCTGGAGGTGGGTGCGGCCCGACTTCACAATCGCGTCGAACTCCTTGCCCTTTGCCGCGAAGGCCCGGGCGAGGCGGGTGAGCGATTCGGTCAACGCCACGAGCTGTAACAGCGCGCCGAGGCGGATCGCGGTGGGAATCACGTCGTTCGTCGACTGCGCCATGTTGACGTGATCGTTCGGATGGACCGGCTTGTACTCGCCCCGCTTCCCTCCCAGCAACTCGTTGGCGCGGTTCGCGAGCACCTCGTTGCAATTCATGTTGTGCGAGGTACCGGCACCGGCCTGGTAGGGATCGACGACGAATTGGTCGCGGTGCCCGCCGGCCAGCACTTCATCGGCGGCCTTGACGATCGCGTCGGCGAGTTTGGGATCCAAACGCCCGGTTTCCCGGTGTGTCAGGGCGGCGGCTTTCTTGATGAGGATGACGGCGTCAACGAAGGCGGGAAGGGGTCGGAGATTGGAGATCGGGAAGTTCTGCCGTGCGCGCTCGGTCTGGATGCCCCACAGCGCCTCGGCCGGCACGGGCATCTCTCCCAACGGATCACGTTCCATCCGTGTCTGATTGACTGCCGCCACCAGGCCTCCCTCAGTTCGACCGCCGTCGGTATCGAGCCAAGAATCGCCCATCGGGTGTGTCCTCGCTAGCGCCGCCGGAACCATCCGACGGTAAACAAGTCCTTCGCCGCCCGCAGGCCGTGCGTCCGCACGAGCAGATACATCCCGAGCACCGTCAACAGAATCGTCGTGTAGAAACGCCACTGGAGCAGCATCATCACTTGATGCCCCGCACCGAATTCGCCGGCGAATCCCGACAGAAACGCGACCTCGATTCGGCTGTGAGACAGGAACCGGTCCGCGGCCTCGCTCCAATCGGGCACGTAGTACGCGACGAGCGCGAGTGCGATGATGCCGAAGACCGGCCATTCGGCCGCGACCTCCACGCCGAGCGCCACCAGCCCCGTCACCACGCGGAGTCCGGACCAGGTCATGCCGAGGAACCGCGCGGGCTCCCCTCCCAGCCGATTGGGCGTGAACGTGGAAGCCGCTTCGCCATACAGGTTCAGCCGCAGGGCGTCGCGAAACTCAAGCCGGCCGCCGGCCGCCCAGCTGGCGAGCTGAATGCGCCAGGCGCGCGCGACGCAGTCAATGGCCAGCAGCAGAATGGCGAGAGCGTGATTCAATCGGAGCAGTCGCCGAGCGGATAGAGGAACCCGCAATTCGCGCAGGGATTCTTGCAGCCCCACGGTTTCGGCTGCACCTCGGCGCCGCACCGCAGGCACCGCGGCCGCGGCTTAGCCGATCCGGTAGACGCCGGTGAGGAAGGGATTGGTGTCGCGCTCCCGTCCGATGGTCGTTTCGGGTCCATGTCCACTGTAGACGATGGTATCATCGGGAAGCGAGAGCAACTCGCGCTCGATACTCGCGATCAGCGTCTCGAAGTCACCACCCGGAAGGTCGGTCCGGCCGATCGAGCCGGCGAACAGGACATCGCCGCTCAGCGCGACCCCCGGACCCACCAGGCAGACGCTCCCCGGCGAGTGCCCGGGCGCGTGCCGAACCTCGAAGCTCACATCGCCGACCTTCAAGCGTGCACCGTGGGACAGCTCCTGGTCAGGCGCCGGCAGCGGTTCCGGGGGCGCGAGCCCAAACCACGCGGCCTGGTCGGGCACCGCGTCATAGAGCGGCCGGTCGGCGGGATGGAGCCAGACGGGGGCCCCCGTGTCCGCCGCGACTCTCGACACGCCGAGGACGTGGTCGAGATGCGCGTGCGTCAGCCAAATGGCAACCGGCTTCGTGCCTGTTTCCTGGACCTTGTGGAGGATCAATCCGGCCTCTTCGCCCGGATCGACAATCGCGCACTCGCCGGCTCGCTCGTCAACCACGAGATAGCAGTTCTCCGCGAATGCGCCGTTGGGAATCTGAACGATCTTCACCGCTTGCCTTTGCCGTCGCCCCGCTGTTCGTGCAGCGACTTGAGGTATTTCTCGACCGCGATCGCCGCGGTGGTCGCGTCCCCGACCGCGGTCGTAATCTGCCGGGTGACCTGGCTGCGCACGTCACCCGCGGCGAACAGGCCCGCCATCGACGTCATCATGCGGTTGTCGGTGATCAGATACCCACCGGCGTCGTGGTCCACGTGGCCCTCGACCAGCTGCGTATTGGGCTTGAATCCCGCGAAGATGAACACTCCGCCGACATCCAGATTGGAGCGCTCACCTGTGGCGGTGTCTTCGAGCACGGCGTGCGTGACACCCTTCGTATTGCCGACGATCTCGGGCACCACGGTGTTTCGGATGACCTCGATCTTCGGATTCGCAAAGGCGCGCTCCTGCAGCAGCCTGGAGGCGCGGAATTCATCGCGGCGGTGCACGAGGTGCACTTTGCTCGCGTAGCGCGTGAGATAATCGGCTTCCTCGACGGCGGCGTCGCCGCCCCCCACGACGGCGAGCCGCTCACCCTTGAAGAACGCGCCGTCGCACACCGCGCAGTACGAGACACCCTTTCCCGCAAACTCCTTTTCGCCCGGCACCCCCAGTTTGACCGGTGTGCCGCCCGCGGTGAGGATCACGGCCTGGCTGCGGTAGGTGTCGCCGCGGGCCGTCTGCACATCGAACCAGCCATCGGCGTCCTTCGTGATTCGCTCGACGGTGTCGGTCACGATCTGGGCGCCGAACTTTTTCGCGTGCTCGCTCATCTTTTGCGCGAGCTCCCACCCCTTGATGCTCTCGAAGCCGATGTAGTCCTCGATGAGATCGGTATTGAGAAGCTCACCACCCGGCGCGCCGCGCTCGATCGTGACCGCGTTGAGCATGCCACGGCCGGCGTACAGCGCGGCGCAGAGCCCGGCCGGGCCTGCGCCAACGATGATCACGTCATACATGCGTGCGGTGCGGTTCGTCATGCGTCCCGGAATTCCAGTCGCGGAGGATCACCCTCCCCCGCCAGGGCGCGCGCCAGATGCGCGCGAAAATCCACGGTTTCGAACTCGATGTCGGCTCGTTGTGGCCCAGCCAGCTTTCCCAGCGCCGCCGCTCCAACGACGACGGTGCCATGGCGGTTCCCGCGGGCCCGGTGCAGCAGCGCGGCGGCGGCCTGAATGAGGCCCTGCCACACGCGCGCTTCGTCTTCCTTAATAATAGAACGCCAGACTGTTTCCAACGCTTCGTGCGCTAACCAATACTCTCCGGTGTTGAACAGCTGCCGGGCGTGCTCCAAGTATCGGCGGCGATCTTCTAGATTCACGTGCGCCGTGCGCTGTGCGTCGTGCGCAGGAGTGCGTGAATTCCGGCGCACGGCGTACGGCTCACGGCGCACGCCCAAGCGTCAGCAGGTTCAACGCCCCGTGACAGCTCGAGATCGTCCCGACTAGAATCTCGGCCGGGGCGCTTTCCGAGCCGGCTTCCTGGACCAGGCGGTCCCCCGCCCGCACCGCGTCGGCCGCGAACATTCCGACGCCGAAGACGTGATGCTTGCACACGAATAACGCCGGCCCGCTCACTGGCCGGCCGCCGGCCCGAAGCCGCTCCGCGAGCTCGCGCACCGCGTCGGCCATCTCCCACGTGCGCGGAGCGCCAATCGCGGGACAGAGCGCCGGCTCGATGCAGTGCGTCGGACAGATCCAATCCGCAAATGAGACGAAGCGCGTGTGATCTGCGCCGGGACGGTCGTAGGGCGCCGGGAAGGCTCCGGGAACGGGTTCGACCGAGACGGCGCGGTTCGGCCAGCGGGTGCGCGCACGGCGCAGGACCCACTCGAACATCAGGTGCGGCATGTGGGGGGATGGGACAATGTGATCTTCTTGTGCGCCGTGCGCCGTGCGCTGTGCGCCGGAAAGCCAGTCGTCGAAGAACTCTGACCAATCCCGTGTCACAAAGTGGCGATCGTCCGCGTCGCCAAGCTCGCGGCGCGCTTGGCAATTGGCATTTCGATCGACGACGATGACGGTCCGGTAATCAGTCTTCCCACGCGCCTTGGCTTTTGCCAGCTGCGAAGCGTAGAAGGTGCCGTAGCAACCGCCGCCGACGACAACAACGTCTCTCAGCGGATGAGTCTCCCACCATCGATCACCAGGACTGTGCCCGTGGCGTAATCGGTGCCCGCCAACAGGAACCGCACGCCTGCGACGACATCATCCGGCGAGCCGAGGCGCTGGAGCGGCGTGGTGTCGCGAATATGGTCGCGTGCCTCATCGTCCCACTGCTCAGGGAGTAACACGGCTCCCGGCGCGACCGCGTTGACGGCGATGTCTGGGGCGAGCGCCCGGGCCAACCCCTTGGTAAGCATGATGACGCCCGCTTTGCTGACGCAATGCGGGACATAGGCCGGCCATGGTTCCATGCCGGCGATGTCCGCCAGATTGACGATCTTCCCTTTGGCCCGCCGCAGATGCGGAATCGCCCCCTGCGAGACGAAAAACATCGCGCGCAGGTTGAGGTCGAACGTCGCGTCCCAACTCTCAGAGGTGACAGCTTCCACCGGTTCGCGCGTCATGATCGCGGCAGAGTTGACCACGACGTCGAGTCGTTTCAGGGCGCGGGCGGCCTTATCCGCGAGTCCCCGCGCCGCCGCCGCATCGGCGAGATCCGCCGGCAACAGCTCGGCCCGCCGACCTGCCGCCCGCACCGCGCGGGCCGTCTCCTCCGCGCCCTGTGCTGAGCCGTGGTAGTGAATCGCGACGTCGCAGCCGGAGCGCGCCAACCCAATCGCGATCGCTTGCCCGATCCGCGTCCCGGCTCCGGTGACCAGCGCGGCCGCGCCCTCGAGCCGCACTAGTACGCTTTCCCGGTAATGGGGACGATCTGGCCGGTGATTGCGCGGGCCTCATCGCTCACGAGAAAGGCCACCGTATTCACGACTTCGTCGAGCTCGACCAGCGGCTGCTTCTCCCCCATCTGGGCCACGTTGTCGGCGGTGCGGACGGTCGCCGGGGCGACGGCGTTCACGCGGATGTCGGCGTCGCGATATTCGCGCGCCAGCTCGCGCGTCAGTCCGGCAACGGCCGACTTCGCGGCACTGTACGCCGACATATGCATGAGCGAGCGGACGACGGCGATCGATGCGAAATTGACGATCGCTCCGCCCCCGCGAGCCAGCAGCAATGGCACGGCGGCCTGGCACATGTAGAACGCGGTCTTGAAGTTCACGGCCAGCTCGCGGTCGAGGATCTCGGGCTTTACTTCCGTGAACGGCCCGTAGCTGAAGAACCCCCCGGCGACGTTCACGAGGATATCGAGCCCGCCGAACTGCGTCTGCGCGGCCGCCGCCGCCGCCCGCGCGGCGTCGGGCTGGGTCAGGTCGCCGGCAGAGACCTTGGCGGTGATCCCTTCCGCGGCGAACTCTTTGACACGATCCGCGAGCCCCACGGCATTGACGTCGGCGAGCAGCAGCTTCGCGCCGGCGCGACCCATGCCGCGCGCCACGGCATGGCCGATTTGTCCGACCCGGCCGACCCCGGTGACGAGTGCGACTTTGCCACGCAGGTCAGCGGGCACGGACGATGTCGTCCACGGGCGGTGCGCCGCGCTGTGCAAAGCGCACGGTGCCGTCGCGGCCGATCACGTACACCGTGCGCTGAATGCCCTTCCCGTCGTCCTTCAGCGCGTTGTACGCAGCGGCGATCGCGCGCTCCGGATCCGACAGCAGCGGGAAATTGAAGCGAAACTTCTCGACGTAGCCCTTGTGACTGTCCACCCCCGCGGGGTTCACTCCGAACGGTTGCATCGTCGCTGCTTTGAACTTGGCGATCTCATCGCGCACGGCGGAGAGTTGGCGGTTTCAGCCGGGCGTGTTGTTGCCCGGATAGAACACCAGCGCGACCGGACCATGCTTGAGTAGATCGCCCAACGCGTAGGTCTGCCCGTCCGACGCTGGCGCCTTGAACGCAGGGGCTTTACTGCCGATCGGCAGCGGCTCGCTCATCCCGTTTCCTCTTTGTGAGCTCGAGGCGATGCTCGAGCGGTTCCAGCCAGGTGTCGGGAACGCGCATGCCCCCGAGCGGCGCATGCGACTCCCCGTACTCGCTTTCTCCATGCCAATCCGAGCCCCCGGTGATGCCAAGTCCCAAGCGCTCGGCGATGCGGGTGAGCCGCTGCTCGATGGCTGGGGCATGACTCGGATGGCGCACTTCCACGCAGTCCAGTCCCTGGTCCTGAAAGATGCGCACCTGGGCCTCGGTGCCATGATCGCCCAGGTGCGCCGCGACAGTCAGCCCTCCCACGTCGTGCACGAGCGCGGTGACGTCGCCGAGTTTCGGCAGCGGCTTCTCGACGTACGCAGCCCGGCCACGGCCCAGGTACCGCCGGAACGCGTCGCTGATGGTGTCGCAGGCCCCGCAATCGACGAGTGCCCGCGCGACATGCGGCCGACCCAGGGCGCCGCCATCTCCTCCGAAAAGCTGTGCCTGCACGTCCTCGAGCTCGATCGCCACGCCGAGGTCCTGGAGCTTGGCGACGATCTGCTCGCCGCGGCGGCGGCGCGCGGCACGGGTGTCGCGCAAGAACCCCTGCAGCCGTTCGCTGTCGTGCGGCAAAAACAGGGCGAGCACGTGCAGCTCACCCCACGGCGCACGCACGCTGAACTCGCATCCGGGGATCACCCGGATGCCCAGCTTCGCGCCCTCGTGCGCGGCCTCGGCCACGCCATCCGTGGTGTCGTGATCGGTGAGCGCGATCGCCGCGAGATCTACCGCGCGGGCGCGGCGCGCGACTTCCGGCGGCTCACACTCACCGTCGGAGGCCGTCGAATGGCAATG
>WNGK01002924.1_pt1 | contig 42801 bp, 41 predicted proteins | sample 5400601 | NCBI WGS metagenome assembly WNGK01 (sample SAMN13153376, study PRJNA577476) | soil metagenome | isolation source: 60 cm soil or saprolite under Garry oak tree replicate 1 | place: USA:California | collected 2016-06-15 | reverse complement strand
GACAAAATCCAAGCACACGCAGCGCGAGATCTAGACGCGATGCGCCGCGAAGCAACTCGATGGTGAAACGGTGCGCGGTCTCCGGATCGAGTGCAAACAGCAGCTGCCTGAAGAACGTCTCGTACGCTCCGCGGCTACGCTTCATTTCTCATTAACATCCGGCTTCAGCCGGGTGCTCGAATACGCAGGAGCTGGAAGCCGTTTGAACGGCTTCTCTCCATACGACTGCGCGATCACCGGAGTGAACTCCGGTGTGAATGAGAAATTTGTCCCGACGTGTCCATTCATGTGATCGGCGTGGGTGAGTTCATTTACCGATACAGAACTGGCCAAATACGGAGTCGAGAATCTCTTCCGTGTCGACTACGCCGATGACTTCCCCGATCGCGCGTAACGCCTCATCCAGATCAACCGCGATGTATTCCGGCGATATTTCCTGACCCATGGCGGCCCACGCCAGATCGCACGATTCCAAGGCGCGACGCAGGCAGTCGCGATGCCGACTGTTGATTGCGACGGCGCTTTCAGGTCTCAGATTTTGCTGCCTGATACGGGTTAGAATTTCCTTTTGCAGGTCCGGCAGGCCTTCTCCGGTTAAGCAGGAAATCCGTAATGCCGCGGAATTTTTCCAGTCGCCGTCCTCGGGCAAATCACTTTTGTTCAAAACAACGATCTCATTCGAGTCGCCAGCCTGACCATTAAAGTGCTCCGGCTTGGGTGCGCTGCGATCCACGATGTGAAGGCGCAGGTCTGCCAGTTGCAGTGACTTTTCAGTGCGCGCAATTCCTTCGCGCTCCACGTCGCTCCCTGAAGCGCGCAGACCGGCAGTATCGAGCAAGCGGATCGGTATACCCTCGAGATTAAGCGTCTCTTCGATAGTATCGCGCGTCGTCCCATGGGTGTCGCTGACGATCACGCGGTCGTACCCAAGCAGCCGATTGAGCAAACTCGACTTGCCTGCATTAGTCGCCCCGTAAATCACCACGCGCACGCCTTCGCGCAAAACGCGGCCCTGATCGGCGGTCGCGAGCAACGCGGCAATCTCGTCGCGAACAGAATTGAGCCGGGCACACAATGTTTCGCCTTGATCGGGGGCAATGCCTTCCTCAGGGAAATCGATCGAGGCGTTGATGTGCGCCAGTAGCGCGATCAATTCATCACGGATCTTCCTGATGTGATCGCCGAGCCTGCCTTCGAGCTGTTCGGTAGCAGAACGGAGCGCCAGATCGGTGCGGGCGCGAATCAAATCGATGACAGCCTCGGCCTGCGTCAGATCCATTTTTCCATTTAGAAACGCACGCTCAGTGAATTCGCCGGGTCGCGCCGCTCTTGCTCCTGCACGCAGGCATGCTTCCAGAACTTTCGCGGAAACGAGCGTGCCACCGTGACAACTGATCTCGACCAGATCTTCGCCGGTGTAACTAGCGGGTGCGCGATGGATTGAAACGACTGCTTGATCGATCAATCGACCTTCTGCGCTGAAAATTTCGCCCAGATGTTGGACGTGTGATGCGAATCGCGGCGGGCTTTCTTTGCCGCGAAAAATCTTGTTTGCGATTTGAATCGCATTCTCACCGGAAACGCGGACCAGTGCGATGGCGCCTTCACCGGGCGGCGTCGAGATGGCAGCGATAGTATCAGAAACTGTCATGATTCCAGGCTCCCAAATTGTAGGGCAACCGCTCCGGTTGCCAAATTCGGCAGGAGTCCCCGCTTTGGACTGAGATTTTCCTGTGTGCTATTGCGCGCGTATTACATCTTTCAACGCGGCGATTAATTCCCGGTTCTGCTCCATTGTGCCGACCGAAATGCGGACCCATTCGGGTAAATTGTATCCTTTGAGCGGGCGCACGATGATTTTCCGTCGCAATAATTGATCGAACACCGCACAACCATCGCCCACGTTCACCATCAGAAAGTTCGCGACGCCTGGAACGAAGGAAATCCGCATTTCGGCAAATTGCTCCTGCAAGTAAGCGCGACCTTCGTCGATAACACGTTTCGTCTCGCGCAGGTGCGCATCATCCTCGAGCGCTGCGGGCGCCCCCGCTTGCGCGATGCTGTTCACATTAAACGGTTGCCTTGTGCGATGAAGCACGTCGATCACATCAGCGCAGGCAATGGCATAGCCGATGCGCAGACCAGCCAGGCCATGAATTTTCGAAAACGTCCGTAGCACGATGACGTTTCGTCTTTCGCGAACAAATCGAAGGGTATCGGGCGGATCGTTGAGGAACTCAAAATAGGCTTCATCGAAAACTACAATTACCTTTTCCGGAACGCGCGACATGAAACTGTCGATCGAGCGCTGCGAAATCAAAGTGCCGGTAGGATTATTTGGGTTAGGGATAAAGATCAGGCGTGTTTTCGGCGTGATCGCTTGCAGTATCGCCTCCAAGTTCTGTTCATAATCCGGACTCGGAACCTCGATCATGCGGGCGCCAAACGAGGTGGCGATCAATTTGTAAACGACAAACGCGTATTCAGAGGCGATCACCTCATCCTGCCGTTCCGCGTCGAGAAATGCGTGGCCGAGAAATTCGAGCGCTTCATTCGATCCGTTGGCGAGAATAATGTTGTTGGGAGCGAGATCTAATTTGACCGCAATCGCTTTACACAGGCAAAACCCGCTCCCATCGGGATACAGATGCGAGTTGTCCAATGCGGCGCGCATCGCCTGCACCGCCTTGGGAGAGGGCCCCAGCGGATTCTCGTTCGACGCGAGTTTGATGATTGCGCCCGGATCGATGCCGAGTTCGCGCGCTGTTTCCTCTATGGGTTTGCCCGGTTCGTAAACTGCAGTGTCGCGCAATCCCGGATTTGCCAGCTCCCAAATGGAAGTCATGCGCGACAGAATAAACAGCAGCAGCGGAAGTTTCCAACACCCAGCTTTTTATTGATCTTGCTCTTGGTCGTGCTCATGCTCTCACTCCAAATCCCACCCCCCGAGTGCATGAGCAGGAGTAAGACGCGCGCAGTCACAGTCGCTTCTTGTTTCGCGATTTCGCTTGCAGCGATTCTGCCGGCGAGTTGCACCAGGAAGGCGTCGGACGGCGAAAAGAAGACCGCTCAAAAAAGCGAGGATGACTTTTTGGATAAGGACGCAAAACCCGATGAACGCAAATTTCTTCTCGCGGCAAAACCGTTCTTCATTGCAGTCGCCGGGCGAAAGTACGCCGACGCATACGCGCTACTGTCAAGCCATGCCAAGGCGCGGATGTCCTTTAATCAGTTTAAGCCTGCTGAGGAACAGGCCACTTTCCAGCAATACGAATCGAATCCTTATATGAACGTCACGGCGGAGCAATTCGCCTATTTGATGCAATACGTCGAGGCAGCGCATGGCGCACCACGCGCGCCCCAGATGCTGCACGTGTTTTCGACCGATCCCGATGTTTTGAGTCGACGCAGTAGGGAGCAATTCGGGGCGATGGATTCGATGTTTGCCATCGGCGCAATGCCTGACTGGATCCCCGCCGACATCCGGCGCGCGAGCTTGCGGGGTCAAATCCATACGGAGCTGTCAGCGCAGGAACTTGCAAATGTGTCTCAGAGGCAGGGCATCACGGTGGAAGAATTGAAGAAGGACCAGGATTTTGATCCGTACTTCAATCTGAAGGTCGTTCTCGTCGAAGAAGCCGGCCAGCTAAAGGTCGGCTATTTCGAGTTTCTGCCGCCGTCCATGATGGACTGACGTTGTTGGTGCGTTCATCGAAGCAGAATCGAGAAGCGCCAACTCTGCGAACAACATTGCAGCGAAGGCCACTGGCTCTACAATGAAGCTCGTGGCGGACGACGAATTCATTTACCTCGATAACAACGCGACAACGCCGATAGACCCTGCAGTGATCGAGGAGATGCTGCCGTTTTTGACGAAGTATTACGGCAATCCTTCCAGCGGGTATGCATTCGCCGCAAAGGCGCGAAAGGCTGTCAATGTTGCTCGGCAACAGTTGGCAGCGTTGCTCGGATGCGAACCGCCGGAGATCGTTTTCACCAGCGGCGGCACAGAATCCAATAATGCGGTAATTGCAGCGGCGCTGCAGTTTGAACCGCGCGGCAGACATGTCGTGGTAAGCGCGGTGGAACACAGCGCCGTCTTGCGCCCCTGCCAGGACTTGGATAAACGCGGCTGCCACGTCACCTTTCTGGGCGTAGATCGACATGGCAAGATCGATCTGGCCGAATTGGAAGCTGCGATTCGCCCCGAGACGGCGCTCGTTTCGATGATGTGGGCGAATAACGAAACTGGTGTGCTGTTTCCAATCGAGGGAATCGCTGACATTTGTCGCCAGAAAGGCGTGCTTTTTCACACCGACGCTGTGCAAGCGGTCGGGAAAATTCCGATTCGCCTCCGCGATACGGCGATCAATTTTCTTTCCCTTTCGGCGCACAAATTTCATGGGCCAAAAGGCGTCGGCGCGCTTTACGTCAATCGACGGACCCTGTTCAGTCCGTTGGTCGCCGGCGGCGGCCAGGAAAATGGACGACGCGGTGGAACCGAAAACGTCGCATCGATTGTCGGCCTGGGTAAGGCGGCCGAACTCGCTGGCAAATATCTGGCGGACGGGAAATGCAGCGTTCGTTCGATGCGCGATCGGTTTGAAAAAGCGATCCTAGAATCCGTGAGCGGCGCATCTGTAAACGGTGGCGGCGCGCTGCGCATCCCGAACACGTCAAGTTTATCGTTTGAAGGAATCGAATCGTCCGCGGCGCTTCTATTACTGGATCGACATCGCATTTGTTGCTCGGCTGGATCAGCCTGTCGAACCGGTTCGCAGGAGGCGTCGCATGTGTTGCGTGCAATGAATCCGAACGGCGATGGCGCCCGGCGCAGTCTGCGTTTTTCATTTGGTCGATTCAACACTGAAGCCGAAATCGATCGCGCCATTGAAGTTGTTCCCAAAGTGATCGAAAAGCTTCGTCAAACGGCCGGCCCTGGCAGTAGCGGCGCGGTTGCATCTGTGGCTAATGCGCCATCGGTTACTGCATAGCTGTTCGAAACGAGGCGCTGAAATCTTGATCATGGCCTGCAAGCAATTGTGCTCGCCAAACCCAGGTCATTCTTGAGAAACCCGGCTTCTCTTTAGGCTGCCCTATTCAGAGAGCCACTGCCAAACGCTTCGTACGCATTTTATTTTACGTTGCTAGCGTCTTCCCATCGAAGGGCCGCCCGAAGTAACTCAGTCAAGGAGGTGACACCGAATTTCTCTTTGGCGCGCGCGCAGTACGCTTGGATCGTTTTCAAACTTAGATTTAAGTCACAGGCGATCTGCGACGGAGTGCGGCCTTTGCCGAGCAAACGAAAAATTTCCAGTTCGCGGTCGCTCAAGCGTTCGACCGGCGAGCTAGCCGCTGCCTTGCGCGACCAGCCGGATCTAGCGGCCATTCTGTTTACAACTCTTTCGCTAACATAAATGCCGCCTTTGAGCACATGTCGGATTGAGGCAAGCACGCTTTTGGTCGTCTCGCGCTTCATCACGTAACCTCGCGCGCCCGCGCGCAGTGCACGCTCGGCGTACAAGGCCTCGTCGTGCATTGACAGAACGATTAACGCGACCCGCGGGAACTGCACTTCCAAATTCTTGACCAATTCTAATCCTGACTCGTTTTTGAGAGAAATGTCAATGAGCGCGACATCGGGCCGCGCAGTTGCGAGTCTGGTAATCGCTTCGGCTGAATCTTCTGCCTCACCGCAAACGATGAGGTCGTCCTGCTCGTTTATGAGATTAGCAAGCCCTTCCCGAACGAGCGGATGATCATCGACTATAAAGACACGACTTTTGCGTGCGACCCTCCCGGTAGCGCTAGGATTCATCGTGAAGAGCTTAAATCATTGCGAATCAAAATTCTTTACTCGGCACGTCGCAATCGTCCCGCTTCGGCCATTTCGCCGAACATCGAATGTCGCCCCGCTCAGTACCGCACCATGATGCATCAAACCAAGCCCAAGTCCGTCGGATTGCGGTGGCTCATCAGGAAATCCGATTCCATCATCGATGATCGTCAGACAAAGTTCGGGACCATCCATCGCGAGCCGAATATCAATCTTCTTGGCAGCACCATGTTTGACGGAGTTTGTCACCGCCTCCTGGGCGATTCGATAAAGCTGGTTCGCAATGACGGAATCGTGGATACGAATTGACTCGTCGCCGTCTAGAACGCAGTTAATCTGGAATCGTTCATTTACATTCTCAGCCAGGTCCTGTAACGCCGCGATTAACCCATCTGCATCCAGCTCTGGCGAGAAAAAGCCACGGGCGAGGTTGCGCGTGAGATCGATCCCTTCCTCAACATAGCGAACTAATTTCTCTGCTTCGCTCACTTCCGGTGCCGACCGTGCGGCGAGTTTTTCCTTCAACAGCTGAGCTGTAAGAGCTGTGCCAGTTAGGTGCTGTCCCAACTTGTCGTGCAGATCGTGCCCCAGGCGTCGCCGTTCACGGTCCGCCACTCGTGCGATCTCTTGATCGAGCCGGCGTCGCTCAGCCATCTCGCGTTCCAACGCTGCCGTCCGTTCGTCCACGCGCCGATCAAGTTCGCGAACCAGCGTTCGCAACTTCGAGAGCACGCCTGCGAAAAGTGCGAAAGAGGCAAACGCCATTCCAATATTCCAGAATCCGAGAGCTGGGATTCCAGACGCAAGGTCCGAAAGCACTGACACCAGCACGCAGACGGCTACTATCGCCAGACCGAAGACGAAGGTGCCAAACCAAGCCGCCAATGAAATGGGTAAAAGGTAAAAGAGAAGCAGCGAACGCTCGTATCCTGTCAAATAATCGGCATATCCGACGAGGCAGATGAGAATAAGGCAAACGATCGCCAAAGAAGTACGAGATAGCCTAACGTAACGAAAATTCCGCAGGTTGACTAAGATCCTGTCAAACACGGTTAGTAGGACAATTGTGTCGCTGCCAATCATTTATTCTCGGCGAAGCCTTTAATGAAGCAAGAAATTCTCAGAATATTTTGATCGTGCCGCGGTAGAGCATCGGTGGTCATATTCATTGGCGAAACGATAGAAGATTCGCTGGCGATTCGCACCCATAATTGTTTCATGGGCGGGCGCGCCGAAATGTAGGAGCGTGTCCTACACGCAAATTAGGCCACGTCCTACATGTAAATAGCTCGCTACTTTTTGCGAAGCATTTAAAAGCGTCCGATTACGCGTATTCGACGTTTTAACACAGCTTCAGGCGGGCTGATAAGTTCGTAGGGCTGGATCTCTGTTGGAAAGCCGCTTCACGCGATCAGCCAGATCCAAATGAACCCCCGGGACCAGCCGAAGTCAGGCCGCCGTTTCAAGCGGCTCGCAAGGATGGTTTCCCGGTTCCCACACGGAACTGGATTGCAAACTGAACAATCAACAAACATATGAAAACAAAACACCAGAATAAAACTATTTATCTCGCCTTGGCTGTGCTCGCGCTGGCCTGCTTCGGGCCGTCGCCGATAGTGCAAGGGGTAACTCCGGCACCGGACGGAGGCTATCCCAATGGCAACACGGCTGAGGGAACTAACGCTCTCTTCAACCTCACCACCGGCACCTGGAACACCGCCCTGGGCGGTCAGGCGCTCTTTCACAATATGACCGGCAATAACAATACCGCGGTGGGTCTTAATGCCCTCTTCTTCAACACCGACGGCGGCGGCAACACTGCCATCGGTGTTCAAGCACTCCGCAGCAACACCACCGGCGGCGGCAACACTGCTACCGGTTCGTCGGCGAACAACACGGCCAACTGTTCTTTTACACTCCACCACAACACTACTGGCGACCACAACACGGCGACCGCTCTTTCACAACACCAGCGGCTATCAAAATATAGCTACAGGAGAAGACGCGCTTTCAAACAATAACATCGGCCACAATAACACGGCCACCGGGTTTCAGGCGCTGCAAAACAACACCACCGGCAGCAGCAACACCGCCCACGGTCTTGATGCTCTCCTCGGCAACATGACAGGTAACGACAATACGGCCACCGGTTTGAGTGCTCTAGCTAACAATACTGCGAGCGAAAACACGGCCACTGGTTTGCAAGCTCTCTTTCACAACACCATCGGCAATCAGAACACAGCGAATGGCAAGAATGCGCTTTTTAGCAACGCGAACGGCACCGAAAACACGGCTAACGGTTATCAAGCGCTCTTTAGCAACAACGCGGGCAGCGGCAACGCGGCCAACGGTGCTTACGCGCTCTATTACAACACCACCGGCGGTGGCAACGTCGCTGATGGTTTTCTTGCGCTCCACAATAACTCTACCGGCAATTCCAATGTCGCCATGGGTTACAGTGCCGGATTTAAGGCAACGGGTTCTAATAACGTCTATATCGGCGCAGGGATGCAGGGCGTTGCTGGCGAAAGCAACGCCTGCTACATCGCCAGTATCTTTAACCGACCCCTCTCTAACGGAACGGTGGTGTTCGTTAATGCGGACGGTAAACTCGGCACTACTAATTCTTCCCGACGCTTCAAAGACGACATCAAACCGATGGATGACGCCAGCGACGCGATCCTCACGCTGAAACCGGTGACCTTCCATTACAAGAAAGAATTTGATCCAAAAGGCATTCCGCAGTTCGGGCTCGTGGCTGAGGACGTGGAAAAGATAAACCCCGATCTGGTGATCCGCGATAAGGAGGGCAAGCTCAGCACCGTGCGCTATGAAGCGATCAATGCGATGTTGCTCAATGAATTCCTCAAAGAGCATCGCAAAGTCGAGGAACAGGAAGAGACTATTGCCGAACTGAAATCTACTGCGGGAAAACAAGGGGTGATCAATGCGGAATTAAGGTCAACCATCGCTCACGAGCAGGAAGCAATAGCAGCCGTAACGACGCAGCTGAAAGAGCAAGCGGCGCAAATCCAGAAGGTGAGTGCCGAGGTTGAGGTCAGCAAAACGACTCCGCAAATGACTGTCAATAATCCGCAAAGGCCCCGAAGAACGCAGTAACAATCAGGAATAGGTAAGTAAGAAGGTATGTAGCCACCAGAGGTTACAATCTCCCTCGTCGCCGGCTTGCGAAGGTGGAAGTTGCCTTCTGTAAAAGCTTTCCTCGAGCCAAACTAAATGTCCAGTTACGAAAAAAGAACCCATTATGAAATCATCGACGAAAATCAAAACGACCATTCCATCACTTTTCATCCTTTTGGCGCTTGTCTGCCTTTGGCTTTTGCCAAAAGTGCAGGCAGTTACCCCGGCGCCGGACGGAGGCTATCCCGGCGGCAACACCGCAGAAGGGCAGAACGCCTTATCAAGCCTGAGCACTGGCACGTACAACACGGCAGTTGGTTGGTTGTCGCTCAGGGGCGTAACGGCCGGTAATCTCAATACGGGCATCGGCGCAGCCACGCTCTTTGCCAACACCGGAAGTGAAAATACAGCTACTGGTGCCGCAGCTCTCTTTAGTAACACCACCGGTTTTCTGAACACAGCCAACGGTGTGCAAGCGCTCCTTAGCAACACCACTGGTGGAAACAACACGGCCATCGGCGTGAGCGCGTTAGCGGCTAACACTACCGGTGACGACAATACTGCCACCGGCGTTGTCGCGCTCGTCCGCAATACCACCGGCAACTTCAACACAGCTACAGGTTATCAGGCGCTCTATCACAACACCGTTGCTAACGACAACACGGCCGACGGTATGAATGCGCTGGTGAACAACACAGACGGCAACGACAACACGGCCACCGGTTTTCAGGCGCTCTTTAGCAATACTGAGGGGCCAAACAACACGGCTGACGGCGTGAGCGCGCTCAAGAATAACACCGCGGGCTCCGCCAACACAGCCATCGGTGTTCTGGCACTCTTCAGCAACACCGTTGGCAGCGAGAACACAGCCACCGGCATTGAAGTGCTCACCCGCAACAGCGAAGGCCTCGCCAACACGGGCGACGGCGCGGGCGCGCTCGGCGGCAACACCAGTGGCGACAACAACACGGCCACCGGGGTTGCCGCGCTCAATAGCAACACTACGGGCGGCAATAATGTCGCCCTCGGCTACGGCGCCGGATCCAATGCAACAACGGGTTCGAATAACGTCTATATCGGCGCAGGACTGCAGGGCGTTGCTGGCGAGAGCAACGCCTGCTATATGGCGAGCATTTTTGGCCAACTCTCCTCCGGAGGAACGCCAGTGTTTGTTAACGCAGCGGGTAAACTCGGCACTACTACTTCCTCCCGACGCTTCAAGGACGATATCAAACCGATGGATAAAGCCAGCGACGCGATCCTCGCGCTGAAACCGGTTACCTTCCATTACAAGAAAGAATTTGATCCAAAAGGTATCCCGCAGTTTGGGCTCGTGGCTGAAGATGTGGAGGAAGTCAATCCTGACCTCGTGGTGCGCGACAAGGAAGGAAAACCCTACAGCGTCCGCTACGACCAGGTGAACGCGATGTTGCTCAATGAGTTTCTCAAGGAACATCGCAAAGTCCAAGAATTGGAAGCGAAGGTGGCGAGGCAACAGAACGAATCCGAGACGAGCGACGCCAAACAACGGGAGCAGATTCAAGCTCTCACTGCGCGCCTTGATGAACAGGAGGCAAAGATTCAGAAGGTGACTGGTCAGATCGAACTCAGGAAGCCTTCATCGCAAATAGTAAGTAACGACTAGTAAGAGCTGGGAAATTGTAACGGTTCTTGCGTCAAGCACCGAAGCACGGAACAGGCGTTTGACACAAGCGCCCTCCACGCCCTTCCAGCGCGCCCTGCGGTCGCGCCTCCCAATTCTCGTTCGATAATTTTCTTGCAGCGCAGCGTTGTGCCGTACTTTTGTTATCCTGATGGAGGTTCCACGAGATCCTGCCGCTTCGCGGTACGACCACGCCGGGAAAGGTCTGCGCCGGAGCGATCTTAATCCCGATCCGGTCAAGCAATTTGGGAACTGGTTCACCGCCGCGATTGAGGCAGGCATTCGTGATGTCAACGCAATGAGCCTTGCCACTGCCGGCGGGGATGGCAAACCGTCGGTGCGCATTGTTCTTTTGAAAGGGTTTGACCAGGATGGGTTCGTCTTTTTTACCAATTACGAGAGCGAGAAAGGGAAACAGCTGGAGGCCAATCCCTATGCGGCGCTGGCGTTTTACTGGATCGAACTCGACCGGCAAATTCGCGTCAGTGGAAAAGTGCAAAAAACGTCGCGCGAAGATTCGCAGACGTACTTTCATTCGCGCCCGGTCGGTAGCCAGTTAAGCGCATGGGCGTCGCGCCAGAGCAAGGTGATCGACGGGCGTCGCGTACTCAACGCCCGCCTGGCAGAAATGACCGAACGTTTCGGTGATAAGCCGATTCCATTGCCGCCGCACTGGGGCGGCTACCGGCTCAAACCGGACAGGATGGAATTCTGGCAGGGCCGTCCGAATCGGCTACACGATCGGTTTCGGTATACACGGAAGGCGCACGGCACCTGGCACATTGAGCGGCTAGCTCCGTGAGTAAATGACAAATGTCCAATGACGAAATCCGAATGACGAATGCTCGTTCGTTGCCTCTTTCGTAATTTTAACATTCGGGTTTGTTTCGTCATTCGTGCTTCGTCATTGTGAGAATGCATTCATGAAGAGAAACGATCCGACCAGAATAGAGATCGAGCTCGCCGACATTACAAAACTCGAGATCGACGGAATTGTGAACGCGGCGAACACGACGCTTCTGGGCGGCGGCGGGGTCGATGGCGCGATTCATCGCGCTGCCGGCCCTGAATTGCTCGCCGAATGCCGAACAGTAGGCGGTTGTGAACCTGGGGAAGCAAAAATCACTCGCGGCTATCGTTTGCCCGCTCGGTTTGTCATTCACACGGTCGGGCCGGTCTGGCACGGCGGAAAACGTGGCGAGTCTGAGACGCTGGCAAACTGTTATCGGAATTCATTGCAGATTGCGGTGGAAAACGGAATCAAGACCATAGCGTTCCCAGCAATCAGTTGCGGCGCATACGGCTATCCGATCGAAGAAGCTGCGCAGGTCGCCGTAAAGACCACGCGCGAATCTCTCGCGAACGACAGGAGGATTAAGAAAGTGATTTTTGCTCTGTTCAGCGAAGATCTCTACGAGGCGTATCGCAGATTATTGTAGCGGCGCTCTAATGAGCGCCGAAATTGATCGCCGCATTGTCGCCCGGCAGTCACAGGCCGCCGCTACAACGCTCATTCGGAGAGACGCAATCGCGCATCGGCATACGATTTCATTTTGTATGATTAATCCGAACGAAAACGATCTTACGAGGGACGAACCGCTTCCGACGCAGCAGCAGCTTCAGTCGGCCGCAGAAGAAATTGGCTCAACTGGGCGTGAGCAGTTTCGTCGAGCAACAAACAAACTTTCCACGGCGATGAGCCAGACGTGGGATGAGACCAAGGAAAAAGCCGGCCGCGCGCGGGAGCGCACCGAATATTTCGTGCGCGAAAATCCCGTGCCCGCAATCCTCAGTGCGCTGGGGATTGGGATCGCGATTGGGCTTGCGATCCGGTACGCCTCTCCCACCGAGCGAAAAGCGGAAATCGAGGTGAAGTCGCCGCTGGGAAATGTGAACTGGAGCATCCTTTCGCTGCCGTTTCTCTGGCCGCTGTTCAAATCCGCACGGGAAAAATATGAAGAGTCGGCTGAAGCGGTGAAAGATGGCGTCAAACAGCTGAAGAAAATCGATGTGAATCGTTACGCAAAGCCGATCCGCAAGCGCTGGAAAGCGTGGACGCGCTGAGCAGTGGCTGGACTTCGATTCCTGCTGATTGCTGAATTCAAAATTTGGTGCGTTGCGCGTAAGCGAGCAATAAAGGTAAGCCAACACTTCTCGGCTCCCCGCGATTGTTGGTAGGAGCAAACTTCCCGGTGTTAGCTTGCGCAATGATCGTCCAAATCTACGAGGTAACCTCACCGGAAGAGGCTCGTGCGCTCAGCTCGATGGGCGTGGATCATGTTGGCGTTCTGGTCGGCGATGGCTCGTTTCCTCGCGAGCAAACCATCGGGACGGCGCGCGAAATTTTTGCGGCGATCCGCTCACGATCGAAGGCATCCGCCCTCTTGCTTTCCGATGATCTCGATCTCATTGCGTCGCTCACCGCGCAGCTGCTGCCAGACATCCTGCATCTCGGCGCAGCCCCACAGTACCTGTCGCCAGCACAGTTGCGCACGCTAAAACGCAAGTTTCCCGCGATCTTGCTGATGCGCAGCATCCCCGTAGTTGACGACGACAGCATCGCCCTCGCTCGTTCCTACGACGGGATCGCCGATTTTCTTCTTCTCGATAGTTACAAGTCTGGCGATCGCCAAATCGGGGCCTTGGGCGTGGCCCATAGCTGGAAGCTCGACCGGCGTATCGTCGAAAGTGTGCGCACGCCCGTCATCATTGCGGGGGGATTAGGGTCAGAGAACGTTCGCGACGCTATCCGTGCCTCATGCCCGGCGGGCGTCGATTCCAAGACCAAAACGGACAAGAGCGACGGAACCCATACGAAAGATCTGCAGAAGGTATCGGCGTTCGTGGCGGCGGCCCGCACCTGAGTTGCGACCCACAAACGCTGGAGAGTGTTTATGCCGTGATTGCGTCTTGTTGAATTGTCGAAAATCGGTGGCAAGGAGAGATCGCTATCGATCAAAACGATGACCAGGACGGTTAATATCATCACTGCTGTGTACATCGGCGACCCCACGGAGTACGGTTACGAAAAAGGAAAGACGTACGGCTTAAAATTAACCCAGGACGATCGATTCCCTATTGCCCTGATAGGGTTGAAGGAATTTTCTACAGAAGAAGACGCGACTAAACAGAGGCTCGTTTATTCGACCTTGAACAACATGCTCGGACATTGGGACGAAATTCGAGACGCAATGGGGACATTCACAGAGGAGTCGTAAACAGATTCCCTGTTCGATCATTTAAATTCCGAGAAAGCTGTTGATGAGGTCGGCGAGAGCGCGCGGGTACTGTGCCATGAACGCGTGGCCACCATGAGGGAATTGCGCCAGCCATGCGCCGGGGATGGCATTGGCCAGTTTTAATGCATTTGAAGGTGGAATCACACTATCCTCGGTGCCTGTGGCGATTAACACGGGAACGCGAATTTCTCGTACTCCGCTCCCGAGGCCGATGCGATGCCATCCATCCATCGCTGCAGCCTGGCGCCTGACCAAGTCCGGCGATAACTGCGCACGCGCAGCCGCGACGATGTCCCCGAACCGACGGTAAAACGATTCGGCTACATCGCTCGGAAAAAGCAATGCGAGCAATCGACATGCCTGCTCGTGCGGCGTGCCGGACATATTGACGAGTTGTGACCACACAGCGTCCGAGGCGAAATCTGCGTCAGTGCCTCCAGGATCCGTCGATAACAAAACGAGTTTGTTAACGCGATCCGGACGCTGCAAGGCCAGGGTCTGAGCGACAAATCCGCCCATCGACCACCCCAACACGCTCATGCTATGGAAACCGAGCGTCTCCATTGCACGGGCCGCATCATCAGCGAGCTGAGTGATGTTGAATGGCCTTTCGTTGTCGGTAGATCCGCCCATCCCTCGATGATCAAGCAGGATCAACTCGTTCGAAGACGCGAGCGCATCGATGAACGAAGGATCCCAGTCAGCAAGCGTCGCAGCAAATCCGTTCAGCACCAGAAGTGGTGGACCACTTCCGACACGACGATAAGCGATTTGCACGCCGTCGACCGGGATCGTTGCTAACGATTCAGTTCCCACCGGACCAACTCCATCGTTGAAGCGTCGCGCCACATCGCTGAAAGTGTCAATTCGCAAATGGCAAGGTCCCGTTCCACTGAGCAGCCTGCGTGGCAACGCAATCCGATCTTCGAATTTTTTGCGTCGCTGAAACTCGCTGTCGTTTTGCTCGCGGTGCTGATCGTCGCCGCGATCGCCGGCACGATTTGGGAATCAAGTTTCGACGCGAAGATCGCCCGCGCCTATATCTACGGCGCGCCGTGGTTCAATCTCTGGCTGGTTTTGCTTGGAGCGAACCTTGCTTGTTCCGCGTTATCGCGCTGGCCCTGGCGCAAGCATCATCTTGCATTTCTGATCACGCATCTCGGAATCATCACGCTGCTAATCGGTTCGCTGATCGGCAGGATTTGGGGAGTGGAAGGAACGATCACGCTGTTTAAGGGCGACCCGCCCACAAATCGGCTCCTTGTTAACGAGCGCCAGCTTCGCGTTCAAGATGTCGATGGAGTTGTGAAGGGTTATCCCGCGGAATTCTTGCATCATCCGCCGACGCCGCAGCATCCACGGGACCTCGGGCTGTTGGCCAGCGGAGCACATCTGCAAATTGTCGATTTCGCGCAGGCGATTGAGGGGAAGCTTAATCCGCAGCCGGTAAGCGAGGGCGGCGCGCCTGCGCTACATTTCAAAATTGCAACCGCGATGATGAATCAGCGTCTCGACGGCTGGCTGCTCGCTGACGATCCACAGCACGAAAATTTCTCAATGGGTCTGGCAACTATCGAATTGAAACGCGGGATGGCGACACCGATTACGAGCACCAGCAGGAGCACGACTAACAGCGAAGTAGCAACCGATCTTGAGGAATCGATTTTCGCTTTTAGCAAAGCGCCAGACGAACAGATAGGTCACGCTCGGAAAGGCGGCAGCACCGGCGCAAAGGTCCGATTAGTCGCGCCTGAGAATGGAAACAAAGGGCGCGTCGTAATTTCCTCGGGCCCGAGTGAGGTCAGCTTCGACGTAGCAGAAAACCTCGGACGTGATGTCGCAATGGCCGGAACGCCGTTCACACTCAAGATCGAACAGTATTGGCCTGATTTCCGGATTGAGAACGGCAAACCGAGTTCGCTCAGCGATGAGCCGAACAATCCTGCGGTGCTCGTCACGCTCCGTGGCAAAGGGATTCCGGCCAGCGCTGCCGAACCAAATCCACACGGAGGCGGCGGCAAAGAACTTAATGCAACGGGAGGTCCGCCGGCGATGCCCGCGCCTGGCGAAGAAGCACCAAATCATCTCACATTGTTCATCGCAGAAGATGGAGCGATCACTTACGAGCTCGCTTCACGAAAAAACGGCAAATCTTCAGGCAAACTCGAGTTGAATAAGCCACTGCCAACAGGTTGGGCCGATTGGCAGCTTCTCGTTGACAAGACGATGCCCGGCGCGCAGCCGCAGATGGATTTCACGCCGGTGAAATCCGAGCAAGGATCAGCGTCCCCCTCCGCTGTGGCCGATCTGTCAGACGGCGTGCGGGTGCGTGTTCAACAAAATGGCGAAACACTCGAGCGATGGGCTCCAGCCGGCTGGCAGATCGCAATTCCGATCCGCCAAGCGACGGATTCGCCGTCGCAAACGTCGCCCAGTCAAACAATGTTTGCCTATGGCTGGAGAACAGTTTCGCTGCCGATCGGACTCGAACTGCTCGAGTTTGAAGTGAAACGCAACGAAGGCAGCGATAGCCCCGCGGGATTTAAAAGTACGCTGCGAGTGGTCACTGCCGATGGCGAGACCGCGACCGGCTCATGCTGGATGAATAATCCATTTAGTTTTCCTGGTAATTGGTGGCGGACGTGGACTGGGTTGACTTACAAAGTCTCGCAAGCCTCGTGGAACCCTGAAAACCTTAACCAAAGCACGGTGCAGATTTTGCGCGACCCCGGCTGGCTATTGAAATGGATCGGTTCGTTGCTGGTTGTGATTGGCGTATTCATGATGTTTTATCTTCAGCCGTACCGGAAACAGACCGTAGGCGAACCGATCACGCCGACTAGTTCAAACCCGAACGAACAAAACCGTACGGCATCCGCCGAATCGCGACCTGTCCCTGCGACAGTTCAGCATTGACTCCGAAAGCCTGGCGAGTTGAAAGCCGGGGCAAAACGTTGAACGTTCTGCCCTGGCATGAGACACCGAAGAGCTATTCAATCATTCGTATTTTTCGCCTTCATGGCGGCTTTGGCTGCATACGCCTCGGACCAAGAGCCGGCCGAAGTTTCCGAACCTGAGCAATCTCCGTCAGTCGAGTCGAAATGGGGTAATTACGACGGCGAGCCCGTAACGAAATGGAATCCGGACGGACGGACGATGACGCTGTTGACAGAACTGCGTTACACCGATCCGAATGGCAATGTCTGGGTAGCGCCGATCGGATCGGTTGTCGATGGCGCATCGATCCCGCGGTACCTCTGGTCTGTCATGGGCGGACCGTTTGAAGGAAAATATCGGAACGCTTCCGTGTTGCATGATGTCGCATATGGAGAACACAAACGGCCATGGCAGGATTGCGACCGCATGTTCTACTACGCTATGCGTTGCAGCGGCGTGAGCGCCGCTGAAGCAAAGACCATGTTTTATGCGCTATTCAGGTTTGGGCATCATTGGAAATTCCCGATCAAACGCGCGAAGCCAGTGAAGTACGAGGGCGGCCTTGTGGCGAGAGGAGAAGAAATTCCGCGCGCGATTCCAGTGAATCCGGCTCAAATTGACCAAGCGCAGGAATGGATCAGCACCAGCGATCCAAGTCTCGAGCAAATCGAGCAACGAGCCAACGAGGAGAACCGCTGACCCTGGGTTCGTGGACGGCCAAATCTCCCTGGCTATGGTTTCGCGGCCGAACTCGAAGGGTCCGAGAATGTGACAGGCAACCGTGATCTTGAGATGGATCTAATGACGCTCACAGAAATTCGCCGGGCGGCGTCGCGCGCAGGCGGGAGCGCGGTGCCGGGGCGCGTACATGTGTAAGTGGAAAGCGCGAACCCAAAGCTGACGCGCGAACAGCAGCCCTATTGTGAACTTGCTCTCGCCGATGCGTGCGATCGCATGACGCTGCGTGTGTGGAGCGATCATCCCGCTTACAAAACTTGCAGCGCACTCAGTGGGCGCGAATTCGTCGAGCTTACAGCGGAGTTTCACACACATTCGCAATACGGCCTCGAAGCTCGCAAGTGGACGGTGCGGCCGCTCACCGAACAGGAGAAAAACGATCTGCTGCAAGGCCCCGCAGATTTGCGGACCAAACAAACGGCAGATTGGGAATTTATCTTGCAAACTACCCGGGGGCTTGGCGATCCCCGGCTGCGCGCCTTATGCGCCGCATTTCTGAATGAATGGGGCGAACGTTTTCGTCGCGCCGCAGCAGCACGCAAATATCATCATGCTCGTCGCGGCGGGCTCGTCGAGCACACCGCGCAAATGATTCGTTATGGACTACGATGAACTCGGCGAACTAGTCGGCCACATCTCCATTGGACTTGAGCTCGTCAATTCCGTCTGGAGAAAACTCAGCGCCGAAAACGCAGACAGCTGGAAGACCCATTCACCGCCATCCGAAGATGTGCGCCTGCATCTGCTGCATCTGATTGGCTCTCATCATGGTCAGAAGGAATTGGGGTCACCGGTTGAGCCGAAGACGCCCGAGGCGATGGCGTTGCATTACATCGATAATCTCGATTCAAAGTTGGAAATGTTCGCCGCTGGGTACGTAACAGCCCAACCGCTGGCCCCGCGAATCTTTGATCGCGTGCGTCCGTTGCCGGGCAATTTGGTGAAGTCGCTGGAGAAATTTCAGCAAGCGTCGGTGTCGCCAGGCCCTGACAAACTTCTGTGAACCGGTACGGACACACGCAGATCGGTCACGTAATCATATGGTCGCTGCTTCCATTCATCGTTTTGGTTGGAAGCGGAGGATTTGTTGGGTCGCTCTATCACCGCCAACCGCCTCTGGTCGCTTTGATCGTCCTCGTAGCTGCGCTTCTACTGTTTTACAAACTCACGATTAAGATTGGGGATGAGACGTTATGCGCGTCGTTCGGCGTCGGAATTATCCGCAAGAGATTATGGCTTGCAGACATTGCCGGATGCCAGGCCATTCGGATCCGTTGGTGGTACGGCTGGGGAATTCATCTGACGCCGTACGGCTGGCTATATAACGTCTCAGGGTTCGACGCTGTGGCGATCACGTTGCGTGATGGGCGAAAATTCGCGCTCGGCACAAACGATCCTCACGGACTCACGGCGGCAATTCAGCTTTCCCGGTGAGCACAGGCTGCCCAGCCTGTAAGTCTCGGCAACTTGCCAGGACCAGGAAATTGCGTCGCGTGAAATTGCATTGAACAGAATGTTGCAGGCAGGGCCGCCGGCAACTACAGGCTGGCAGCCTGTGCTCCCCGGTACGCCCAGGCATGCGCGCATTACTTCACCAGCTCGCGAAACCAGCGCAACGCGACCGAAGTTTGCCCGTCATTCACTTCGTGCCCACCACGGAAAGTCCCGATTCGCATTCGATTGAATCCAGTTCGCTTGATTGACCCGGCAACGGTGTATTGCTGCTCTACGGTTGCGATTCGATCATCGTGACCGGCGCCGATGTAAATTGGCGTTCTCAGAAAATTCTCGCCGGGCTGGATCCGTGCGTATCCATCGCTCAGGTGATCTTCGTTTGCACCGGTCATGTAAATGCCGGCGATACGACAACCATTCCTCGCGAGCAGAGGCGCAACGTAGCCAACACCTTTCCCTCCTCCCGAAAACCCGGCACACGCAACCGGCCACTTTTCTGATCCTGGAAAACTGCGATGCAGCGCGCCAACCGCGGCGAGCGTCATTGCGCCACGCCACGCGGCGGTGTCGTTGCGTGCATGCTGCGGCCCGTCTCCTGCCAGTAGCACCCATCCTTCAGCGAGTCCAACTGTGCGATAAAACTGGACGAGATCATCTCGATTCTGACGTTTGAAATCGCTGGTGGAACAAACCACCAAGACCGGCCAACTCTTTCGCGGATCGAAATTCGCAGGCGTCGCCAGAACGGCGACTGCATTTGGCGGTACAACGTTTCCGCCCTGGGCGGCTAACGATTTTTCCTGCGCGCTCAACGGAACATTCGCCTTCACCGTTGAACCTGGAGAAAAAGCTGTGCCAGCGAAATTAAGAGAAGCTTGGGCTGCGTCCGCGCCGGACGTTGTTATGACGTTGAGAACGGCGACAACCTGCCCAACTAAGATTAACGTTTTCAATAAATTATTATCCTCTGTCAAATGCGGCAAACCCACAAATTCCAGTCTGCAAATTTCTTTAAGGCCAGTTTCGTCAGCAATCGGCTGAAAGGTGGGCTCCTTAAACTCCACTTGAGTGACGCTCATTGCAGCGCTTCCAAACGCCGCTTCGCTTCCGCGAGATAGGTCTCGTCGATTTCGAAGCCGATAAATTTTTTCACGCCGCAGCGTTGCGCCGCGACGGCAGAGTTTCCGATGCCGAGAAAGGGGTCGAGCATCGTTTCGACGCGCGAAACGCCGTGAAGTTTGATACACCATTCTGCCTCTCGTAAGGAATGAACCAGGTATTGCCGCGGCATCGGAGATCGCTCCCGCAAGTGTGGCGCCAGCGGCCGATGTTGCTTTTGTCCTGATACGGAACGCCCAGAGCGAGCCGATCGAGTTCAATACCACCAGTTTTTGTGAAGTGAAAAAGGTATTCGTGGCAATCGTTGAGGAATCGTTTGGAACTGATTGGCTTGAAGTGACCGTGCGAGCGAACTGCCGCATCTCGATCCTCGATCGTGATCGACTTGATCCAGTGGATGGTGTTTTGCAAAACAAATCCGCATGGAGCGGACGTCAGCTTGATTGCGATTTGATGCGGCAACATCGGATTGGAGGGCGCTGAGCCGATGTTGAGAAAAAACGAGCCGTTGGATTTCAGAATTCGCCGAACTTGCTCCGTCCATTTGCGGCACCATCGCAAATACGATTGTCGGCCTTGCTGATCGGAATACTTTCCGTAGCTGATTCCCAGGTTGTAAGGTGGAGAAGTCACGACCAGGTCGACACTGCGACTCGGCAGCCGCAACATTCCCAGCGCGCAATCGTTCAACCGGAGATCGAACTGCGTCATTGTCGGAATGTGGCGCGATTAGCTCCTTCGTACAACCAGAATGTGGCGCGGGCGTTCTGTTTCCGAGGAGCACAGGCTGCTAGCCTGTTGTCGCCGGCAGCTTGCCGACGATTCCCACACGCTGGAAGAACTCTATTATCAAATGTTCGAAGAGCTTTTCGGCAGACTGCCGAAAAGGACAGGCTGGCAGCCCGTGCTCCAGAGACACATATTCGCGCACGCCGGCAAATTCGTTTATTTTCTCGTAATGGCGGATAAGCCTTCGAAACTGAAGATCGCCGATCGCGAGTTCACCTCGCGTCTGATTCTTGGCACTGGGAAATTTGCGTCCAACGAGCTGATGCGGGATGCGCTCATTGCCAGCGGCACCGAATTGGTGACCGTGGCGCTGCGCCGGGCAGATCTTTCCGGCAAACACGATCCGTTTGCGAATATTCTGGATTTTGTCGATCCGAAACGTTTTCTCCTCCTTCCAAACACCAGCGGCGCGCGCAACGCGGAAGAGGCGGTGCGACTTGCGCGGCTCGCCGCAAGCGCAGGCTTGTCCACATGGATCAAACTCGAGATTCATCCGGACCCGCGCTATTTGCTTCCGGACCCGGTTGAGACACTGGCGGCCGCGGAAATTTTGGTGAAGGAAGGGTTCACGGTGCTTCCCTATATCAACGCCGATCCGGTTTTGGCGAAACGATTGCAGGACATCGGCACTGCCACGGTGATGCCGCTCGGCTCACCGATCGGGAGCAACCGCGGCATCGAGACGCGTGCGCAAATCGGGATCATCATCGAACAAGCCACCGTCCCGGTTGTTGTGGATGCTGGGCTTGGCGCGCCGAGTCACGCCGCTGAAGCAATGGAAATGGGCGCCGATGCAGTGCTAGTAAACACTGCAATCGCAATCGCGTCCGATCCCGTTCGCATGGCAAAAGCATTCAAGAAAGCGATCGAAGCAGGACGTGAAGCGCGCGAGATCGGATTAGCCGAAAAACTCAGCGTTGCGGCAGCAACCAGTCCATTGATTGGATTTCTGTCTCAATGACCCTCAAGCGTGTTAGGGCAAAAATATGCCTTTAAAGGCGCAAATGTTGGGCCGAATTCTCGTTAGAGGGTAGGGCCATTCATGAAAGACCTGTTGCTGGATATTCGTTATGCGTTGCGCGTCCTGTGGAAGTCGCCCGCGTTCACGCTCGTGGCCTTACTCACTCTGATGCTGAGCATTGGCGCGAACGTTGTCGTGTTCGGAATAGTGAATGCGGTCCTGCTGCATCCGCTGGATGTGAGCGACCCGCAGAATCTCTACCAACTTCGCCTTAAGCCGTGGACTCACGGCAAGCTGCTCACTACATCCTATCCTGCGTTTGAAGACTATCGGCAGCGCAACAGTACCTTCAGTGAGATAGCCGGCTATGACGGATATTCTGGCGGGAGACTGAGCTGGGGTAACTCGGAAAAAATTGTCTCCGGGTATTCGGTCACCGGCAATTATTTCGAAATGCTAGGGGTGCAACCGGAGTTGGGCCGATTCATCCACGAGGCGGACGAGCATGGTCCGAATTCAGCGCCCTACATGGTGTTAAGCGATAGTCTATGGCGAAGCGCATTTAACGCCAATCCAGGCGTAATCGGAACGACCGTGCGGCTTAACAAAGATTCCTTCACCGTCGTCGGCGTTGCACCCGCGCGATTCCACGGCACGGAGCAATTTGAGTGGCCAGACTACTTCATCCCCGTCGTGAACCACTTCGACGCCGAACACCTGGCAGACCGGACGGGATGGCCTTTAACGGTGCTAGGTCGGCTCAAACCCGGCGTGACGCCGCAGCAGGCTTCGCAAAATCTGAGTGCGATCGCGGCCCAATTGGCCAGGGAGTATCCAAAGACTGACACTGGAATGCCACTGCGTCTGATTCGGCCGGGACTTCAGGCGGAAGACGGTGACGTTATTCGCGGATTTCTTTATAGCGTGACCGGGCTGGCTCTGCTGGTGCTAGTGGCGGCTTGCGCCAATCTGGCCAGTCTTTTCGCGGCGCGCGCGGCCGATCGCAGCCGTGAACTCGCTGTCCGGGTGGCGCTGGGGGCGAGCCAATGGCGACTCGTTAGGCAAGTGATGACTGAAGCGGTGGTGTTGTCGATGCTGGGCGGTGCAGCAGGGCTGGTCATCGCAAGTCTGCTGTTGAATTTGCTGAGCCGGTTAGGAGACTCCAATAATCATCTGGCCGTGAGTGTGGATGGGCGTGTCTATCTCGCAGCTTTCGCGTTCACCCTGGTTAGCGCCCTACTCTTTGGAATGATTCCCGCCCGGCAGGTGCGGGATAGCAGTCCGTTGCAGGCAATGAAAAGCGGGCCGGTGGATGCGATACCACTGCGCCGGTTTACGCCGCGAGATTTGTTGTTAGGCGCACAAATTGCCATCTGCATGCTCTTGGTCACGGCTTCGCTGGTCGCGGTGCGCAGCATGGTGCGGATGCTGCACGCTCCGATCGGATTCCAGCCACAAGGTGTGATGCTGGCCGATGTCGACTTCAGCCTGGTGGAAGGAGGCAACGTGTCGCTCGAAAAAAAGAAAGCGATGATTGAAGCGGTGCGGGACATCCCGGGTGTGACCGCGGCCGGGGCGTTAAGTAGGTCGCCACTTTACGGCGGGCTGCGCGGTATTCCGGTTTTCCCGCCCGGCACGACAGAGTTCACACTGAACAATTCGGTGCTGTCGCCGTACGGCTTCACAATTTCTCCGGGCTACCTTGAGACCGCTGGGACGCAACTCTTGGAGGGGCGCGATGTCTCATGGCGTGACACGACAAGCACGCCCTACGTCGCGATCGTGAACCGAACTTTTGCGCGGAAAATGTGGGGCGACACGCCGGCAATTGGGCAACGTTTTATTTTCATGGACCGCTTGAGAGAAGTCGTGGGCGTAGTGGAGGACGGCAAGTATCACGAAATGACGGAGTCGCCACAGCCGGCGGTCTTTCTGCCCTTGTCGCAAAACGAGCAGATCAAGCCGATTTTCGTAGTGCGGTCGAATCGGTCGCAGAACGAAATAGCGCCAGCCATCGAACGAGTGTTACACGCGCTCGAGCCGGATGCGCTAATCACCGTTGAGAGTTGGCCCGATAAAATTTCGTATGTGTTGTTTCCGGCCCGGTCAGCGACAGTAGTATTAGGCGTGATGGGCGGACTGGCAGCGATGTTGGCTGTCACCGGCATCTTTGGAATGGCGGCATACAACGTGAGTCGCCGGATGAAGGAGCTCGGCATCCGTGTGGCGTTGGGCGCGCGCACACAGCATGTGATGAGCGCAGCGGTGGGTCGTCCAATCGTGCTGCTTGGAATCGGATCGTTAGTGGGGCTGCTGTCGGGCGTTTTCGCCAGCCGCTTGCTAGGTCATATTGTGTATCAGGCGAATCCGCGAGATCCCGTCGTCGTAGTCGGCGCGATCCTAACGATGGCGCTGCTAGGCGTGGCAGCATCTGCTATTCCAGCTCTACGAGCGCTTGCTATCGATCCATCCAAACTCCTGCGAGAAGAATGAGACAGGGAAGAACTTCATGAGGATTTGTAATTCCACAATCCAATCAACAAGCTCATAATAAATGCCCGCATGAATCCAAACAAAGCACTTTGGGAAAAAGGCGACTTTACGCGCATTGCTTACAGCATGCGAGAAAGCGGAGAGGCTCTCGTCCAGCGACTTGGAATCATAAAAGGGCTGAAGGTTCTGGATCTCGGATGCGGCGATGGCACGACGGCATTGCCAGCAGCTAGACTCGTAGCGGACGTGTTGGGCGTCGATATTGCGAGTAATCTCGTGGAGGCTGGAAACAAGCGGGCCAGAGAATGTGGTCTCACCAACTGCACGTTTCAGGAAGGCGATGCATCGAATCTGCATGAGTTGAAGGATCATACTTTTGATCTCGTGGTGAGCATCTTTGGCGCGATGTTTGCACCCAAGCCATTTGATGTGGCGAAAGAGATGGTGCGCGTGACGCGGCGCGGAGGTCGAATCATTATGGGGAACTGGATTCCAAATGATCCGACATTGGTCGCGCAAATTTTGAAGATCAGCTCCGCCTACACGCCGCCCCCGCCGGAGGGTTTCGTTAGCCCGATGACATGGGGGATCGAGAGCAACGTAATCGAGCGATTTGCCGCCGCGGGAGTCCCGGCAGAAAAGATATCGTTCGCGCGAGACACGTTTACATTCAATTTCCCCGGCGCGCCCTCAGCGTTCGTGGATGAGTTCAGGAAATACTACGGGCCAACCATGAATGCATTCGAAGCCGCAGAAAAAAACGGCCGAGCCGGTGACCTGCAGCGCGAGCTGGAAGCTCTGTTCAACAGCCAAAACAAAAGCCCGCGCAAGGAAGCCACGTCCATTCCTGCAACGTTCTTGCGCGTTACGGTCGCGGTTTGAAACGGCCGCATGCTGGAAGCCGATCGGCTACAGCGTGGTCTCGGTCACCAGCGGCTCTCGATGTTTGATGCCGCGTTTCGTCTCCTTTTGTAATCTTCTGAGGCGACTTGATAATGCGACCTTTGCCGCCGAGCGCATCCGATCGATAAACAAAATTCCGTTAAGATGGTCGCCTTCGTGCTGAATCGCGCGCGCAAGAAATCCGCCAGCTTCAATTTGGATTGTGCCGTCTTCCAAAGTCTGTGCGCGCACCGTCACCGACTGCGCCCGTTCGATGTCGCCGGTAATTTCAGGAAAACTTAAGCAGCCTTCTACTCCCACTTCCGCTTGACCGCGGAGCTCGATTTCCGGGTTGATTAATACCAGCGGCATCGCCGTCTTTGGGTCAATATCTTTGCCATCCAGCTTCAGCGTGCTCGGCCGGTCGTCCTCGACTGCCGATAAATCGAGCACAGTGAGCTGCAAAGCTTCGCCGATCTGCTGTGCCGCCAGGCCCACGCCATGGGCCGCATGCATCGTCTCAATCATGTTCGCTGCCAGCTCGCGAATTCGATCATCGATTATCTCGATCCGGTTGCCCTTCGCCCGGAGAACCGGGTCGCCGTACTGCAAGATTGGCAGGATCATTTTTCTTCCCGGGTAAACGCCGGCAAATTTTTTACGCCCGCCAACTTCAATGCGTCCATCACTTTGATGATTGTGCCGAACGAAGCTTTTTTGTCCGCTTGCAGCGCGAGGGTTGATTTGCGCGCTTCAGGCAAATTGCGCACCGCGTCCTCCAGTTCGTCCGCGCCTATGGAGCGTCCGTCCAGTTTGATGTCGTCATTTGAATCGATACTGACAATCGCGTGTTCGAGCTCACCGGGTCGTTTCTGCGCGGTCTTGGAGTCCGGCAGATTAATCTGAACCTCCGGCTGGTCTTTCTTGAAGCTGGTCGAAACCACAAAAAAGATCAGGAGGATGATCAGAATATCGACGAGCGAAACAATGATAATGAGAGGTGCCCGCCGTTTTCGCACTGCGAAGTTCATGTGCTGGGATGCGCCGCGCGCTTCACGCGACCGGCGTCGGAATCGACACTTCCGCGCCGGGCGGCGGTTTTGCCGCTTCAAATCCGTGTGAGGAGCGACCGAAATACAGTTTGTTAATTAGCTCGACGACCAACGTCTCCATCTCTATGGACATCACTTCCACTTTTCTCGAAAAATAGGTGAACCCGATCAATGTCGGAACGGCAATTGAAAGCCCGAACACGGTAGCATTCAATGCTTCGGCAATGCCGAGCGCGATCTGACGTGTATCCGACGCGCCAGAGCTCAATCCGAGATGGGAAAATACATGCACCAATCCCGAAACCGCGCCGATCAAACCGAGCAGCGGCGCAATGCCGACAATGACTTCGAGAATGATGAGGCCCCTTTCCAAACGCACCATCTCATGACGCGCACGCGTCTGAACGGCTTCGACGTTTTCGGAACGCGGTCCGCGCAAATGTTGCAGCGCCACGCGAGCGATCCGCGCCAGCGACGAAGGGTCGTGATGTACGATGCGCCAGAGCCGCTCCGGACTTTCGCCCGGCGCGAGACGTTCTATCTCATGCTCGATTATTGGCGGCATGACTTTTTTGCGTAGCAACGCGAGGCCGCGCAAAATCATTATCGTCACCGACACAATCGAGCACGCCAGCAGCGGCCACATGAAAAGGCCGCCTCTCGAGAAGAATCCGAACACAGTGTTCACGACTCCCGTTTCGGCAATGATCCAGGCGGCGATCATCGGTTTGGGAAAATGATGAAACCGAGTCCGTCCACTTCCAAGCCTTCCGGAGGCAACGTGTTTGCCACATCTTCAGGAATTGGCGGGAGATGCGCTTCGAGTACCGATTGCACGCAAACGTTGGCGAACGCCTCGTTCGAACTATTCTCGGTGATCTTGAGACCCTTCACCTTTCCAGTTCGATCAATATTAAATCGAAGTCGCAGCGTGCCGATAGTAATCAGGTCACGCTGCTGATCTACAAACACATACCAGCGCGAGCCGATCGAATCTGCAACGATCTTTTGATACCGACCGAGCGGTGTTCCTAAAGCATTCACGGCAGATATCCCGCGACTGGTGATGTTGCCGGAGATGCGGTTCCGCTCCTTCATGCGCCGATATGCGGATTGCGGCTGCGATGCTGAAGTCGAGCGCTCGGATGCAGCAGCTGATTTTTGAGTTAACAAGGCAAATTGTTCCGCGGCGGTAATCGGCGCTTCTTGCGGAGCAGGCATTTGTTTTTGTTGCGGTTCGGCGGTCGATTGCTGCGGTTGGGCTCCCTTTGTTTCAACCGAGTACGGATTCGTCTCGAAATCCATAAGCGGCCGATCTTTCCCGGCCTGCGAAGGCAATGGCATTTCACCAGCGGCGGCGAGCTCGCTTGCGCCAATTGAGTTGGCATTCGATTCGAAGGTTTTGTCCTTCGGCTCGGGTGCTTTTTTCGATTCATCTGTTTCGATGAATGCCGAATTCTTTGAAGATGTCGGCGACAGATCGACAAGAGTGAGCTCAATCGGCTTTTCCTCAAAGGGAACAGTTCGCGAGAAAACACCGCCGAAAGCAGCGAGCAAGAATGCTATGACGAAATGAATTACAATCGCCGCCAGCAGCGCCCATAAAACGGTTCGTGCGTCGTCGTGATCTCGAAAGCTTTCGACGTCGCCTGATTGTGCTAAATCGCCGGAGGATGGACTTGCCGAGGCGAGCATGATGTCGGCCGTTGTCATGAGAGCGGTCTCTTAGTGATAAGAATGATTCAGGCTCCGTTCAGCTTAAGCCCGGAACACTATCTCAGCCCAAAGCCGCTGACAACTTGGCTGGGTGCCCGGGCGGTACGGGTGAACTGCCACTACCTCCGCTCGTCGCGCCGAAGGTAGCGGCGATTGACCTCAATCGCCCGATCGCCCGCGTCCGCCGATTCGTGCGTGATGAAACAAGTACTGTTGCGCGTATCCGCCGTTTTCGCCAAAATACGTCTCAGAAAATTCACGCAGCCGCCGTGCTGTCATTTTCTTTCGACGCGGGAAATAGCGCTGTCTTAAAACTCGCTCGATCCAGACATCGATCGGAAAGGCGCGCAGCCGCTCGTAGGCAAACAGCATCACGCAATTTGCGATCTTCGGACCTACGCCTGGCAACCCGCACAGTTGTTTTCGGAGCTCGGCATCAGACAACGTAGACCACGCCTCGAGATCCGCCTGGCCGGAACTTACGAGCCGCGCCGTCGCACGCAGGTTTTTGGCCCGATAACCGAGCTTGCATTCGAGTAACTCCTTTCTAGAAGCTTGTACCACTCGCTCCGCGGCAGGAAAGCTGTACACGAGCTGATTACCGATCCTCCGTTGCTCGCCAAATCGTTTGCGGAGCGCCACCGAAATCTGGCGAATGTGCGCCACCTGCTTCATTGATGAGCAAATGAATGTGGCGAGACATTCCCATTTCGGCTGCCGAATGATCCGCAACCCGCGACAAGAATCGCGGGCAGCGTTCATTGCCGGATCCCTTGGAAACGAATCGCAGATCTCCGCCAACGGATGATCCAGCGCGAAGTAACGCCCGACAATTCCAGGGAGCGCGCGCCTCTGGCGTGCTGGTTGCGGCGTCGCGCCGCAACGAACTTTCAAAACGTCTCCCCGCTGCTCCACATAAACAGCCAAATCGCCAATCGCCCCCACAAATCCGTCGCCGACTTTTTCCCAATGAAAGACCTGCCCGGAATCAAGCGTCTTATCGAGATCGAAATCAGGCGCGGGAATCTCAACCAGCCTCATCCTTGCCACAGATTAACACGGATCAAACACGGATGATCTAATCCGAAGTCTTAATTTCTTTATCTGTGTAAATCAGTGTCCATCTGTGGCTAACTATGCGCCGACATGGACAGCCGGCTCGCCATCGATTGCGCGGTTTTGTTTCTCTACTTCGTCGTCATCATCTCCATCGGCCTGTTCATGGGCCGGCGTGAGCGTGATCTCGCCGATTTCGCACTTGGCCGCCGCCAAATCGCATGGTGGGCCATCCTCGCTTCACTCATTGCGGCCGAAACGAGTGCCGGGACATTCTTCGGCACCCCGGGCGAAGGCTTCACTTTTCGAAATTACACTTATCTCCAACTCGCGCTGGGCACGATCCTCGCCCGCATTCTCGTCAGCTACATTTTCATCAAGCCTTACTACGACCACAACGTTTATTCGATCTATGAATATCTGACTGCGCGTTTCGGAGTGCCGACGAAGAACGCAGCTTCGGCGGTGTTCCTGTTCACGCGGTTACTCGCATCAGGCGCGCGATTGTACGTCGCCGCGATCGCGCTCGCGCTCGGCTACGAAATGGTTCGCGGCGTTCGGCCGGACCAGACCGAAACGCTTTTCATCTACATCGGCGCGATCGTCGCCATTGTGCTGTTGACCGCGATATACACGACGCTCGGCGGTATTAAAGCCGTCATTTGGACAGATGTGATTCAGGCTTCCATTATGATCGGCAGTGCGGTCGTGGCCGTCGGGTTGCTTTACTTTTCGATTCCCGGCGGCTGGCATGAAATCGTGGAGCGCCATGGCGGATTTCACGTCTCCGATTTTATTACGACTGGCCTGAATCCCGCTAAAAGTGGATGGGACAAAATTAAAGGGATGTTCGCCATCGAGTACACGATTTTTGCCGGACTAATTGGTTCAACCTTCATGACAATGTCCACCCACGGTACCGACCAGGACATGGTGCAACGCATGTTGACCGCGCCCGATGTGCGGCGCAGCCGGCGCTCAGTCATCATGTCCGGACTGGCCGATATTCCGATCGCGTTCACTTTTCTCAGCATCGGACTGTTGCTTTGGGTTTTTTATCAAACCCATCACGATCCGAATCTGCCGAAAACGCCGAACGAAATTTTTTGTCACTACATCCTTTACGAAATGCCGGTTGGCATTCGTGGATTATTGCTTGCGGGGATATTCGCGACCGCAATGGGCTCGCTCAGCACCGCGTTGAACGCGCTGGCCACGAGTTTCACTCGCGACTGGTACGAGCCCTATATCAATCCAGAATCGACCGCAGAGCAAAGTCTGCGCGCAGTTCGCTGGGCCACGGTCTGGTTCTCTGTCCTGATGATCGTTGTCGCTGCAACCACGGCGTATCTGGTGATCGTTTATCCTAATGTCCGGATCATCCCAATCGTTCTGGGAATCTACGGTTACACTTACGGCTCGGTGCTGGGAATTTTCCTCGCCGGTATGCTGACGAAGTCGCGCGGCAGTGACCGCGGCAACATCATCGCGATGATTCTGGGTTTTATCGTCGTTGTGATTCTGAGCGGTCTTCCCAACAAGATTGCCGGACTTTTCGGCGGAAAGCTGTACACGCAGCCGAGCTGGCTTCCGGTCATGGAATTCCCCTGGTGGATCTGCTTTGGCACCATCGTCACGTTCTGCGTGGCGATCCTTTTCCGGACCGGCCCCGAACAGCGCACGCCAGCGGCCTGACAGTATATTGAAATAGGAATTGACCCGCCCCGTGTCGCTGGGATTCTTTTCGACCTTCAACCACCGAAAATCCCATGGCCCACATCGTCACTGAGAAATGTAACGGATGTAAGTTCACTGATTGTGTAGAAGTGTGCCCGGTCGCGTGCTTCTACGAACTCGAGACCCAACTGGTCATTCACCCGGACGAATGCATTGATTGCATGGCATGTGTAGAGGTATGCCCCGTGCACGCCATCTATTCGGACATGGATCTGCCACCGGAGTTCGCGAAAGATACCGAGTTGAATGCAGTCAAGTCACAAGAGGTGAAGGACTCGGGCGGCGAGGCGATTACAGCCCGCAAGGATCCTCTGCCTACCGCAGAGGAGCGGAAAAAGGCGCTGGGCTATTGACTCGCGAAAGCCTTCGGAGCTAAAGGACCGGAGTCTGGCGCTAGGGTTTTTTGTCTTTAGCCAGTTTGATTCCTAAATCGCGCAACTGACGGGGATCGACTTCCGAAGGTGAGTTCGACATCAAGTCCATCCCACGATTATTTTTCGGAAATGCCATGACTTCGCGGATACCTTGTTCGCCGCAGATGAGCATGACGAGCCGATCGAAACCGAACGCGATCCCGCCATGCGGCGGCGCGCCGAGGCGCAGCGCCCGGAGCAAATGCCCGAATTGGGACTGCTGTTCTTCTGGATTAATACCCAGCGCTTCAAACATTTTCTCTTGCAGGTCCGGCTCGTAAATCCGAATGCTGCCGCCACCGATTTCTACGCCGTTCAGAACGACATCGTAGGCCTCGGCGCGGATTTCGCCGAGCCGTAGACGCGGCACCTCGCCGCGTTCAGCAGCATCAAGCGAAGGCGATGGGGACGTCGCCTCTACGAACAGTGGCAGGTCCTCCGTTTTCGGCCGGGTAAAGGGATGATGCATCGCGTTCCATTTGTTTTCCTCGACACTCCATTCGAAAAGAGGAAAATCTGTGACCCAAAGAAAATCCCATTCCGGCGCGCTCGGGTCCGAGCCGGACTGGCCTTGTCGCGCCCTACCAAGCAAATTCTGCATTTCCGCGATGCGCACCCGCAATCGCCCGAGCACTTCACAGGCAATTTCCCATTTGTCGGCGCCGAAGAAAACGCAGTCGCCCTCTTCGATATTGAGTTTCGATCGAAGCGCCTTCTTTTCAGTGTCCGAGAAAAATTTTACGATGGGTGATTTCCATTCGCCGTTCTCGATCTTGATAAATGCCAGGCCTTTCGCTCCGTACAACTTTGCGATCTCAGTTAACTCATCGGCTTGTCCAATTGTGATCCCAGCAAAGCCTTTCGCGTTGACGGCCTTCACCACACCGGCTGCATCCAGCGAGCTGCGAAAAACTTTGAAACTGCTTTCGCGAAAAATTTCTCCGAGATCGACAAGCTCCATTCCAAAGCGACGGTCGGGTTTATCGCTGCCGTATCGACCGACCGCTTCTCGATAGGTAAGCCGATCGAACGGCGTTTTAATCTCGATGTTGCGCGTGGCCTTGAAGATCGCTGCCAGCATTCCTTCGGTGACCGCAAAAATATCGTCGGGCGTAACGAAAGAGGCTTCGATATCGATCTGCGTAAACTCCGGTTGCCGGTCGGCGCGCAAATCTTCGTCGCGAAAACATTTCGCGATCTGAAAATACTTCTCCACGCCTGCGACCATGAGCAGTTGCTTGTATTGCTGCGGCGCCTGTGGCAGCGCATAAAATTTTCCCGGCATGATCCGGCTTGGAACCAAAAAATCGCGCGCGCCTTCCGGCGTACTCTTGGAAAGAATTGGTGTTTCCACCTCGACGTACCCCTGGCTATCTAGATAATCACGTGTCGCCTTTGCGGCCCGATGGCGGACTCGGAGGTTGCGCGCGAGCCGTGGCCGCCGGAGGTCGAAATATCGGTACGGCATTCGCAAATCTTCATTCTGCGGCTCGGCGTCGATCGGGAATGGCAGCACATCGGCGCGATTCAAAATTCGCAGCCGATTTGGGATGACCTCGATATCACCTGTCGCGAGCTTTGAATTTTCGGTGCCCGGCAAACGCGCGGCGACGCATCCCGAAACTTGAATCACGTCTTCACTGCGCAGAGTGTGCGCTTCCTTCGCCACTTCCGCGTTTTCCTCGGGACGAAAGACAACCTGGGTCAGCCCCTCGCGGTCGCGCAGATCGATGAAAATCACCCCGCCATGATCGCGCGTGACATTTACCCAGCCCGCGAGCGTGACTTGCTTGCCGATGTCGGTCTTGCGAAGTGAATTGCAGTCGTGTGTGCGGTACATGGGACGCGCGAGATTACGGCCTCATTCTGGGCGAAGCGAAAAATCTCGCAAGCGATTAGCTTCTGGGGAGCACAGGCTGCCAGCCTGTTCTTTTGAACCTGCCACACCGGGATTCTTGCAACACTATTACTGTGGTCGGCAAGCTGCCGACCACAGCAGGCTAGCAGCCTGCGCTCCCCAGACGTTGCCGCGAACTAGCGCAGGATAGGTTTCATGCCTGAGATAAAATCGTCTTTGGGGATGAGTTGCTGCTCGCCGGTGGTCATGTCTTTTACTTTAACTTGCGGCCACTCGTCACCGTAGAGAAGTGCAAGCGACGCGCCCGCATCCTCGGCGGCTTGGAATTGCCGGCCGACTTTCGTCGGAGACAGCGGGTAATCGACACGGTAGCCGCCATCGCGCAGTTGCTGGATGTGCCGGAGGGCATCGGCGCGGCGCTCTTCCTTGGCAATGACGACATAGATATCGATCTTCTTATCGCTCGTGATTGTTTTCTGCATCGCTTCGCGGGCGCGCGGGACATTGTTCATTAATTCACCGAGGACGACGTCGCCCATGGCGAAACCGAGCGCGGGCAGCGACACGGCGCCATCGCTGAGTTGCGCGATCAAGTTGTCGTAACGTCCACCGCCGGCGATGGCGCGGAATTTTCCGGCGCGGTCGAACACCTCAAACACGATGCCCGTGTAATAAGCAAGCCCGCGGACGATCCCGATATCGATCGCCACAAAATCTGCCAGGCCGCGCCCGCGCAGACCGTCGACGAGTTTGTCGAGCTTCTCGCTTTTTCCGCCGCTCTTCAAGGTTGCAAACGCAGCCTCTGCGAGATTGCCGAGTTTCTCCGCTGTCTTCTCACGCGGTTCGCGTCCCAATTTATCAATGGCCTGCAGGAATTCGTTCCAGCGATCCGCCGGCACGTCTTTTTCACGCAGAAAATCTGTCCAAAATTCGCGGTCGCTGATTCGGACGACGAAATCTTTCTCAGTCAATCCGAACACACGCAGGAGATCGATGCAGAGCGCGACCAGCTCGATGTCTGCGGCGAGATCCGGTTCACCAATGATGTCGCAGTTTACCTGAAAATGCTCACGGAGCCGGCCCCGCTGTTGTTTTTCATAGCGGAAGAATTGGCCGATGGAAAACCACTTCAGCGGTTTCTTGAATTCGCGTTCGTGCGCGGCGATCACGCGGGCGAGCGTGGGCGTCAGCTCAGGACGCAGGCTGACTTCGCGTTCGCCCTTGTCGGTAAAATTAAAAAGCTGATCGACAATTTCTTCGCCGCTCTTTTTTTTGTACAGCTCGGTTGCCTCCAGCGGAGGTCCTTCCCATTCCACAAATCCGTACCGACGGGCAACTTCGCGCCAGCGCGAAAAGATGTAATTGCGTCTTGCGCAGTCCTCGGGGAGGAAATCGCGGAAACCGGGTAAATTCTGCATAGACACGGGTTTACATTGCTCCGGCACAGGCGCCTTGGTTAACTCCGCGGACACAACCGCCGGAGACGGAATTTACGATATGAGGGCGAACCTGAACAAACCCCGGCGTTAAGGGACCGGGAACAGATTTAATCGAGGACATCGGTTGAATCAAAGCAGAGGGACAAATATGAAACAAATGAGATTAGCGAAAATATTGGCGGTTGGCATGGTTTCCGTAACAGCCGTGGGGATGGCGCTGGCACAAACGACCACGACCACGACAACAATGGATCCGGCCACAGGCACGACGACAACTCAGCAAACGACCACTAGTTCTGCAGGCAATATCGTGACCTACACGCCGGATTCGGATTACTTTACGTTCCGAACAACGCCGGATGCGGCACCGGTCCGGTACTACTACACCAAAGAAACGTCTGTGGTAGATCCGGACGGTCGCGTTGTGAGCTTGTCGGCAGTTCGTCCGGACATGCCGGCAACTGTATACTATACAACTGTTGGGGACCGAGTCGTGGTACGCAAAGTTGTGTTGGCCAAGCCTGTCGTCGTTAGACACGAGGAAACGACCACCACCACAACGACAAGGCCATAAGGGGACAGCGGTTTCCGCTAAAATTAAAAGCGCTCGCGGAAAAGTTCTGCGGGCGCTTTTTTTTGCAGCCGTGCACCGGGTCATGGAGTGGCGTGGTCGGGTTTCCACCTGCGTCTTTCTCGCGTAAATTCGCAGCCGCATGGCGGCATCAGGAAAACAGAAGCCCGATTTGCAAAAGAAGGTGCACGAAGTGCCGCACAAGCCCGGCGTGTACCTGATGCGCGACCGGTTCAACCGCGTGATTTACGTGGGTAAGGCGCGCGACCTGCGCAAACGAGTGGGTTCATACTTCCTGCCATCCAAGCTGGCACAGGCCGATTTGAAAACACGCGCCATGCTGGAAACGACGTGGGATTTTGAGACGCATACCGTTCGAAGCGATGCGGAATCTGTTTTACTCGAGGGCAAACTGATCAAGGAATACCGGCCGCGTTACAACGTTTCCTTCCGCGACGACAAGCGCTTCCTCGTAGTGAGGGTCGATCTTTCGGAAGAATGGCCGCGCTTTCGGTTGGCCCGATTCAAAAAAGAGGATGGCAGCCGCTACTTTGGTCCGTACGCGCATGCCGGAGCTCTGCGGCAAACATTGAATTTCATGCGCAAGAAGTTCGGTGTGCTCACCTTTGGCCGGGGCGCCCCGACAGAACGGGAATTGAAATCGTCGACTTATCAAGTGCCTGTGCGCTTGAGCGAAATTAGCGCGGACCAATACCGCGAGCGCGTGGCGGAGGCGTGCGATTTTCTGGAAGGACATTCGCGGGAAATGATTTCGACGCTGGAGAGCGAAATGCACAAGGCCGCGGAGAAAATGGATTTCGAGAAAGCGGCCGAACTTCGCAACATGGTTGCGGACTTGCGGAGCACCACAAGACCAACGCGTCGGTTCACACGCGGCACTTTGCCCAGCTCAATCGATCCCATGGCGGACGTGCAAGCACTGGCCGATGCGCTGCAACTGCCCGATGCCCCGCGCGTGATGGAGTGTTTCGACATCTCGAACATTTCCACGACGCACGTCGTCGCATCGATGGTTTGTTTCCGCGACGGCGTACCGGACAAGAATTGTTACCGGCGGTATCGTGTGCGCACCGTCGAAGGACAGGACGATTTTGCCAGCATGGCCGAAGTAGTCCGGCGCAGGTATTCGCGGGTTTTGTTGGAAACGCGGGAGGCGAATCCGGACTCGGCGGATTACTCGCAGGAAAATGCTTTTGATGCTGCTCGGCGCGTGGAACTGCATACGCTTGACTCTCGAGGCCCAACGCCCAACGTCCCATCAGCGGGGCAGAAATTGCCTCCGCTTATCAGGTTACCGGATTTAATCATTGTCGATGGCGGCAAAGGCCAGCTTTCAGCCGCGTGTCGTGAATTGCAGCGATTAGGCTTGCATGATCTTCCCATCATTGGCCTGGCAAAGGAGCGCGAGGAGATTTACCGCCCAGGTCGCGCGTTGCCTTTGCGACTTCCGATGGATTCTCCTGCGTTGCGGTTACTTCAGCGAATTCGCGACGAGGCGCATCGCTTTGCCAATGCATATCATCAACTGCTCATGAAAAAACGGGTCGAAGAAAGCATTCTCGATGATTGCCCCGGTGTGAGCCAGAACCGGAAGAATCTGTTGCTGCGGCGATTTGGCTCAGTGAGTCGTCTCCGCAAAGCAAACGTCGAGGAGATCGCTGCGACGGAAGGGATCGGCCGAAAGCTGGCAGAAGGGGTGCACCGATTTCTGCAAAGCCATTGATTTATCGGTTTAGCAGAGTAAGGCAGGGTGTTTCGAATGAAGTCAATCCGCGGAAGCCTGCGTAATCTGTGGATCGCATTGTCGATCGTGACGCTATCGGCGACCACGCGCGCGCAAACGCTAATGCCAACGCCTGCGCCTGTGGCGACTCCAAGCGCTCTCCCGGAAGAAGAGACGATCATCCCGACGTTCGAGACGCAAAAGCTGGCACGCACTTACATTCTGGATGTTCCGGCTCCACGTGGGCAGATCACGGACCGCAACGGCGCGCCGCTGGCACAAAATCGGCTCAGTTACAATCTGGTCATTAATTTCCCGACGCCGCTGGATTTTTCCGATGCGCAGGCGCTCAGCTTCGCGAAGGAAAAGATAGATTACACTGGCAAGTTGATCGGCCGCCGCCTCCGGATTTCTGATGACACGATCCTTCGCCATTACCGCAACCGCGGAATCATGCCGCTGGAGATCGCGCAGAATCTAAGTCAGCAAGAGTACCAAAAAGTCAAAGGTGATCTATCGGCTGGTATGATGGTTCGCCCGGTTTATGTGAGGATTTATCCGAACGGAAAAGTTGGTGGTCAGATTATTGGGTACACCGGGAAGACCGGGCGAAATCCCGACGGCATCGTCGATAATCACGAAACGCTCTGGCCGGAAACGGAGGGACGCGAGGGACTGGAGCAGACCTTCAATGGGATGCTCACCGGCAAGCACGGCGAATACAAACTCACGTTCGACAAGGACGGCCGGAAGACCTCGGAGAAACTAGTCACCCCGCCCGAGCCCGGATACAACGTTGTCACCACCCTTGATTTGCGTCTGCAGCAACTGGCGGAAAAGGCGCTGGAAGCCAAAGCAAAACGCGGCGCGATGGTGATCATCGATCCAAACAACGGCGATATTCTCGCACTGGCGTCCTGGCCCACTTACGATCCCAATTTGTTTGTGCCGTCGATCTCGGCCGAGCAACTCAAGGCGTTGCAGGACGACCCGAACATTCCGCTTTTGCCACGAGCTTATCGTTCATCGTATCCGCCTGGCTCAACCTTCAAAGTTGCGGTGGGCATCGCCGCGCTGGAAAGCCACGCAGTTTATCCGGACGACCGATACGAATGCGTGCCGGCAATTCAGATTGGCAATGTCACTTTTCACAATTGGAAAAAGAGCGATCGCGGTGCGTTAAACTTCGTGCAGGCGCTCACTGAATCGTGCGACACGTGGTTTTATCAGGTAGGCATCAAGACCGGTGCGGCGCCAATCATCGACTGGGCGTTAAAGCTGGGCTTCGGCGCTAAGTGCGGGATCCCGTTACGCGGTGAAGTCGAAGGCCGCATCCCCAATGACGAATACATGAAGGCAACGCATGGACGTAAAATCCTCAACGGCGATATCGCAAACATGTCGATCGGTCAGGGCGACATTCAGGTGACGCCGTTGCAAATGGCGCAAGCTATGGGGATTGTCGCCAACGGTGGAACGTTTTATCAAACGCGGCTGGTCCAACAGGTGCAGACATTCGACAACCAGATCGTGACCGCCTACCAGGTGCGTGCCAAACGAACACTAGATCTCTCGTCTGAGACGCTGGGCCAATTGCGCACTGGCATGGCCGACGTCGTGAATGGCACCGGCGGCACCGCGCATCAAGCGAGCCTCGATAATGTTGAAGTCGCCGGCAAAACCGGCACCGCGCAATGGGGGCCCAAACACAAAGAACGCACCGCAGCGTGGTTCTCCGGATTTTTGCCCACCGATCAACCGAAATACGCGTTTGCGACGGTTTACGAGGGAGACGTCGGCTGCCCCGATGATTGCTGACGTATTCAAGGAGATTTATAAGGGTGAGAAGCTAGCTAGTCGGCAGCAGCGACGCGCCCGCGAACAACCGGAAGTCCGTCGCGCTGAACCCGTCGAGGAAGAAGACGAATCGGATTAGGTAGCGGTGATTGACCTCAATCGCCACGATTCGTTTCCCCGCAGACTAATCGATCAAGGCGGTTCGGTGAACCGCCCCTACCTACGCAGCCATTGTGCATTTGGTCATCCTGAGCGAAGCGAAGGATCTCTCGAAGGCGCATCGTCACACTCGTTTACGCCCCGTGTGTTCCCGGCTACGATTGTGAGATCCCTCACTCCGTTCGAGATGACCGTTTATGAGTATTGCGCGCGATTGTCACGCAGCCGCCGTTTCCTTCGGCAGCTCCATTGTTCCTTTGAACTTCGGCGGTTCTTCTTCGACGCCGAAATTATCGGAATAGAGATCGTCGATCCGCGCCATGTCGTCGCTCGTGAGCGGCGGACATTCGGGGGCTTTGGCAAATTCAATGAGCTGCTCTTCCTCATAGATGTTGGGCAACGTCGAAGCCGCGCGATTGTCTGCCAACAGCCATTGCAATGCCGCCTGGCCCAACGTCCGTTCGGAATTTTCAAGGAACCGCAATTTCTCGACCTTTTTGATTCCATTCAGTAACCAACTGCGGGGACGATGACTGCGATGATCGGTCGGTGGAAACATTGTCTCTTCCGTGTATTTGCCCTCGAGCATACCGGACGAATGCGTCACTCGAATAAGAAACATTGTATCCCTGCCTGTGTCTGTTGCGGCTTGGTGAAAGGCTCGTCCGGGATGTTGCTCAAGGATGTTGTAAATGTGCTGGACGCTTGTGACGTCACGCTCGCGAATGCAATTCGTTCCCTCGTATAACCAGCCAATTGCAGGCCCAAGCGCGATGCCGTGGTAACGAACCTTTCCTTTTGCCTTTAATTGTTCGAGTGTCGTCCATAGCGCGTCGTCATAAACCTGCTCCATCCGGATGTTGTGCAGTTGGAGCAGATCGATCCGATCGGTTTTCAATCGACTCAGCGCTGCATCCGTCGCGCGCAGGACTGCCTCCGGAGAAAAATCCTGTGGAATTTCGCGTTGCCCGCGTCCACGCGCCTGACCATGATGCACAAAATCATAACCGACCTTGGTCGCGATCACTAGTTCATCCCGCTGGTTTGGGAATGCTTTGGCAATCAACTCTTCGCTTAGACCGTTTCCATATGTGTCAGCTGCGTCGAACAGCGTGATTCCGAGATCGAACGCCTTGTGCATCAATGCAATCGCCTCGCCTTCGGTAAAATTTCCCCACCAGCCGGTAGAAATGGTCCACAAACCGAAGCCAACCTCGCTCACCGTGAGATCGGTCTTCTTGTAGGTTCGAAAACGCATGGCAACAAAATTAAACGTTTAACATCCAATGCACAACAGCCAACGGATCAAGGCAATCGGATGCCAAGATCCCCTGACGCTGGCGGCCCCGTAATCAAGTTAAACGCGCGCCAATTGTGGCGCCTACGGCCATCTGTTTATTTCCTTTTCCCGGGTCCCCACAATGCCCGACCCGGTTTCGCGCTGGTATGCTCGCCGTCTTTGATGACTTGCACGCCATTTACAAAGACGTGCTTCATTCCGACGGCGTATTGATGCGGTTTGTCGAACGTCGCGCGATCCGCAATTGTTGCGGGATCGAACACAACCACATCGGCGAACATTCCCTCCTTCAATAATCCTCGGTGATCGAGACCGAGATTAGTAGCAGGCAATCCGCTCAGCCGGCGAATGGCTTCCGTCATCGGTACCACTTTCTCATCGCGCACATACTTACCCAATACTCGTGCGAAATTCCCATAGGCCCGCGGATGCGGATTCGATTTCGTGAATGGTGGTTCGGGTGCTTGCGACGCCTCATCGGACCCAAATGAGATCCACGGCTTGGCGAGTTGTTTCTTCACGTTGTCTTCGGACATGACGAAATAAATCGTGCCGATGCGTGATTCGTCCTCGGCGATCAAGTCCATCATCGTGTCGATTGGATCTTTCCCGCGCATCTTCGCGACGTCGGCGAGCGTTTTGCCGGTGAGCGGCTTCAGTTCGTCGGACTTAAATCCGACCAGCAGGATTTTATCTGGGGAACCGGCCGCGAGGTATAGATTTTCCCATTTGTCGCTGTCGATCTTCACCTCGGCTTTGATTTTCTCGCGCGTCGCCGGGTCGCGCAGCCGCTTGAACAAGGCAGGATAGCCCCCGTCTTCCGTCCACGGCGGCAGACACGCGTCGAGCCCGGTACCGGCGGCGGTATAGGTATACATGTCGGCGCGGACGTTCAGTCCTTCCTTTTGCGCGCGTTCGATTCGCGCGAGCAGTTCGTCTTCTTTCGACCAATTTTTTTGGCCGGCGGCTTTGATGTGATAAACCTCGGCCGGAATGTTCGCTTCGCGCGCGATCCGCAGTAGTTCGTCGAGCGCTTCAAACAATTGATTACCTTCGCTGCGCATGTGCGAGATGTATTTGCCCTGGTAATTCGCGGCTACCTTGCACAGTTCGATCAGCTCATCCGTCTTCGCGTAAAAGGCAGGCGGATAGATTAGAGAAGTGCCAATCCCCAATGCGCCTGCTTCCATTTCCTTGCGCACCAGGTCGCGCATCTGATCGAGCTGTTCCGGCGTGGGCGGCTTATCTTCGAAGCCGATGACGTATTCACGGATTGTGGTGGCGCCGATGAACGACGCCACATTGCACGAGATACCGCGTTTCTCGAGATACTGCAGATACTCCGCGAGCGTGCTCCATTTAATGTCGTATTTGATGTCTGCCTGCGCACGAAGCATGTGCTCGCGCACGTGATCGTTCACCGGCCCCATGGATTCGCCTTCGCCCATGATCTCTGTCGTCACGCCCTGCCGAATCTCGCTTTTCGACCGGCCATCCTGTATCAGCGACTCCGTCGACCAGGAAAGCATGTTGATAAACCCAGGCGCGACCGCGAGGCCTTTTGCGTTAACAACTGTTTTCGCTTTCGCGGACTTGAAATCGCCGAGGTCCGCAATCCGATCGCCCCGAATCGCAACGTCGATTTGCCGCGGCTCGGCACCCGTCCCGTCGTAAACCGTCCCGCCCCGAATGATGACGTCAAAATCTGTGCGTGTCGGCAACGGAGGGGGCTTCTGAGCAGACATCGCAAGCACAATTGTCAGGATCGGTACCACCCAAAAGAAATCTCGCTTCATTGTTTCGGCTTGACCGTATCGAACACCAACACTTGCGCAAAAGCGAACGCAAGGTTTCGAGTCCGTTGACCACGTCGGCACTTTCAACTCAGCAGTCACCTAACCGGGGGCGACCGGGAGGGCGGCGAGGTGCGAATTGTACCATGAAGGTTTGCTGGTAACAGACCATCGGTCACGGGCCAGCAGGCCACGCGGGGTCGCTCCGCGGCTTCGCGAAAGAGAAAGGGGAAATTCAGAACTCAAGAAAGGGGATCATCTGATGAAAACACCAATGAAATCCAAGCGAGCATTGCTGCTGTCGATTCTTTGCGCAGGCGTCGTTACAACTTTTCTGGGCGGATGTGCAGAGAGTCCTTATGCGACTGCGTATGACACCGGTTATTATCCAACCGCGTATTACACGCCGGCCTACAACTACAGCTATCCGTCTTCGTACTATTACGGGCCGACCTATGATGGTACGATTGTACGCTCCGGCGTCCGCTATAACGACGCTTACGGACCGCGCTACTACAGCCGCACCGTCTACGGCGACTGGTAATTTGCGACGCGCGCTAGATTGACGCATCGGTGCACATGAACGTGCGCCGATGCGCTCAATTTTTGTTTTTTGGCTTGCATTTGGCTGTGCCGTTATCTCAAATGAGCGAGGGAAGCTCGTTGTGAAATCGGTTATCAAAAGATGTCGTAACGTCGCGACAGCGACCTTTTCGCTGGTGTGCGCCGGACTTTTTGTCCTTCTACTCGGCGGATGTGCCCAAGGATATTACCCCGCGGCTAATCCTGCGCCGGAATCCCGCTACAACACCTACTACGGGCCGGATTATTATCCATACTATCCGTGGTACAGTTATTACGGCGGGGCGTACTACTCCGAATATTGAGCCGGCTGATCCCCCGGGAAATCTGT
>WNGK01000457.1_pt1 | contig 42804 bp, 44 predicted proteins | sample 5400601 | NCBI WGS metagenome assembly WNGK01 (sample SAMN13153376, study PRJNA577476) | soil metagenome | isolation source: 60 cm soil or saprolite under Garry oak tree replicate 1 | place: USA:California | collected 2016-06-15 | reverse complement strand
CTTTAGGTACTTGACTTATTGACAGGGCGGAGCAACATTCGCCGCCAAGGCCTCCCGAAACAGTCGAAGACCACTCCGACCCGCTCACCATCGGTGGCGCGGGAGAAACCACGCGTTCCCACAGCAAGAACGACAAGAACGAAAGGAAAAATCAAATGAAGAGAGTTGTTATCTTTCTAGGGGCGATGCTTCTCGCGGCGGTCCTTCTGCCCGTAGCCGCCAGCGGTACCACGTACAGCTTCAGCTTGGGTCCGCCGAACACAGCGGAGAACTTTCTCAGCCGCACCATCCGGGTGACCGGGTCCGGGACCTTCGATACCGGCGCTAAATCGGTCGTGGCGAGCGGCTCTTTCACGACATTTCTTGCGAATGGGTCCCGTTTCCGCTCGGGCACCTGGCAAGCCACTGCGTTCATTAGCTTCGATGCCTTCGGCGGGCCGAACCCAGGGATCCAGGGTGGTGTACTCGAGATCACTGTGACCCTCTTTCCCGATGGCGGCGCACCAATAACGGGTCTCCCGATGATTGTCACTTGCGTTGTCAACGCGCCGTCCGAGTTTACCGAAGAAGATGAGGGAACAACCGTTGCGGATTTCACGGAAAAGACCGGCGGGAGAACTCTGTTTCACCTGCAGAACTAGACGGGACATAAAGCCGCACCGGATCCGGCTCTACGAAAACACAGGCGCCTAACGATACTCATCGAAGTGAAAGATTTGGGGAGCGGCTGCCAGCGCCACGAAGACCATAAAGAGTGGCTCAACGGTGCATTTGTTCTCTGGTCGCCCGAGAGACCCACAACGCCCGAGATTAGCTTTGAGTTTAATAGAACTATGCATAAGCCGAACCCGTTTTTCCTTCTTCTGTTTTTTCTCCTCGTCTCTCATCTCTGGCGGCTCAGCAAGCCCCGGTAGGATCCGTCGAGAAGGCCACTATCGAAGGATTGGTGGTTAGTGCTGGAACTGGCGAACCGTTGAGGAGAGCGGTGGTCACGCTGCGCCAGGTTCAGGGTCGCGAGCCATCCTATGCCACGAGCACTGACGCCAGTGGTCACTTCATACTGAAAGACATTGGGCCGGGCCGGTACCGACTCTGTGTTGAGCGCAACGGCTATGTCCGCCAGGAGTACGGCCAGCGCGCCGCCAATCGCCCGGGTACCATCCTGACACTTCAGCCCGGCCACTACCTGCGGGATGTTGTCCTCCGTCTAATCTCCACCGGTGCCATCACAGGCCGGGTGTACGACGAGGCTGGCGAGCCGATTGAGGGAGGCCGCATCCGAGCACTGCGGCGCAGTTATGAACGTAACCAGCGCCAATTTGTTCAGGCCGCGGCAGCCGTAACCAACGATCGAGGAGAGTATCGCCTGTATGGACTGCCTCCGGGTCACTATTATGTCGGTGCGACCTATACGCCTGCGCTCGCACATGAAGTCGTCGTCGCGACGGCAGCTCAGGCCACGGCTGGGTCTATTCTAGAGGAAGGTTACGCTCCGACCTATCATCCTGCCACGACCGACCCAGGCCGCGCTGCCCCAATTGCGCTGGGGCCCGGCGAAGAGCTGCGGGGGCTTGATTTTAGTCTCCTGCCCAAGCGTACGGTTCGTGTCCGCGGACGGGTCTTCAGTGCCGCCAGCGGTCGCCCGGGGCGCGGTGCCTCGTTGTGGCTCTACGCCCGCGAGTCCGGCGCCGCCCGAGGCTCCGTTTTTCGCATGCAAACCGTTGTGGAGGACTCTCAAGGAGCATTCGAGTTTCGCGGTGTGACGCCCGGTTCCTACGTCCTTGGGGCGAATGGGTTGGAGGAAGGCGAGATCTACGCGGCGCGACAAACGCTCGACATCGGTGATGCAGACGTTGATGGCATCAGCCTTGTCTTGGCTGCGGGCATCGAGCTGAAGGGGCGCGTTCGCACCGAGGGTAACGCACAGCTCAATTCCACTGACTTGCGTGTCGTGTTGCAGCCACACGACGACCCAGAAACAGACGCCACAAGTGTCTCGGTAAAACCCGATGGCACGTTTGTGCTCAAAAATGTTGCCAGCGACGTCTACGACGTTACCCTAGCCGGCGCGCCGGAGGACTTCTACCTCAAGGCCGCCCGGCTGGGCAGCGACAACGTGCTTGAAGCAGGCCTCAACCTTGCCCGCGGCCGGCAACCCGGCACCCTCGAATTGGTGCTCAGCTCTGCCGGTGGGCAGGTTGACGGCGTTGTCACGAGCGAACAGCAAGGTTTCGATAGCGCTCTCGTCGCCCTGGTTCCGGAACCCCACCACCGCAGTCAAAACCGGCTGTACAAGACCTCCACCATCGACCAATATGGCTATTTCACCCTACGTGGCATTGCCCCTGGAGATTACAAGCTGTTCGCTTGGGAAGACATGGAGCCCGGCGCGTACCTGGACACAGATTTCCTGCAGCCCTACGAGGAGCGTGGCGAAAACCTGCGAGTCCTGGAGACTGGTCGCCACAGCGTACGACTGAAGTTGATCTCGGCCGATATGATCCCGAGGTGAGACAGGTCATGAAAATGCGAGGGAATGGATTTTGGAATGGGAGGAAATGCTTTAGAATGAATGGTACTCCTACTGTGGGCGTGTAGCTCAGCTGGGAGAGCACCTGCTTTGCAAGCGCGCGAGATGGAGGCGGAAGTTTGCTAATTTTTCCTGCCCTGTTCGTACACACCGCGCTTAATTACACAGAATCACCCATTTGCAGAGTCTTGTGCACCATCTGTGCACCAAACAGCCTTCCGAAAGAAAGCACCCAGCAACCCCACAACTCACTACTTCCGTGGTGGTCCTGTAATTCGTCCCCGATCGATGCTAACTAACTAAGCGCGGAGATCACTTCCTGCAATCCGACTTGAACGAAGCCGCCGGGCGGCAGACGCTTCGCGTGCGGTTGCAATTCTTCAAAACGGCCCTTATCACGAATTTCGTAACGCAATTGGCTATTGTTGCCAGCCACCGCCAAGCGCTTCATATAACTGAACTAAAGCTAACAATTCATTGAGCTGGGCCTGCACTAGCCCCAATTCTGCGGAGAAGGCGTTTGTTTCGTTGGTTAAAACTTCCAGGTAACCGGTAACGCCACCCGTATAGCGCATGTGGGAAAGGCGAGCGGCGTCCTGAGCGGACTGAAAGAGGAGCTCTTCCTGGGCACGAAACTCCCTTGTCTTACGGTATGCGATGAGCGCATCGGAGACGCTCCGAAACGCCCCTTGAATCGTTTGCTGATACGAAAGCAGCGACGCTTGCTGCTGTGCCTCCGTCAAACGAACGTTGGAACGGAGTCTCCCGGCCGTGAAGATGGGTTGCGTCAGCGAGGATCCGATATCCCACGTGCCCGCAGGACCGCTGAATAGATTGGTGAGCGCCGCGCTCTGAAATCCGGCGCTGCCGCTCAAAGAAATTTGAGGAAAATAGGCCGCTTTGGCCACTCCGATTTGCGCATTGGCCGCGATCAGCTGTTGCTCCGCTCGGCGAATGTCAGGCCGGCGTTCCAGTAGTGAAGACGGAAGCCCGGCCGGAACATCCGGCGGACGCGTCTGTTCCGTGAGCGGCTTCCCACGCGGCACGCTGTCTGGATTGTTCCCAAGCAGGATACTGATCAGGTTTTCCTCCTGCTCGATCTGTTGCTCCAGGGATGGGATTTCCGCGGCAGCGGTGAATACCAACTGCTCGGCTTGTCGGACGTCTAGCAATGATGTGGAACCGTGGTCAGCGAGAATGGTGGTCAATCGCAGCGACTCCTGGCGGGAAGCCAGCGTGCGTTTGGAAATTTCCAGTTCCAGATCGAGCGCGCGAAGCTGAAAATAGGCGGCAGACACGTTCGCAACGAGCGTGAGGATAACTTCCTGCCGGCCCGCCTCAGTGGCGAGCAGGTTGGCGCGCGCGGCCTCAGTAGCGCGGCGAAATCTGCCCCAGAAATCCAGCTCCCAGGCGGCGGACACATTCACCTGGCCGGTGCTCGTCTCAAAAGCTGGAAAAAACTTACCCCTGGCGGTGTGCTGATCAGTTATGCCAGATCCAGCGGAAACGCTGGGATACTGATCGGCGCGGGTGATACCAAGTTGCGCCTGCGCTTGCAGGATGCGCGCTCCCGCGATACGCACATCGTAGTTCTGTTGTAACGCAGTTCGGATAAGGAAGCGCAGTTGCTCATCCTGGAAGACCTCCCACCATTTCTGATCGCCAAGCGACGCGGCATCCGTCTTCCCCGCTTCTTCCGGCGGCAGGCCGCGATAGGTGCCGGGAACATGAACGGTCGGCTTCTTATAATTCGGGCCGACCGTACAGCCAGAACCGAAGATCGCAACACCCAGCAGAGCAATGAATGTGCGCATCTCAGTTGCCCTCGGCGGGAGTGGGTTTCGGCTGGAGCAGCGGCTGGCCTTCTCTCCCCGCGCCGGACCACTTCTCGACGACATAAAACACGACCGGAATGAAGAAAACACCGATCAAGCTGGCGGCCAGCATGCCTCCGATAACGGTCGTCCCCATGATCTGACGCGCAACGGAGCCGGCCCCGGTAGCCGTCCATAGCGGCACCGTGCCGAGAATAAATGCAAAGGAGGTCATCAGGATCGGCCGGAGGCGCAGGCGCGCGCCCTCCAGCGCAGCGTCGACAAGCGGCTTACCATGCTCGTATTCGTCTTTCGCGAACTCGACGATAAGAATCGCGTTCTTGGCCGCCAAGCCGATCAGCATCACCAATCCGATTTGCGAGTAAACGTCGCCTTCGATTTGCACCATATAGCTGGGCAGAAAAGCCGAAAGAACGGTGCGCCGTAGCCAGAGAATCGCAAAAGAGCCAAACACCGCGATTGGCGTGCTTAATAACACGCTGAAGGGAAGCGACCAGCTTTCATAAAGCGCAGCCAAGATCAGAAAAACGAACAGCAGCGAGAACCCAAAGACCACCGCAGGCGGAACGCCTTGCTGCGCCCTTTTTTCCTGGAAGGACATACCTAGATAGTCGTAGCCCATCTCGCGGGGCATGGTTTGATCGAAAACTTCTTCGAGAGCGGCCATGGCCTGTCCGGCGCTGTAACCAGGAGCAGCGGCGCCATTGATCTGCGCGGCGCGGTACTCGTTGAAGCGCATGGTGAACTCCGGGCCTGGACGCGGCTCAAATCGGGTCAGCGCGGAAAGCGGCACCATCTCATTTTTGTTGTTGCGTACGAAAAATTGCCCGACATTCTCAGCCCGCGTGCGGTAGTCGCCTTCGGCCTCGATGTAAACCTGCCACTGTCGCCCGAAGCGATTGAAGTAATTGATGAAAAGCCCACCCATGAATGCCTGGATGGTCTTATACACATCTGCGACGGGGACGCCTTGCTTGATGACTTTGTCGCGGTCCACGTTGACAAACTGCTGCGGCACGCTCGGCAGGAAGGTCGTGCTCAAGCCGGCGATTTCAGGGCGCTTCCTCGCGGCATTCAGAAAAGTCTGCAGGTTGGATGCAAGAAATTGCACGTCATTGCCGGCCCGGTCTTCGAGCACAAACGTAAATCCACCGGATGTTCCGACCCCGGGAATGGCCGGAGGCGAAAAGGAAAAGGCAATGCCTTCCGGAATCTGGGAAAGCCGTCGATTGATCTGCTGCTTAATCTCCTGAAACTGTTGGTCGCGAGACTTACGGTCGTCCCACGGCTTCAACGTGACGAAGAAGAAGCCGTTGTAGCTGGTGCGGACAAAGCTCAGCAAGCTAAATCCGATAACGCTCGTTGTGTATTGCACTCCCGGAGTGCTGGCCAACGCCTCTTCGATTTGTCTCGCGACCGCATCGGTGCGTTGAAGGGACGCAGCATTCGGCAGTTGCAAATTTATGTACAGATACCCCTGATCTTCATCAGGCAGAAAGCTTGATGGAATCCTGCTGCCAAAAAACCCAGCAGCCGCACCGAACACCACAAGCAGAATGAGCGCGATCGCACTCTTGCGAATCAAGACTCCGCAAAATCGGACGTAAGCATTCGTGACATTGACAAAGCCTCGGTTAAACACGCCGAAAGCCTTTTTCAGAAATCCTCCGCTCTCTGTTCTCGGCCGCAGCAGCAGCGCAGAAAGCGCCGGGCTCAGCGTAAGGGCGTTGAAGGCAGACAAAATGACGGAGATGGCGATAGTCACCGCAAATTGCTGGTAGAGACGTCCGGTAATACCGGGAATGAAGGCCGTTGGAATGAAAACGGCCGAAAGCACCAGCGCGATGCCGACCACCGGCCCAGAGATTTCTTCCATGGCCTTGAGCGCCGCTGCTTTAGGTGCGAGCCCTTCCTCAATGTGGCGTTCGACAGCCTCCACGACGACGATCGCGTCGTCCACAACGAGTCCGATGGCCAGCACCAATCCAAAGAGAGAGAGCGTGTTCACTGAGAAACCGAACGCAGGAAAGAAAATAAATGTGCCAACCAACGAGACGGGCACAGCCAACAGGGGGATCAGAGTGGCGCGCCAGCCTTGCAGGAAAATGTATACGACGATGATCACGAGAACGATGGCAATGACCAGCGTTAGGACAATCTCCTTCATCCCTTGCGTGACCGCCCGCGTCGTATCCAGTGACGTGACATAGTCCACGTCATGCGGGAAGCGCTTCTTCACCTCGGCCATTAATTTCTTAACGCCATCCGCGGCTTGCACCGCGTTCGATCCCGGCAACTGGTACACCGCGATAATCGCTCCCGGTTTGCCATTCAAGCGGCCCACAACGCTGTAATTCTGTGCGCCAAGCTCGATGCGAGCCACGTCCTTAAGCCGGACAATCGCTCCGCCGGTGGATTCGCGGACAACGATTTGCCCGAACTCTTCAGGGGAAGTCAGTCGACCTTGGGCACGCACCGAGTAGGTATACTCCTGCCCTTTGGGCACAGGTTCACTGCCCACTTGGCCTGCGGGATTTACCGTGTTTTGCGACTGAATGGCCGAGACGATTTCCGGAACGGTGATCGCCAGTTTGGCCAACTGGTCGGGTTTGACCCAGAGCCGCATCGCATACTGGCCGGCGCCGAAGATTTGTACGCTTCCAATTCCATACAGACGGGTGAGTTGGTCCGAAAGATTGATGTAGGCGTAGTTGGACAGGAACTGGGCATCGTAGGTGCCATTCGGCGAATAAAGGGTCAGGAGCATCAGTGGAGCGGTAACTGTTTTCTGCACAGTGACACCGAAATTTGTGACGTCGATGGGAAGCTGAGAGGCGGCTTGCGTTTCGCGCACCTGAGTAAGAATAAGGTCTGTGTTCGGTTCCGTCTTCACATCGTAGTCGACGATCAGTCGCATCTGCCCGTCGGCCGTGGAGTTCAGCGAGTACATGTAGTTCATATTGTCCACGCCGCTCATTTGTTGCTCGATCGGCGTTGCGACGGACTGCTCGATGGTCTGCGCGTCAGCGCCCACGTACGTCGCGACTACTTGAACCTCTGGCGGAACAATGTTCGGAAATTGGGCAACCGGCAGGCTCGTGATCGTGACCGCGCCGATGATCACCATCAGAATCGAAATGACCATGGCCACGATGGGACGATTGATAAAAAATTTGGACATAGCTCAGTCGCCTTTCGCCCCAGAAGTGCTCTGCTTGATCCTTACGGGGGAACCGTCTCTCACCTTTTGCAGACCTTCGACGACCACGAGCTGTCCGGGGCGGACGCCGCTTTCGATAATCCACATCGTACCTATACGCTCGCCAACTTTTACGGGCAGGAGGGCCACCTTGTCGCCTTCCACCACGGCTACCTGATAGGTTCCCTGGAGCTCGGTAACGGCCCTTTGCGGCACCAGCAGAGCGCCTATTCGGGTTTCGCCCGCCGCGCGCACGCGTCCGAATTGGCCGGGGCGCAAGATATTGTTGGGATTGGGAAAAGCGCATACCAGCTGAATGCTGCCGGTCGTGACATCCACCTGCCGATTCGTCAAAAGCAGTCTGCCTTTTTGCGGATAGAGCGTTCCGTCAGCCAGGACGAGATCAAAGGGCGGCGCATCGGATGGCACTTCCTGCTGATTGTGGGCGTTTATTCTTGCCGCGTAATGCATGTATTCCTGCTCGCTAATCGGGAAATACGCCTTTATCGGGTTGACCTGCGAAACGGAGGTCAAAGCCGTGGTGGGACTGACCAAGTTGCCAATCTGTACTTGCGCAATTCCCGCTATGCCGTTCACCAGGGACGTGACATGCGTAAAGTCCAGGTTCAACTGCGCTTGTTCTACTTGGGCCTCTGCTGCTTTCACCGAGGCTTTTGCAGCGAGATTCGCCTGAATATCATTATCCAACTGACTCTGCGCAATGGCCCGCTCCTTCGCTAAGGGCGTGTCACGATCTACATCCAGTTGCGTTTTGCCCAGCTGTGCCTGCGCTTGTGCGAGTTGTGCCTTGGCCTGATCGAGCAAAGCCTGAAAAGGACGAGTGTCGATCTGGAAAAGGATTTGCCCCTTTCGAACGAACGATCCTTCCTTGTAGGTCTGGTCGACAATATATCCCGTCACTTGTGGCTGGATCTGTGCGTTGACATAGCCATCCAGCGTCGCCACCCATTCCCCGTAGATCGGCACATCTTTTTGCACCACGCTGACGACTTCCACCTCAACGGGAGGTGGCGGGCCAGAGGCTTTTTGGCTCTGGCAACCTGATAGCACGGAGGAAGCGAGAAGGAGTAACAGCGCCAAGAATGACAAAGAGGTTTGGGGGGGTATATGGGATCTGCAATTTGAGAGTCTTTTTATACTGAACATAGTTGGAGGTTCCTTGCTGGCGATTTCTATGCGGAATGCCACCTTCCTACGGGCGCTCGTTGCGACGACGATTGTTGGGAAGATTTATATACCACGGATTCGATGCGCGGCTCTCTTTTTCTGCGATTTCATGAGTTCCTTGCTCTGACAGTCGGAATTACGAGTTGCCGAAGCGTACATGCACGGACTGCGTCGTAGCTTTCGCTGTGAATGCCGGCACCTTCACAAGAGGCTGCGCGACGGACACAAAAAACTGGAGTAAAGGGCGATCATGACGCTCTGGCAATTCGCCGCGCTTTTCGATCATCTCTGCTTTGCCAATCGCTGTTTCTGAGAGACCTTGTGTATAGCCCCCAGAAACTCGTCAATCGTCAGAACCTCGTGGCCAAAGGTCGGATAAGAGATCTCCAAGGCAGCCAAGTGAGCTTTTTCGTTGAATTCCGCAACCGCATCTGTAAGGAACGTCAAATGGTACCCAGCTTCGATTGCGCGTCTTCCCGTGCCTTCGACACAAGTTTGCGAAGTCAAGCCCGCAAGAATGATTTTTTCGATTCCGCGAGCTTTCAACTTCTCGTTGAGATCTGTACCCATGAAAGCGTCAAACACGCGATGGTGGCTGGCGATGATATCGCCGTCTTGGGGTCGAAGCGGCTCATAGAACTCATCCCCGAAATCGTCGAGTTCGCGCTCTGTAATGGAATCGTCCGCGGCGTGCTCGGCAATTTCCTACGCGATTTCCGGTGGCACTCGCTTGTGGCCCTTGTGAACCTGGCGGATCGTCTCAACCAGCTCTGTACGAAGTAAATTCTTGAGAAGATAATTGACAGCCCCAGCCTTGAACGCGCGGACAGCTTGCACATCGCCGCCAGCCGTCGTCAGTACGATAATTCGTGCCCGTGGGAATTCCTCGCGGATAGCTGAGATGGCGTCGATGCCGTTTACCTTCGGCATTCGGACATCCATCAAGGTGATATCGGGATGGTATTTGCGGAAGAGTGCTAACGCCTGGTCGCCATTCAAAGGCTTCCGCGACTACGCGCATGTCGGGTTGTGCATTGATCTCGCCGGAAATGCCGGCCATCATCAACGGGTGATCGTCCACGGCCATTACACGGATGACATGCGCTTCAGCCATGCTTCTGGCCCTCCGCACATTTGTTAGAAACCTATGATACGGCTATTTCCTCGTATGGTGCCCCCTCGAAAGGGCTAACTTGCCTTGCCTCCTCCGAGATTGCCCCAGAAGTCGAACGCAAATAGCGTTATCCGGTGCAGAGACTGTTCTCGCCGGTGCGGCGGGATGCGGACTTTTGATCTTGCGACTATGCGCTGCGGGAATGCTGCTTTCGAACGTACTAGCCGGGTCTGTCGCGTTCGCCTCATGGGAAATCGCCGCGCTGGCAATAGTCGCCGCAATGCTCTGTCTTGGCGTGTTTACTCCCTTGACTTGCATCGGGTCGGGTTTCGGTCAGATTGCTCTGTTCTTTGGCCCTGATCGAAATTTTGTTTGTTTTACGTTTTCAATTGCCATTGCCCACTGTTCTTTTCCTCGTGGGACCAGGCGGATATTCTGTCGATTCATACCTCTTTGGTCGTCGTCTGATTCGCACGAATTCCAGATAGGAACGAGGCTCTAGCCGGCTCAGGCAGGGGCGCTGGAGCCGCTACATCGGGCATCACTCGCTCGGAGGGCGGTTTTCCAATTTTTCCTGCCCAGTTCGTACTCACCACGTTTTACGCTTTGAATCATTCACAGCCGTCGTTTTTCTTTCCCTAACCTCAGCGAGTCTACACTGATTTTCAGAAGCCTTCATCGAAGTCGATAAGCCGAAAAAATTGTTGATAGACGGGAACCCGGAAACTACGCCGAGAATCTGACGTTGTTTTGTGAGACTGGCGCGGCGTTGTGGACTAGCTCGCTGCGGAAAGGTATCGACAGAATTCGGATCCCTCATGGGTTTGGTGACGCTAGCCCACGTGCTCGAAGTGTGAGCGTTCAATGGAACTCCACATCTCTTCGAGTAGATGGTGCATGCGCTCCACAGGGCTGAGCGTGAGACCTGTGGCCGGGTCGAAAATGCCGCTGCGAAACTGTCGATTCCAATCTGCATTTACGTCACTTTTCCAAAACAACTTTCTTTGGATTGATCGGCGTATTACGCCGTTATGTGAAAGTTGGCTTCAAGAGCTCGGTTTCATTCCGGTCCCCAGGCTCTCGGCGCGCTTCCCAATCTTTTTCAATGTCGTTTCAAGAGTTCGCAACTCTTTCGCGCTCGAATCGGCAAAGACTTTTCTAATCTCGGCGGCGTGTTTGCGAAAAATCGGCGCGATCAATTCTTTGCCTTTTGGGGTGAGCGATACGATCCGGACACGACGGTCTTCAGTGCTCTCGACCCGGCTTACCAAGCCCCTTTCGACGAGGCGGTCCACGGCCGTGCTGATCGAACCGGGGGTCAGAAACACTTTTGGGCCGATCGTATTCACCGGCAAAGGCCCCTTGTTCAAAAGGGCCTCAAGGATCCGGAAATCGGTGTCGTCGATTCCAGTCTCCGCTAGTCCCGCATAGAGATATTTCGAAGCCGCCTGAAAGGCCTTCCCCAATACCAGCCAACAGTGAACCGGGTCTCGCGAGGTCTTGGCCATGACGAGACTATTGTGCCCGTTTGTGTAACCGATGTCCAGAAGAATGTATCTATATCGATAGACTTGCCATCAATAGATAGTGAAAGAGAGGCACACTGCATATGGAACGCACAAATAAGAAACTCATCGCCGTAGTCGGCGCAACGGGGCAACAAGGAGGCGCCGTAGTACGCGCCCTCCAAGCCGGCAATCAATTCAAGGTACGCGCTCTGACTCGCAATCCGGCCAAGCATCGCGAACTCGGTGACGAAGTCGTCCAAGCAGATTTAACCAGCCCCGAAACCCTTACGGCTGCGTTTGAAGGGGCGCACGGCGTATTTCTAGTCACTAATTTGTGGGAAGAAGGTACCGACGAGGTCGAGCAGGCAACCGCTGCGGTACGCGCCGCCAAGGATGCCGGTGTCAAACACTTTGTCTGGTCCACGCTGCCTGATGTGGAAGCGATCAGCGGAGGCAAGTTTCACGTTCCCCATTTTACCGGCAAGGCCAAGGTTGATCGGATAGTGAAAGAAGCCGGGTTTGCGAATCATACGTTCGTCATCGCGCCTTTCTACTATCAGGGCCTTATCGGGGTTCTTGCTCCGCAAAAACAGACTGACGGATCCGTGGGCTGGGCTCTCCCGCTTGATCCAACCGTGCGGAGCATTCACATGGGCGATATTACGGAACTTGGTGACATCGTGGCCGGAGCATTCGCGCACCCCGATCAGGCCGGCCACGGCGAGTATCTGCCCCTAGTCGGCGATTTCATGAGCTTCAATGAAATCATCGATACGTTAAATCGACAGGGTCACAGCTTCTCTTTCAACCAAGTGCCAAAGGAAGTCTTCGCGAGTTTCTTTCCTGGGGCCGCCGAGATAGCGGAAATGTTCAATTACTTTCAGGCGCACACGTACTTGGGTTCCGATTCGCGCGACCAAGTTGCGCTCGCAAACAAAATCGCCGGCCGGCAGCCAACCAAGTTGTCGGCGTGGGCTCGAGTGAATTTCCCGGCTCCAAAGAACGCCGACTCAGCAGCACGCTGATTGAAAAACGAAAGGAAATCGATTTTAGCCGGTGCAGACAAACTTAGTTTGCGCGGTTGCTCGTAAGCGGGTTCAACAAGCAAAAGGAGGAAGTACATGGCAACGAATTCGATCGCAATTTCCAAAGATGTGGAGGCAACAGGCTTTTGGCAGGGAGCGGTGGTCGTTTTGGGACGCTTTTTCTTCGCGCTGATTTTCCTGTTAGCCGGCGCCAATCACTTTAATAAGCAAACCATCGGCTATGCGGCCTCGCAAGGCGTGCCTTTGGCTTCGATCGCGGTTCCGCTTTCTGGCGTGCTGGCGATCGCAGGCGGACTCAGCATTTTGCTAGGATACCGCGCAAAACTTGGGGCGTGGCTCATCGTGCTGTTCCTGATTCCGGTCACGTTGATGATGCACAAGTTCTGGACCGTAACCGATCCCATGATGGCGCAAATCCAAATGATTCTCTTCATGAAAAATGTCTCCATGCTCGGCGGCGCCCTGCTGATTTCTCACTTCGGAGCAGGGCCGTTCAGTCTGGACGCCCGTCGCTCGCGCTGAACGCGCCTAAAAGGAGACAACCAAAATGCGTAATCATGATTGTGCAACTCGGCCAGAGCAGCGATATCAGCGAGGACGCTGCTCGACAGCAACTCATGAATATGATCGGAGGCATTCCCATTGGCCGACCGGGCCGGCCGACGGAAGTCGCCGAACTGGTGGCATTCCTAGCATCTGATCGTGTAGCTTCGATTCATGGTGCGGACTACATCATTGATGGCGGCACGATGCCTACCGTCTGATCGAGAATAATTGTCGGCAAACCTTCGCTAATCGATAAGGTAAGGTTAGCCCGTCACTCGGGAACAACACCCAGATTCCCGCCAAAGATCGTTCCGAGTTGCGCATCACGTTTGAGCATGCCGTTCACAGCGCCATCCCGCCGGACACTTCGATTCTCTGACCGTTCACCCAACGATTCTCGTCCGAGAGGAACGCGGCGATCATCGGTCCGATATCGTCCGGCACGCCCGCCCGGCCAAGCGCGGTCATCTCGGCAACGCGCTTGTTAATCTCAGGATTGTCACGGACCATACCACCGCTGAAATCCGTCTGGATGGCACCCGGAGCGACGACATTTGCCGTGATGCCCCTCGGTCCCAGTTCTTTGGCCAAGTAACGCGTCAGCACCTCCACCGCGCCTTTTGTCGCCCCATAAGCCGAGGTGCGCGGTAGCGCAAAGCGCGCCAGTCCCGACGAAATATTCACGATACGCCCGCCATCCTTAATTAGCGGAAGCAGCTTTTGCGTCAGGAAATACACGCCTTTGAAATGAACGTTCACGATCTCGTCCCCAACCGTGCAGCGTCTTGCGGACATCCGCCACGAATCCGTCAAATGCGTGAATGTCACCGGTATCGAGCCGAAATCCCGCTGCTTTCCTTTCCATCGCTTCGACTTCGCGGATGAGTGAGTCGGCCTCTTTCTGATTCGAGCGATAAGTAAAAATGACATTGACGCCACGCCCTGCAAGATTCACCGCGGTGTTGCGTCCGAGCCCGCGGCTTCCACCAGTGATGATCGCGACTCTATCCTTCATAGTTCCAACCGTTTCGTTTGCCATAGGTACTCCTTTATTTCTTGCTTCAGCTTAGCGTTGCGTTTTGTACAGCATGATCTTGCGACCTGTGTTTTATACAGTCCACATCCTTAACGGTGTGAAGGGGCCGCGTGCGTGGTCTGTTCAGGTTCGAAATAGGTCCCTCGCTCAAGGTCGGCAATAATCCCCGGCTGCTTCGGCTGCCATTCCAGCTTTTCCTCAGTTAGCTTGCTTGACGCCGGGCAGTCGACACCAACGAAGTGTGCGAGCCAACCAAAGTGGTGGGCGGCCTGCTCGGGCGACCTGCTGACAACCGGCACGTGCAGGCGGCGGCCGATCACGCCAGCGATGTCCTGGAAGGGCACGCCCTCGTCGCCAATGGCGTGGTAGCTCGCTCCTGCGGAACCCTTCTCCAGTACGAGCCTGTAGAGGCGAGCAGCATCGAGCCGGTGCACGGCGGGCCAGCGGTTAAGACCGTCACCCACGTACGCTGAATCCCCCTTCTCACGCGCGAGCTTGATGAGAGCGGGAACGAAGCCATGATCGCCGTCCCCATGGACCGATGGAGGAAGGCGCAGCACGGAGACGCGCACGCCACGCGAGGCCATCGCTGCTGCCTGTTCCGACTTGCGCGGAAAACTGGGAATGGGCGCATCCTGTTCCGTTGCGAGCGGGCCTTGGCGCTGAAGGAGCAGGGTCCCGGAAGTGACGACCAACGGACGCTCCGAACCCGCGAGCGCACCTCCCAGCGTCTCGATAGCGCGCCTATCCTTCTCGGCGGCAGGCGCGTAGTTCGAGAAGTCGTGGATAAAGGCCGTGTGGATCACCCCGTCCGCAGCGACCGCTCCGCTGCGCAAGCTCTCGAGATCTTCCAGCGAACCGCGATGTACATCGGCTCCTGCGGCGGCAATGGACGCGGCAGCCGCATCCGAGCGAGCCAAGGCGAGCACGTGATGTCCCGCGCGAATTAATTCCTCAACAATCGCTGAACCGATAAACCCTGTAGCACCTGTAACGAAAACACGCGGCCGCGCTGCAGCCGGCGAAAGCGAATGCGCAAGGAGGTGCTCCGACCGATCAACAAATCGTGGGGATCGTGATCGCTGCCGACCAGATTGACATCGATTACGCCAAACTGGCGATGTCAAAAGCAAAGGACCAGCAGGTCAGAGATTTCGCGCAGCAGATGACTACCGACCACTCGGCCGTGCAGAAATCTGGCGGAAAACCTGTCTGCAATGAATGCTGCGATTTCCTGCGGAAACAGAAGCATTCCCAGCACCACAACAAGGGCCGTCCACAACAGTACATTCCCGATCAATCGGCCACGGATGGAACACTGCTTGGCGCGATACTGCTGCCAGAATCCCAGGCCCAGCAGCACCACGGACAGACCCAAGAGCCACGGACGCAGTGTCGTGAAGAAGGCGCTTGCCGCACCGGCTCCGAGAGCGGCAGCAAATCCGAGCGGGAGGCAGCAACTGATGGTTGCCACCGAGCTCAGGATCGCCATCAAGGAAGCCGAGACGCCTGTCCCTTGCTTCATCCTCTCTCCCCTTGCCGGGCTTCGATTACCGCTCGATGAATCAGTTCCGTTGGCGGAAGTCCGACTTCCTTCGATCCCGGATACAATCGGCAGCTCAATGCAAAACTTTGCGCTTTCCGCGCCTCTTCGGCGACATCTCTTCCATTGACTCGAATGGTCGGAGACCCCAGGAACTTGAGTTGGCTGGCCATTTCTTCGTCGCGGACAAGTACTTCGTGGACTTCCGTCATCACGCCTTCTGCGGCTAAGACATCTTTGACCATCCTTACGGCTGCGGGATGAGACGGGCATTCCCCCACATACAGGACTTCGATTTTCACTTCCCGGTCTCCGGTTTCTGAGGAGTTCTCTCTCTCAAAATTGGACAATGAGCGTGCTGTTTGCGCATCTCTTTCTTGCAACTGCGCAGAGCCAAACGAAGTTCGTGCTCCAACTTGTGAAGATCGGTAAGTTTCCTTTGTACGTCGGCCAACTTTTCCTGCAGCCGGCGTTGCACCGGCCCACAAGGCTGCAAGCGATTCCCTCGCAGCCTCAAGAGTCCTCGGATCTCGCGTAGCTTGAATCCCAGCCCCTGCACTCGGCGGACAAACGCCAGCGTCTCTACGTCGTTTTCAGCGTACCGACGGAAACCTCCCGCGGTCCTTGGCGGCCGCGGAAGCAAACCGTTGCGTTCATAAAATCTAATCGCATCAACGCTCAACCCGATCTTTTTCGCTACGATGCCAATTTGCATTACCGAACTCCTGTCTCAAAGCTACACCCTGGAGTATAGTCCAGAGTCAAGTCAAGCTTGCCAGGCACAGCGGAACAACTAGCTGGCGGAATTCAAGAGGGCTCTGCAAAACTCCTAACGGACAACGCACTCGTTTGCTACTGGTCAGCAATTTCTGCGATTCCAGACTGCAGAGTACAAAACCGGCGACTCAACCGCCGTCCACTAGCTCTCATGCGGAAAAACATTCGGCAGGGAACCGAATGATCTTGAAAAGCCCACGGAGATTCGGTCCCTGGCTCAAAGAGCGTCGGACGCCGACGGTTCCCTAGACCGTTGTACCCGGCAGTAGACGTCGCCCCCTACTTAGCAGGTATTGGATCTCTCACAAACAATCCGATGGAACTAATGGACGTATTGGAATCCGAAGCAAATGAGCACCCCTGCTTTTTGGATTAGGAGCGCTCGCTGCAAGAATTCTCAGCATGAAATCCGCCCTTTGTTTTCAGCTATTTAGGCCTGATGCGAATGTGCACGGTCGAGCAAATCGAGCGCTATCGTGCACGGTATCGGCACGGTCCAGGCCAAAAAACGTGAATAGAGACAGGCAGAAAATCGGGAAGTGCTTTAGAATCAGTGTTAGTCCCACTGTGGGCGTGTAGCTCAGCTGGGAGAGCACCTGCTTTGCGACGCCGATTCATTCTAGGTGTTCCATTTCCTGCTTTGGCTTCCATTGTTTTCAATCAATTGGGGAATCTGCTTCTCGTTCAAAGCTAACTCCAATGGCCTCAATGCTGTTCATAAATGCACGGTCCCAGCACGGTAGCGCGCCTGCTTTTTCTGTGGCACGCACTTCGCGGCTATAAGCACCGGTGATTCTGCACGGCAGAAGAGTGTCGAAGATATGTAATATCTCGCTTCACTTCTTTCTCCTCACCTTCCTAGCAGGGGACTCCAATGGGAGTTCGTCGCCTTCGACAGGAGGATTTCTTTTGCCCACGCGAGCTAGAATCCGGCTGACCCTCTCCGGATCGGCACGTCGCGCGCGTTCCTCGAAGTACTCTTCTGTGCGCATAGCAGAAACCTTTTCCGCGAGTGCGAGGGTGATCAGCTGGTTGAGAGCGACGCCTTCCGATTCGGCGGCCTTGCGCGCTTCAGCCAACAGCGTTGGCGGTACGCGCAGAGCAAAATTGCTTCGTCTCATGAGTTTGCTCCTTCTCTTGCCATCATCACTCCGCTTCCTCTACTAGTCCGCGGACGGATTTTGGAAAGCCACAGGACGGCCAGATTTGCATGGGCTGCTGTTAAGTTGTATCCGCTCTCTTTAGTGGTGGGCGGCGGCTGGAGTCGGTAAAAGGCCCAAGTTTACTCACGGGGAGTGTGCGTCTTTAGGCGCTCGCTAAGAGTACGACGCTCAATCATTCTTCTTTTTTTGTGGTTATGGTCGGACCTTTAGGGCGGTCACGCTTTTCTCGGAGAAAACGGAGAAATACACCCGCGGCCCCGCTGGGCTCGGGACCGCGAGGATAGATAATCGCGAAAGTTCGTTGAATACCAAATTTGGTAATATGAGCCTCTCGCAGCGTGTCGAGCTTTACTTCTTTCTGAATAGCCCTGCGGGAGACAAACCCGACTCCCAAACCAGCTTCCACTGCGGACTTGATCGCCTCGGTGGAATCAAGCTCCATAATTACCCGAGTATGCTTCATTTGAATCCCAGCCGCCTTAAGAGCCGCTTCGACAACCCGCCGCGTTCCTGAGCCTTTTTCTCGGAGGATGAGTGGAGCGTTGTAGAGTTGTTGCACCTCGACCTGCTGACCGACCCATTCGTGCGCCGATGGAACTACGACGACAATCTCATCCGTCACAAAAGGTTCCTCGGCAACGTCTCGATGAAGAGAGGGACCTTCAATTAGCCCTATCGCCAGCGTTCCATCAAGGACCCCGCGGACGATCTTCTCCGTGTTAGCTCCTAATAGAGACAAGCGAATCTTGGGATTCGATATTCGAAACTGGCCGATCAACTTTGGGAGTAGATATTGTGCGATCGTGGTTGAGGCTCCTGCGGAGAGATCCCCTTCTTCTTCGCCCACTAGTCGCGCTAATTCCTGGCGAGCTACGGCCGATAAGGCTTCCACCTTCTTCGCATGTTTGAGAAGAATTCGCCCGGCCTCTGTCAGCGCCACTCTGTTTTCCGTGCGATCAAAAAGCGGGACTCCCAGTTCCTCTTCCAGCGCTTTGATCTGAAGTGTGACCGCAGGCTGTGTGAGATAGAGAGCTTCAGCAGCTTGTCGGAAATTCAAATTGTCGGCAACTGTGCGGAAAACCTTCAGTCTGAAATTTTCCATTTCGGATCTTCCTGTAAGTCTCTGACTTAAGTGCCCACTGTCACGATACCTAACACTCCATCCGACAGGACCTGCGCGACCCAAGGAGCTGTCTGCCCGCAAGGAAACCAGGCCTTGCGCCATGGCAAGGCCTGTTCCAGCATTACGTCTATTAGGTAGAGAAGGATTTCTCGATATTATTTGTCGATCCAATCCTGCCCGTAATTATCCGGGATGGCTCAGCTGCCACTGATGTAGCTCGTATTCCTCTTCCACGGCTGGCCGCCTGATAAGGTACAAGCCATCTGCCGCGAGCAGGAAAGTAGTGCCCGTCTCATCGTTCGTGATCCTTTCATTAACCTGCTTTACGTCGGCAACGGAATTGGGGTGGCGTGGATTCGAGAGATCGACAACTTGATAGTTTGGATCGTTTGCGTCAGATTGCGCATTTGGCTGATCAGCGACTATGAGTCCATCGTCATCCAGACGCTCCGTCGAGCCCTGGAGGTCCAGACCTGGAATCGTAGTAAGTGTCGGAACTTTTGCCTTGTGCAGGTTTAACACCGCCTCTCCTTGGCCGTTCCGGAACCGAACTAGTTCTGCGTAGTCTCCAAGGGAGGAGACAAAGTCGAACGCGCCGTGAGCGTCAACCTGTGCAGAACCCTCTTCTTTGACATGGGCCGGGTCGGTCACGTCAAAGATGGCCAGCCGAGCGCCCTGGTTCTGTTCGATATAAAGATGCATTCTGCCATCGCCTGTAGCATGTAGCAGCAGCGCTTGGCCGGGTACCCGTGCGAGTTCGGGAAGATCCGCGGGCCTTACGACGACAATTTTGTTGGAAGGATGGTTCCTCGCTTCTGCATTGCCCGCGAGTGTGAGGGCTGCTACAGCCGTGAGGGTTAATTGTGCGATTCGGGTGATTTGATTCTTGTTCAAGTTACTTCTCCTTTCGAGTTGTGCGATTCTTACGATTCGTTTCTTGTTCAAAGCACTTCTCGTTTCACCTCGAATATCGCGCACGAAGAATTCTTGGTCCAATCAGTAATCTCTATGAGCCATAAATTGTGTAGAGTCGGCGGCTGTGCCTGCGGCGTCCCGCTCGTCAAAGCGGCGTTCCTGACGAAGCATGAAGTATTTAGGTGCCTCAATCCACGTGCGGAAAGCTGGCCAGCGCCACCAAACCAAAAGCAGAGCGAACATAATTGCTGAAATTACGATCACAATCAGATTGATCATTGTCCTGAGTTCTCCTGCGGCGTGCCATAAAGGGAGCGCACGAATTCAACTAGGGCGTGCCGCTCGTCCTCGCTGAGTTGGTCCTTCCATGGCGGCATCGCTGTGCCCGGTACGCCATTTTCCAAAACTTCCCAGGCTCGTTCTGCTGTGGGCTTCTTGAGGTGAAAATTTGTTGGTGATGGAGCAAGGGCGCCGGCGGCAGGCCCGTTGCCCGCTCCGGTGTCGCCGTGGCAACTGGCGCAGGCTGCCACAAATAATGCTTTGCCCTCGGCTCGGCTCGTAGATTCTTGCGTGGATGGCGGAGCACTGGCAACGTGCAAGTTATCGATGTAGGCGACAAGAGCGCGCAAATCTTCGGTGGGGAGCTGACGCCAAGGCGGCATGGCGGAGCCAACGATTCCGTTCCACAGCACACTGCTTAATCGTTCGTCGGAGAAGCGGGCGGCAGTCAGGTTTGCCGGTCGCGGCAATAGACTCGCCGAAGCTTTGCCGTCGCCCTTTCCGGCGGGCCCATGACACGAAGCACAATTGGCAGCGAAGAGAGATCCGCCGCGGCTTACTTCTTCCTGTAAGTCGTCCGGATTCGACGCGGGATGCAGAACGGGTGCGCTGTCGCTGTATCCTCCCGTCATGGCGATCGGAACGGTGGGCGGAGTGGCTCTGGCTGAAGGCTCGCTTGCCATGGCCATGTCCGGTGTCGCGGCATGGACGCTCGACGTCAACGTCTGTTGGTCAAAGCCGGACAATTGTCGAGCGCGCCCGAGAGATTCGAGATAAGCGAGCACATCCATCCCTTCCTGCGTCGGCTGATTGGCGTTGCCTTTGAAAAGCCAGGGATACTGAGGCATAACCGAATCGCGCACGACGAGCCGGGGATCGTAGAGATGAGTGAGCTGCCAGTCGCGAGGATGAAGGTTGAATTCGCGCGACAAATCCGGCCCGATGCGGCGCGTGCCCCACAGCTGGGGGTAATCAAACTTGGTTTCCCATGCCTCGGTGGGCGCGCCGAAGCGACGCACATCCGCTGCAAGAGACCGGATTTGCTCCGTGTGACAGTAAGCGCACCCTTCGCGTCCATAAATGACCCTGCCCCTTTGTTCGGACGCGGTAAGCGTTGGCATAGTGACGGGAGCCACCCGCTTGATTTCATCTGCCAGTTCTTTTCCAGGAAGGATCGCGAGGACAAGAAACGAAAGCGCGAAAAAACCTACACCTGCACCGAAGGCGATCACATGAGCGTTGCTGAGCCAACCGGTCAAGGTGAACTCGTGTGAAGCCGCCGAGCCATCCTCGAATGCGGCCTTGTCTTCTGAAGCCACGCGGCTGGTCTCAGACACGATAGCCTCTGACAACCTTGGCCCAGTAACAAGAGAGATCCAGAAAAGTACAAAGCCCGCGAGAATGGGAAGCCCCGAGAGTGTACGCACCAGCCAGTAACTTTCGACCGCTCGGACAGAATCGATCCATGGCGCGCTCGACTGCCAGACTTGAGCCTCTACCAGCCCCGCAATCGTGAGATCGGTGACCATCAGCGTCAGGCCCACGGCAAGAAGCCAGAACGACCAATTCATCATGCGCTCGTTGTAGCGCGTTCCAGGGATGCGCTGCCAGAGATGGGCGATGCCACCAAGCGCGATGAAACTTGCAAAACCGATCATTGCCAAATGGGAGTGGCCGATCACGAAGTCGGTGAAATGGATAAAGCGGTTGACGGGCATGAATGCCTGTACCGAGCCCTGCAAACTCACTACAAGATAGGAGACGACACCAAACCAGACGAAACGCAGAGGCACGTCCTTCGACGCCGTTCCACTGCTTCCGGGCAGCGAGAGCAGAAGGTTGGTAACGACCAAAATCACGTCCATTCCCTGATAGGCCGAAGCGACGATGGCACCTTTCTGCGCGGCCATGGGGATTGCTGAATACACGTAATGGTGAGTCCCATTTAAGGGGTAAACAAAGAAAAGCAGCCAGAAGCCCACCATCGACAGGAAATGACTGGAGATCGGACGGCGCGTGGTAGCGGGAATGACGTAATAAGCGATCGCAACGGCAAACGGCGTTACGTAGAGACCCACAGCATCGTGAATCCAGAGGCCGCTGAAGGCTGCGCCCCGCGCCCCGGGAACGAGCCACGGCACTAGATTCCCAACCGGGTAGGCAAGCATCGTGAAGACAATGCCGCCGATGATGTACCAACCACTGACATAGAGATCCGAGAGCCGAGCTTTAAGGAAAGGGAGGACAAACTCGAAGGCCATCAGAATGAAGGCAAGGACGACGAAAGCAGCTACGACGAGCGGAAACTCCGCCCACTCCAACGGCTGGCTGAAACCAGCGGCAACCAGCACCCAACCGGGAAGGACTACCGCAAAATTCCAGATCCAGAAAAGGAACCATCCCAGCTTACGGCTCAAGACCGGCCGATTTGCGAGGCGTGGCACCGCGTAATAAAAGAAGGCCAGGAATGCGTTGCCCAGCCATCCGAAGAATATGCCCTGCGTATGGTTGTACCGAAGCCTGCCCCAGGTAAGCCATCCGTGGCCTCCCAGAAATTCGGGAAAGGTGAACTTTGTGGCCACCAGAATGCCGAATAGAACCGAGATCACTAAGGTGACGAGTGAGGCAAAGACGTGCGCGCGGATCAGGCCATATTCAACCGATGGAAGCTCGCCGGCAGATTGGACGCTCCGCTGTCCTGCTGGATAGACCGGTTGCTCTATTAGGGGTGCCACTTTGCTACACCTTTCCTCGCAGATTTCTCTGGCTCGAAATTGCTCAGAATCCAACTCGCAACGGCAACGCGGTCTTCCAGAGAGAGACCTAACTCAGCGGGGCCAGGCGCAAAATTGCCCCATCCTGGCTGGGGATGACCTACCGCTGACGACAGTTGATTGAGCAGATCTGATTTTTCATCGGGGGCCGCGGAGTGATGCAGGTAAAAGGTCACCACTTCCTGATAACTTGGCCCGGTGGAGCGCGTGGACACTTCGTGGCAACCCGCGCATTGTCGCTGTTCGATTTCAAATCCCCGGGCCACCGCTGCACCCTCGATTTGCATATTGGGAGGAATAGATAGAACGGCTGCAGCAACTGGTTTGCGCGGCAAGTCTCCAAACAGACGGCGATGGTCGCGTGTTCCCCACCAAGCGAGTAGCGTGCCCAAAAGCAGCACGGAACCCGCCAAGCGTATCGGCGCGCGTGACGGCGACTGATGCTCACTTCCGACTCTATTCGCCATATGTGCCCTTAGGAGCTTGACCGGTGTCAAGCTGTCCGTTGATAGAAACGAGATACTCCGTAATTTTTTGTACCTGGTCTTCAGAAATATGTGCGCCGTAGACGTCTTTCATTTTTTTGACTTCGCTCAGCCACGTAGTCCGGGAAAATCGTGGCTGCATGGTGATGTATCGTGGCGAATGGCAAACGACGCACGCTGTCACAAATTCTTCACGGCCAGGACCTGGCGGAAATACGGGCTCGTCATGCGGCATCGCGATGGTGTGAACCGGATTGTCTGACCTTGAATCAGGCATCAATTCCATTGTTGCGTTCGTCATGTCATAATCTGGCTGCTTCGCGACATTCGATGGGCGTCCACAGCCAGCGATCAATACCGCAATTCCAAATGCGAGAACCGCACTCTTCTTTTTTGGGACCATGCGTTGTTACTCCACGCTTACGTCAACTTGCTGGATTACATTCCACATAAAACCACTGCGGTTCCATTGTCCGTTGCTCTGAGTCTCTCCTCTGGCATTTGTCGCGCGAGCCATCAGCCGATATTGCCCGCGGTTTCTTGGTGTCCAGGACGCCCGCCAGCGTCGCCACGAATACTTTCCGATTTCCGAGTCCAGTCGAGCATCCGCCCACGTACTCCCACCGTCCGTCGACACCTCTACGCGTCTAATTCCGTAACCAGAGTCGAAAGCAATACCTTCCATTTCATTCGGCATCCCGGGATGCAAGGTTTCATCGGGGTCGGGACGAACGAATATGGAACGCACGTTGAATCGATTGATGGGAACTGTGTCCTTGGCCAAATCCTTTGGAGATTCGGTGCCATTTGGACCTTTGGGAATGCGATACGCTTTGTCCGTCCAGAAGTTGCTGAAGGCATGAGGCAACACGGTGATGTCGCTGAGAGCTTTCACCCAATAAGTTCCATACCAACCGGGCACGACGAGGCGCAGGGGAAAGCCGTTCACCATGGGCAACGCCTGGTCATTCATGGCGTAGGCGATCATTACCTCCCCATCCCGCGCGTGGTCGATCGAAAGAGCCTTCACGAAGTCAGCCACTGAAGGCAGTGGCGGCGCGTCCAGTCCATTGAATGAGACATCCACGGCGCCTGACTTCACTTGGGCACGATCCAAAATCGACTTCACGGAAACCCCGGTCCATTTGGCATTGCCGACTGCCCCATCCTTCCACTGACCGCCTGGAACGCGAGGCTCGAAGAAACTACGAGAATTACCGGAACATTGATTGACGGCGACGATGGAGATTGGCTCGAACTGCGAACGAAGCTCGTCCACACTGAGCTGCAACGGCTGCCGTACGTGACCGCTGACACTGAGCCGAAATGTTCGAAGATCTACGGAGGTCGGGATCCCTTCTAGGTGCCACCGAACGAAGAAAGCTTCATTCGGTGTGAGGTCCTGTCGAAAATAGTGGATCGGAGTTTCCAACTGTGGTGGCCGATCGGTGAGCAAGATCATCTCTGTTTTTTCCGGGAATCGAACGAGGTCACGCATACTCAATGAAGCCCCAAGCACCGAGGTCATTCGATCGGGCGAAGCCATCAGAGCCGCCCCAGCGGCCCCAGTGAGTTGGAAAAATCTTCGGCGATTCATGAAAGATACCTTTCGAATGGTTCCCGTGCTCGAGTCTGCTTCCGTGCGGTTACGCGTCCAAGCAGGAATTTTGATTGGGGATTAGCTCGCCTTATAGGCAAAGCGATCCTGCAGGAGGTGGCCCTGTTGAATCCTGGCCAGCGTGCGAACGACGCACAAACGGAGCTCGACGCCCTGGAAGGAGCCCGCCTTCGTTCAAGCTCATCGCATAGTTTCGCTCCCCGCTCGGCGTACCACTATTGAAGACCGCCAGAAAAATCATGCCAGTGATAGCGAAGACGAAAGGCGACAGATGATAGATGGACTCCGCCGGTGTCGAGTGTGGCTCGAAGATGGTGGGAACCGGGTTGTCACTGTGCGCACTCGCATTGCACAATGCCGCTGCGAAGAGTACCCCGATCAGCAGAACAAATAATCCCACAGCGCGACCGACGATCGCTCCGCGGTCCGCCTTGTGCGTCGTCCCCAGCATTCTGCTGAACCCCGCTTTTGTCACGAATCCTCGGTGCATTTCGCGACACAACTGAAGAAGGCAACGCGACTGCCAAACATGGCAGTCGTAAGTGACGTAAAATAGGCCGACTACAAACGCCACCGCCAGTGCGGTCTGCCAACCCGTTGAACACGATGTCCTAATGCTGACAGCATGAGCGAGGCTGGCCGGCTGTTTGCCGACGTGGTTCCTCACACAAGCTACAGAATTGATTCGATTGCAGGAAGCCGTCAGTGCCGCGGCACCGGTAGCACCGGTGAGTTGCAAAAATCCCCGCCGGTTCATTAGGTAAACTCCATCCCGAAGATATGCATTCGGATGTTGCCCGGTCATGTATGCCGCGCAAGAACCGCCATGAATTCCTCTGTCGCATCCTCGATTTCGAAGGATCCGTTATGCTTAACTGTCGCACTTCGTTCGCCCAGCTTATTTGTGCCGCCATTTTTTTACTCTTTTATTAATACACTTGTCGTAATGTTTTGGCGAGGCAGGCAACGCTGATAAGTACATAGTTTTTAAATCAGAACTCATTCTGCACACAAGCAACGGCACTCCGTATCTCTACGGGAATCTCGCCGACGACTGGCTCGATCCATTGCTCACCAAGCTCGGACTCTACGAAAAGGGAATGGGCTGGCACAGCTTCAAGCGGTTCCGCAATACGTGGCTCAGGAAACAGCGAGTTCAAGAAGATATTCGCCTTCATTGGCTGGCGCACCAGCCGAAGGAAATGTCCGAGGTCTACTCGATGCTCAAGGAGGACATTCCAGCCCGTCTCGCCGAAGCTGAGCGGGTGGGCTACGGCTTCACGCTGCCGAAGCAAAAACCCGAAGTTGTTCCAAGTGTGCCAAGGAAAGTACTGTTTGTCGTTGGTCGAAAAACTCTGGCAACTGGTATACTGATCAACAGGATGAAGGAAACTGTGGGCGTGTAGCTCAGCTGGGAGAGCACCTGCTTTGCAAGCACGCCGTCATCTCATCTAATTCGTTGAATCGGCGTCTCTTAATAGTGCAAAACCCTCTGCTAGTTGGGCTACTGATTGGGCTACAAACCATTAGGTATTTTGTCCAAATTTGGACAGACACTCCGAAAAATGGATCTAGGTAGCCTTCTTCAACTTGCAAGGAAACAGTTAACGCGGCTCGATGCTCTCGATTCACAACATGCGTATCGGTTCCCAAAATTCTGACCCTTTTTCATTCCGGAAATTCTGAGCCGTCCGACAATAGCCGGAAGGGCTGAAACTCTCTCTGTGCCGGTAGGGCGGAGGGGGGAGGATGTTAGGAATGTTAAAGCGTCACGAAGTCGAGATTCTACTGAAGGCTGGTCACCCCAAGACCGAAGTGGCCCGTGTGGCGGGAGTTTCCCGGTGCTCGGTTAAGCGCATTGCTGAAGAAACTCCGGTGGTTCATGTCGATGATGCCGCTGAGCGAGAGAAGCGGCGGATCGGCAGACCAAGCATCGTTGAGCACTTCCGGGAAATCATTGTAAAGATTCTGGAAGAAAAATCCGACCTACCCTCCCTGGAGATCCTTCGCCGGGTTCGCCAAGCAGGCTACCAAGGGGCAAGACCGCCTTGTACGCTCTGGTGGCCTCGGTTCGTCCGAAAGAGACAAGACCACTGATTCGTTTCGACGGTCTGCGAGCAAGAGCACAACTAGAAGAACGATCAATGTGGATTCTGTCTCTAGCTCATTTGGCGGAGGAAGCTGACCCCATTGGTTTGTGCGTTCTAACAATGTTGCGAAAAATGGGCTACAGTGTACTAACGTATTATCGCTTTGGTTGCATCGTGTCCCAGCACCTGATATCCGCGAACAAGGTACGCAAATTAATTGTTCTATGGGCTTCCACGCTTTTTAGTAAAACCCAACTGGCCGACCGCCTTAGGATCTCTCGAGGGACTGCGCACAAATATATCGCAGCCTTCAAAGGCTCCGCGCTCACGAGCGATGAACTTGAACGGCTAAGCAATGCAGAACTCTTGCTAGCCCTACTACGGAGATCTCCACAAACGGAACCCACACGGTCAGGTAGATACAATGCACTGGCCGGACAACTCGAACGCATCCACTCGAGAATGCAAGCTGAGCCCTTGTCTTTGATTGATGTTTGGAGCGAATACGCAGCCGCAGCACCGACACCATACAAATATTCGCAATTTGCCAACCGATACAGCCTCTGGTGCAAAGAACGTCATCTCACAAAAGCCGCACCCAGTAGCCGGCTTTCTATTGTGGTCAGCCCCAACGATCTGCCTACTCTGAGAAAGTGGAAATTTTCCAATAATCGACAATTGTGGGAACGAGCGGTAGCAATTCTAGCGATGAGCAACGGTGACAATCTTGCCAGCATCAGCCGTAAGATTGAAAGATCACCTCGGACGATCAAGAAATGGTGCCTGATGTATACGGCTGAAGGGTTTGATCGGCTGGCCTTACCCAGGACGAAAGCCCAGTCGATGAAATCGTTGGATGGTCTCAAAGCAAAGAAGGATCGCCTAATAAAGCTGATACACGAATCACCACGTCTTCACGACATAAACCGGGCATCTTGGAGCTTGAAAACGTTGGCCACAGTTTACGAGAGGCTTTATGGAGCGTCCATATCCAAAAGCTCGATATCCGAATACTTTCGAGCAGCGGGATACAAATTTAAGAAGGCCAAGACAGTGCTCACCAGCAACGATCCCGAGTACCACACTAAAGTGGGGGTCATCACGCAGATCCTTTCGGATCTGAAAGAGGATGAGGCCTTTTTTTCCATCGACGAGTATGGCCCATTTGCAATTAAGCGAAAGGGCGGCCTCAAGCGGGTTGGCCCCGGCGAGGACTATGTGGTCCCGCAGTATCAAAAGTCGAAGGGCTGGTTGATCCTCACGGCTGCGCTCGAACTATCCAGAAACCAAATAACCCATTTTTACTCCTTGAAGAAGAACACCGAGGAGATGATCAAGATGGCGGATCTATTGCGCACCAAATACCGCAGTTGCCGGACGATTTATCTGTCGTGGGATGCAGCCTCATGGCACATATCGAAGAAGCTGTTTTCACATCTGGATGTGGTAAATCAGCAGGTAATCCAAGACGATTTCCCCATCGTGAAGCCGGCGCCCCTTCCTGCTGGTGCGCAGTTCCTCAACGTAATCGAGTCGGTCTTCAGTGGCATGGCTAAAGGAATCATTCACAACAGCGATTATCCATCCGCAGAAAGTGCAAAGGATGCAATCGATCAATACTTCAAAGAAAGGAACGAGTTTTTTGTACGGTGTCCGAAGCGCGCCGGACACAAGATCTGGGGGCATGAGCGGGTGCCGAGCGAGTTCTCTGAAGCAAACAACTGCAAAGATCCGCTGTATCGCTGATTCCAGTTCTGTTATTCGTGTACCCGGAACATTGATGTGCCTTTTTATTACCGATCCAATAGGGCTCCCCGCCCGTCTAGATCAGTCCATCTTGAAAAAATTGGTCGGGGCGAGTGGATTTGAGCCACCGACCTCCTGGTCCCGATATGAATACCAATTCCATAAACCCTCTATCTGGCGTCGTTTACGGGACGAGAAGCCTTGTTCCCCCCTTTTGGTTGTCCGTTGCCTGTCCGCAGCCCAATCACTCTGAGATCGAGCACTTGGTTGACAGCCGAGGAATGCAAAATCGAAATGACTGTTTTTGACGTCACCTACTCGGAAAGACGACGATTTCAGGCCGTCAGTTTGGGCTACTTGGGGCCTGTCCAGATCGAAAATTCTGTGCGGTCCACGTGAGATGTCATTCCCGCCAACCGGACCGCAAGCCTCCAGCAGTTTGCGGCTCTGCCCCAGTCGCGCGAACGAAATTCGCCGATGCACGGTTCTGCAAGGGAGCACACTCAACAGGAACCACTCGCCACTACTACAAAACGCGTGATAAAATTGCATTTATGCAAGTCAGGGTAAATGTACCCGATCGGCTGGCGGCAGAGGCCCAGGCGCGAGGGGTGTCGCTCGAAATGTATGTCGAAGAAATGCTCGCCCAACAGATAATTGGCCCCGAAGGGGAAACTCTCCACGAGTCCGTTAGCGACGCCATCGACCGAATCCGCGAGTTGCGGAAGCAGAACAGGCTCGGCGGTCTGAAAACCAAGGACCTCATTCACGAAGGTCACAAGTACTGATGGCCGTCTTTGTTGTGGACGCCTCGGTGGCTCTGGCCTGGTGTTTTGAAGACGAAGCGACGAATTGGACCGAAGAGTTTCTCGAACGCTTACGGCAGGGTGATCGAATCATTGTTCCGGCGCACTGGGCCACCGAAGTTGCAAACGCTCTCTTGATGGGAGTCCGCAGAAAGCGAATCAAACCGGAACAACCTCAACTACTTTGGGATGAACTCGGGCGGTTGCCGATCGATACCGAACCGGCGCTCACGACCGCTCGGGGTAGAGAGGTTCTTGCGCTAAGCGAAAAGCATGGCCTCACAGTGTACGACGCAGCATACCTAGAGCTCGCCCGCCGCTACCAATTGCCGCTGGGAACCCTCGATGGCGATTTGCGCAAGGCAGCACAAGCAGAGGGCGTTCTGCTGCTGTAAGACCGAACGAAAACCTTAGAGGCTGTTGCATAACCGAAGACAAGTGTTTGAAAGAAGGATGGTTGAGTTTACGGGAATGAGCGGTGAGTAAGGGGAGTCAGCAGCGCCGAAGGGAGGGCCGATGGGCCGGTCGGGTCCGTTGCTGACCGAAGCGCAGTGGAAGAAAATCGCGCACTTGCTCCCGAAACCGCACAAGAATCGCCGTGGTTGCTGCCCGTGGATCGACAACCACCGTGTGCTGCAAGGGATGCTGTGGATTCTGAGGAGCTCGCTGGCAGAACTTGCACAAGGAGTATCCTGTGGCTGGCTAATTGTTATTTCGCCCACGATTCCTCAGGATTCTCCGTCCTGCTACGATTCTTTGATGTGAATCTTGCCGTTCTTTTCATCCATTTCATCGCCGCCCTGGCTCGGTTGCTCGGTCCGGGTGGGGTCCGTTCCTCGTTGCTCCAGATCCTGATCTTGAATCGCTCTCGGAAACGATCTCCCCATCCACACGCATCGGACCGGATCCTCGCTGGCTTGCTGGCGCTCTTGGTGCGCCCCACTAGGCTGCTCCGTTCCGCAATCGTTCTGAAGCCTTCGACACTCGACACTGCTAGGCCTTCATAAAGCATGAGCAAGGGAAAGTACCGGATGCTGTTCTCCCCGAATCGCCGCCAGCAGCACGGCCCGAAAGGTCCGAGCGCGGAACTCTTTCATGCAGCAGCTTCGGCGTCCATGCCGGCGCCATCGATGGTGTCGCACTCTGTCGGATGTTTAACTGCGCCATTCGAGGCCAACGCTGGTTGCCGAAGTACGTCAGCTCCTACAACGATCCCCTTTATCGGTTCCACCAGTGGCAAGCCAACCTGCGAATACTAGAGTTATCACAAATCAAGTCCATCCCCTACGTTCCCCCTGTCCATCCGTTCGTGGAAAGGCTAATCGGCACGATTCGACTCGAGTATTTTGATCACCTGTTGTTCTGGACGACTGCAGATCTTGAAGGCAAGCTGCTCGATTTCAGAACCTACTTCAACAACTATCGCACGCATACCTCACGAGAAGGTCGAACGCCCGATACGCCGGTGTCACGAACAATCGCCAATCTCCGCTCGTTTCGATGGCAAACCCACTGCCGATCCTTGTATCAGACCCCAATGGTTCCCTGACTTTTCAAATACTCGGGCTCACTGCGGCTGCGGTATCCTGTCAACCTCGCAACACAGCCAAAGAAATCATCCGGTGTTTGCGTTCCCAGTTGCAGGTATTGGTCCGGTGAACCCACCCTTACTCCCGACACTCGTCGCTGACGCCATGCGATATAGTAACCGCCGTGGAGTTTCACATGAACTTCCACATGATCTGAAAAGCGTTCTCGCATCCGCTTTAGGAAGGCTGCTTCATAGCCGCCGTAGTGGATCAAAACTGGATCCTTTATCTCGGCGCAAACTTGGAGAAACTCCCTCCAAATCTTCCCCTCTTCTTGCTGAGCATCGGCCCAGAAACTATGTTGGACGCAGCAGTCGTTCTTCACAATCCGCATTCCAATCAAATAGTGAAAGTTTCGATCCGGTACACCTTCCACGTCGAAGAAAATCGGTGTCCCCGTGATTTTCAGTTCCGGCCTGCCCACGATGTGGATTCTGTTTTCCCGGATCGCGAGTGCCTTTAAAGAGTGATGGTACTTCTCTCGTTTTTCTCTTAAATGTTTGGGCCTCCTGCGGGGGCGGAACGCAAAGGAAAGTTGCCTAACTGTCAAAATGCCTTTGCTGTTGTATTGTTTCCGTTCCTGCTTTGACATATTAGCTAGAAGGCTGACGTCGTCTGTCTCAATAGCCTTCTTCCGACAGCGTGATTGAAACTCACATACCGCACAATGACGGTTAAGAATGAGATCTGGCGGCGAGTCCGCGGAGACTAATGCTCTGATCTTCTCGATCCGTTTTCGGACTTCGCTCGACAGGCTACCCGTCTTTACCTTGAGTGTCGCGCCCTCGTCCCCGTGGATGATCTTGGCAAATTTGCTTGCACATCCCAGCATTTCGGATAATACGAGCGCGTCGAATGCTACGAGCATTCTGTCATCTCTAGTGAGTGTGTTCGTGCGGATGAATCGAATTGGGATGAGTTGTCCCTGTTTGCCTGGTGATTTGGCTGGCACCTGTTCTATGGCCCCGATGGTAGATTCCAAGTCCCCGGCTCGTGCGACGGGTCCGATGGCAACGCGCCATTCAGCGCGCTTCCCAGTTAAGGCGATTGAGTCGCCAGCCACACATGCATTCGTCGCCAGTGTTTGCGTCAAGCGCTTGATTCCTTCAGTCTGGTAGGATGCCTGTTGAGCTCGATCAAAATCCGCGCATTCGTTGCCGGTTGAGGTTTCATTGAGCCAACGGAGAAAGCACTTGGTTGGGCACTTAAGGTAGGCTTCGAAGAGAGAGGGAGTAACGGTCATACAGGCTCCTTTCCTAGAAACTTGGTCTGGGCCCAAGTCAGCCTCTCTCTGGCAAATTGATGCGGTGGCAAGTTTTAACGCAATGTCATCTTCTTGAATATCGCTGATATCAAGAAAGGATTTCGCACCGGATGACATTTTCGGTCGGGACGGCGTTCTTGGCGAGAGCACCTTCTAAGGCAGCAAGTTGTCACTCTGACGAAAATCTATTAGAATCATAGAGTTGAAGGGGCGTGTAGCTCAGCTGGGAGAGCACCTGCTTTGCAAGCATGCCTTCATCTCACCTAAGTCATTGAATCGGCGTCTCTTCACAGTGCAAACCCCTCTGCAAATTGGGCTCCCAATTGGGCTACACAAAATAAGGGTATTTTGTCCGAGTTTGGACAAGCACACCGAAAAATGGACTCGATTCGAGCGAGCACTACCGGAAGCAAATTAAGGAAGCGTTTCGTAGCGTGATTCATCTGGAAACACAGGCGGCCCGGACATTCGAAAGCCGTATCCGGGCCGTTTCACTTCGTGTCGATCGCAGAGTGTCTTGAATCAAAATTGAGTAGCGGAGTCCCGAATACCGATGATCGTTTTGACGAGAAAAATCTCAGATAGTAATCTTGTAGTTGTAAAAGCAACGTTCTGAGAATCTCTGGAACCGATTTCAATATTGACGTAGTATCCTCCCAATGGTAACTGCTCCGCTCCCAACGCTTCGTGCAATCTCTCCGGTTAAAGAAATGGGTGCGTACGAGGCGCTGTGGGCAAAGAGCGATGTGTCTTTCTCGTCGCTAGCCGAAAAGTTCAGACAGCACCCCGACAAACTCCCTTCTGATTTCGTTGAGGAATACGAGGCTCATTACTTCTCTGACCTTGTCCGCAGCATGCTGCGGGATGCAGGGATCAGTCATTTCGGAGTTCGAATTAACCGGGCAGGGGAATACCCAATGAAGCTGAGAGACGCTGAGGACCCGGTCGAACTCTTGTACTACCGCGGATGGTGGGACCTCGTCGAGACCCGATCCGTTGCGGTAGTGGGTACACGAGAGCCTTCGCCAGAAGGCGTTGAGAGAACAAGCTTCCTCGCAAGGCGACTGGTGAAGGATGGCTTTACAGTTGTTTCTGGTTTGGCTCGCGGCGTTGATGCTGCCGCGCACAAAGCGGCAATCGATGCTGGTGGGAAGACGATTGCAGTGATTGGTACACCGCTGAATCGTGTCTATCCCAAGGAGAACGCTCTTCTTCAAGAACGAATTGCACAAGAATTCTTGTTGATCTCCCAGGTTCCTGTCTTCCGGTATTCGAAACAAGACTATCGGAGGAATCGCGGATTTTTCCCCGAACGAAACAAGACGATGTCTGCACTAACTGAAGCAACCATAATTGTTGAAGCTGGTCAGACTTCTGGAACTCTCATCCAGGCGAGAGCGGCATTGGCACAGGGAAGAAAACTCTTCATTTTAGAAAACTGTTTTCAAAATCCTGCTCTTACCTGGCCTCACGAGTTCGAGTCGAAAGGCGCGATCAGGGTCGCAAGGTACGAAGACATTAGAAGTAACCTGGCCGCGAATGCTGACCAAGATCGATGAACTGACCCTGCCGGATCATTGGCACCTAAACACCCTCGACGAGTGTTATTTCATCGGAGAATACACAGCTGGCAAAGGTTACGCATTCAGCGTGACGAATCAGCTAATTTTCAACCTCAAAAAAAGTGTTGAGAGGCGTGGTCATACGGATTGGATTTGGAAGGAAAGAGCAATCCGAAGCGCGGCCACGACTTTGCTAAATTCGCTTAATCCTGCGTTTTTAGCGACAGCGACGTTCATTCCAGTTCCTCCATCTAGAGTGTTTAATGATCCGCTCTACGATGATCGAATGAGCCAAGTCCTTCGGCTACTTGGACCGCAGGTTGACGCGAGAGAACTCGTACTTCAGGTGCAAAGCACTGAGGGAGCGCATGTAGCAGTAGATCGCCCTGGACCGCAGGAACTCTACGATAACTATGTCGTGGAACCTGACTCAATCGCTCCAACGCCAGCCCAAATTGCAATCGTGGACGATGTTTTGACTACGGGCGCTCATTTCAAGGCGATGAAGCGAATTCTCAACGAGACATTTCCCGACGTTGGCGTGGTGGGATTATTCCTGACGCGCAGGGTACCCAACACTGAGTAGTACGGTTTATGATAATTTCCAGCCCGAATTTCCCGGGCATTTTCAGGCTGAAGTGCTCACGTTTTCAAGAGCTCGAAGGAAGATCCCATTGCTTCTCGAGGAAGTCCCCGACCAAGTGGCGCAGTTAGTGCTGGGACATATATTCGCCAACGTCGGTCGTTAGGAGTGTGCAACGGCAGTTTGGAACTTCTATTGGCACTTTGCGCCGACACCGGTCGGACGGCGGCGCAATCGGAACTAGCGGCAAACCATGCTAACTTCTGGATTGCGCCTGACGACAGATCACGTTTATTGCCGCTGGATACTGGGGGAGTGGTGCCGACCAACTAGTGTCCGAATTCTTGCCTTCGTCTGCTGCCCCAGCACTCGCCGCGAACTCTTTCAACTTCTCGGTGATCGTCAGTAGCCTTAACAAACCTGCTCGTAATAATCACCCACCGCTCGAGGTGGCCAAGATTGTCAGAAGTTAGTGCTCTTGGTGCTGCGCGTCGGGGTTGTTGACGGTGAATCACTCGTATCCAACTCGAAGTGGTGATCCAGGGACCGGGCGTGAGTCCGACGCGGAGGAAGTGGTCTGCCAGAGGAAACGGAGCTAATCTTGCACCCTGAAATTGTAAGAGGAAGAGGACGCTATGAGGATTGCGCTCCAGCTCCTACAAGCTTACGTCAAGTGCCCTACCAAGTGCTGGCTCATGTCACGCCACGAACCAATTACGGACGGTGGCTACGCTCAATGGGTCCAGGTCCAGAATGAGGCATACCTTACGCCTGCGATTCAGCGATTACTCTCGGAAACACGCCATGCAGAGTGCATAATCTCACCTTCTGCGGACAACCTGAAAGCTGGCAAGTGGCGCCTGGCCGCGAATGTTCTTGCGCGGGCTCAGCGTCTGGAATCTCACGTTCATGCGGTGGAGCGGGTACCGTCAGAGGGCCGAGGTAAGCCAGCTCAGTACAGCCCCGTTCGTTTTGTTCCCAACAATAGGCTTGACAAGGACACCAAGCTGCTCTTGGCGTTCGATGCTCTGGCGCTGGCAGAAGTGCTCGGAGAAAAAGTGAGCCTCGGCAAAATCATTCACGGTGACGGCCACACCACGGTAAGGGTAAGGATTCCGGCTCTGGCGGGCGAGGTGCAGAAGCATCTTGAGGAAATGACTACGCTGTTGTCCAACCCTTCACCACCAGATCTTTTCCTGATCCGGCACTGCTCTGAATGCGAGTTCCAGACTCGGTGCCGACAGAAGGCAGTGGAGAGGGATGACCTCAGTTTACTGTCTGGCATGACTGTGAAGGAACGCAAGAGACTCCACAGCAAAGGCATTTTCACCGTGACCCAACTGTCTCACACCTTCCGCCCTCGTCGGCGTCCCAAACGGCTGCGCGACAAACGGGAGAAGTATCACCATGCACTGAAGGCGCTGGCCATTCGCGAGAATAAAATCCATATCGTTGGTTGCCCGGAGCTGAGGATCGAAGGTACGCCGGTCTATCTCGATGTCGAGGGACTGCCGGACCGCGATTTCTACTACCTCATCGGTGTGCGCTGCGGGAATCCCGACTCAGCCATTCAACATAGTCTTTGGGCGGACAATATCGAGGACGAGAAGAGAATTTGGACTGAATTTCTCGGCATCCTCGTGAATGTACAGAATCCAGTCTTGATCCACTACGGCAGCTACGAGACCACGTTCCTCAAACGCATGTGCGACCGTTACGGCTTGTCCCTTGTGGAGCCCATTGCTGCAACCGCCGTGAAAGCACCAGTCAATCTACTCTCTGTGATTTTCGCACAAATCTACTTTCCGAGACCCTCAAACGGCCTTAAGGACATCGGCCACTTTCTCGGCGTGAAGTGGAATGGTTCAGTAAAATCGGGCTTGCAGAGCGTCACCTGTCGTCTCAACTGGGAACAGTCACGTGCCCCCGAGCTGAAGGCTTCACTCTTGGCCTACAATTCGGAGGACTGCGCCGCTTTAGAGATCCTTACTTCTCACTTGATCGAGATTATTCGCGAAGCAGAGTCTAGAGCGGATGTCGAGTTTTCGGATAGGCCAAAGAAGGTGGCGACAGAGCAGGGCACAGAAATTCACCGCACCTTTCAATCGATCCTGAGGTCGGCGCAATTCAGGTATTCCCGTTCCCGCATTAAAATATCTCCAGCGAAAGGCGCTCAGCCACTGTCGCCCGAGAAGGAAAGACCCAAGAAGCGTCGGCGCCGGAGTTCTTTTTCCAGCAGCAAGGGAAAGATCGTGCGGGTACCTCGCAGGAGGATTTGTCCGAGGCATCTAGGACACAAGTTAGGTATGTCCTCCAAGAGCTCGCAGCATTTGCTTATTGATTTGGCGTTCAGCAGGGGTGGATGTCGCAAGACCATCATTAGGTATATAGGACGGATGGGCTACTGCATCCTTTGCCACGAAAGTCATTCCCCACCCGCAATTCGCCTTCTCAAAGGTCAGCGGTTCGGCTGGAATTTTCAGGCTTGGGTGATTTACCAACGTCTTGTATTGAGGATGTCGTATCGGCTTATTTCGAAAGCTATCTATGATCTTTTTTCAGAACCGCTGTCTCTAGAAACGGCAGCTGGTTTTGTTGAGAGATTCTCTGAATACTATCAACATACCGCGGATCTGCTGATGCGCAGAATTTTGGATGGCCCGGTGGTGCATCTTGATGAGACAAGAATAAGTATTCTCGGTGCAGACCAATACGTTTGGGTCCTTACCGACGGCGTCCGAGTGGTTTTCTGGTTGCGAGCAAACCGCGAAACTGCATTTCTCAAGCCATTGTTTGCCAGGTATGGGGGCACCGTCGTCTCCGATTTTTATGGAGGATACGATGCGCTTCCTTGCAAGCAGCAGAAATGCCTCGTCCATCTAATCAGGGACTTGAATGATGATCTTTGGAAGAATCCATTTGATGACGAATATGAACGGTTTGTCTTGGCCGTCCGTAATTTGCTGTCTCCGATTCTTGAGGACGTCCAACGGTTCGGTCTTAGAGTGCGCCACCTCGGCAAACACCGAAATCGCGTCGAGCGCTTTTACCGACAAGAGGTCGAGGGTCCGGCTTCCGTGCGGGAAACCACGGCGCGCTATCGGAAGAGGTTTGAGCGCTACCAGGAATCTCTTTTTTCTTTTATTCAGGACAACGGTGTCCCATGGCACAACAACGTTGCGGAAAGAGCACTTCGCCACTTGGCAGTCCAGCGGAAGATCTCAGGCGCGTTCGGCGAGAAGGGCGCAGTTCAATACCTCCGTCTGCTTGGTATCGCACAAACCTGTCGATTCCAGCGAAAATCGTTTCTCGGCTTTCTCTTGTCGAAATCTATAGACATCGACGAATACCGAGAACGTAGCAGAATGCATCCGGACTGGGCTGTCAACTGTTGGGAGAAGGAGTAGCGCGCGTGCTTCGATGAATCCTGGGTCGGGATGGCAGCCGTCCCTCACTCCGGTCACGCCCGAAACGGTTTTGCGTTGGCCGGATTCCACTTGTACTGGAAGCTGATCTCCAGAATCAGGAGGCCCATCGGGAGACGCCAAACATCGAAGGAAGTTCGGGAATTGATTTTCCGGATGCTGGTTGAGAACCCAACGTGCGGAGCGCCACGCATTCCTGGCGAGCTTCTCATGCTCGGTTTTGATCTCTCCGAGCGAACCATCTTTCGTTGGATGAAACGGGCACGTCGAGATCCGGAGCCGGCCAAGCGCTGGCTTACCTTTCTTCGCAATCACCGGGAAGGGATTGCCGCGATGGACTTCTTCACTGTTCCGACGATCATCTTCAGCGTGCTCTATTGCTTCTTCGTCACCCGCCACAATCGGCTTACCGTAGAAGTACTGCCAAAACCGAGAGAGCACCTGTCTGGATAGAAAGTGCTCTGTTTTTGTGTCAATCCTTATACAATCAAGTGCGTCGCGCTCAAAAGTGTTTTAGAATAAAATGGTTACAAGGATGGGCGTGTAGCTCAGCTGGGAGAGCATCTGCTTTGCAAGCATGCCTTCATCTCACCTAAGTCGTTGAATCGGCGTCTCTTCACAGTGCAAACCCCTCTGCAAATTGGGCTACCAATTGGGCTACAAACAATACGGGTATTTTGTCCGAGTTTGGGACAAACACTCCGAAAAATAACTCGATTCGACCGAACATCTACAGGAAGCAACCAGCGAGGCGTCTCCTAGCCTAATTCACCTGAAAACATGGCGGCCCGGACGCTCGAAAGAGTATTCGGGCCGTTTCACTTCGTGCCGGGTTGGCGTTCATGGTCGCGGACTAGTTTGACTTGTATGGCCTGAGCCAGCGGAGTAGAGCGAATCAGATCCGCATCTCGCCGATCGTGTTTCTGCTTGCGAGGCTCTGCGGCGCGAATCTGTGCTGGATGGCCGACCTGGCATTCGATTCCCAGCTCTTCCATCAAGTTCAGAAACCAGTGCATCGATCCGGTGGCTTCAACCCCCACGCGCACCGGGGCGTGGAAGTGTGGAATAAAACTCCCGCACGTGGTTTTCCTCGTGCAGCAGAGCGATACTCACTACCTCTCCGGTTGTGGTATTCAGCATCGCCAGTGTTTGTTGGCGAGCGTGCAAATCGCATCCTATAATTCGCATTCGGCCTCCTTCGGTCCGAGCACTGTTAGGGTGAACACCGAAACAGTCTACTCGGGCCGTCGCGAGGCCGGCCTCGTTATGGCATCAATCGGAAAAGTGAATCCTAGTTTCCGGTAACCCGACGCACTTTCCACGGACACATCTCAACACGATTCTTGGCCATGCGCAGGATTTGGTTCTTGGCAGGATTGGTGCGGTGTCTGGATTTCTCTTTGGTTTTGCGTTTGGACTAGGCGGCATAGGCTCGACGCTGCTCGGCAAACTAGCCGAAATCACGAGCATCAACTTTGTTTACCAGCCTTCCTGGTTCCTCTCGGTGGTGGGCATCCCGAGCGCCTTTTTGCCAAATCTGAGCCCTCCCAAAATCGCTGGGACGCCCCAATCGCACGAAACCTAAGCAGTGAATTGGATTGCGCTGGCAGGTCGTCGTTGACCGCCAAAATCCATTTCTTCAGCACCGACGTTACCCGCTGCTTGGCGTTGTGCAAAGTCAGGCTGCTGCCGCGGGATTTTCCCTCAATAACCGTCAGGTGGGCCTGCAAGTAATCCGCTTCGCTGCATATTATTAATTTCGTTCTCAGGGGATGCTCCTCAAGCGCAAAACTTGCCGTGGGCTTAAAATAGCTTTTCGAGAATAGCAATCTCTTTGCTGAAAAAACGCTTTCTTCAGTGCCGCTGCTCCGCGACTGGCTCGGTCGTGACTAACGGCACGGCGGCGTGCAGCCCTCCCGCAAACCCTTGCCTTATGAGTTTGAAAATTGTGCGTCGATTTTCGAGGATTGATTCCAGCCAGGCAAGGCGGCCCATCTGCGGAAAATAAATTCCGCGGAAGCAGAGCCTTGCGATAAAAATGTTGATGCGATAACCCAGCGGCTTGTGGTTCAGCGAATCCACCGCTTTTTCGATTGCCTCCGGACTGTAAGAGCTGGCCCACCCAATGCGCACCTCGTTATGAGCTTCGTCGATGCTCATCTTCAGCGGCGTGTGGGCCATCGCAAAGGGAATAAACTCTTGCCAATGCTTCGGACGGGTCAGCCGCCCGGCGGCTTCCAGTCTTTTGTACAGGGGCGTCGCAGGCAGTGGGGTCATCAAGCCAAAGATCGGCAGCCCCGGAGGCCAAGTGCGAATTTCCTTCAGAGTTCGCTCCGCCACGCCGGGCGTGTCATTGTCCATGCCAAAGATAAATGAGGTGATGGCAAAAACGTTGCGCCGGGCGAGCCGGTCAAGCACCACGGCATATTCACCGGGCTTGTTGAAGCCTTTCTTTACGTCAGCAAGATTGGCTGGATCGATGGATTCCATCCCGATGAAAATCCACTTGCCTCCCGCGGCCGCAATCAAATCAACCAGCTCTTCATCGCGCAGCAGATTGGCGCTGATCTGCGCCACCCAATGCACTTGTGCATTGGCGGCGATGATGTCTCGCAGCAGTGATTTTGTGCGCTTTACGTTGATGGCAAAGTTGTCGTCGATGAAAAATACGGCAATCTGGCCGCCCTCCGCGCGCGCGCGCGCTTTCAGCAGCAAGAGTTCGTTCACTACGCTTTCATTGGTACGAAAGCGGATTGAGTCGCCAAAAAATCCCGTCACCGTGCAAAACTCGCAGCCATACGGGCAACCGCGCCCGGACTCCAGTGGAATAATCCTGAACGTTCCCCAACCACCGCCCAAGCGCTTGAGCAACGAATGCAATATGCCAGGGAGCAAATTGAATTGCTCCAGCTTGATTTTGTCCCACGGAATCTCTGGATACGGCTGAAGCGATGGTTTGCGCTCTTGGCCAAAGTCGTCCACCGGCGCGTAGACTTCCTTGAGCGTGCCGCGCACGGCATCTTCCACGATTCTGGGCCATGTTTCGTCAGCTTCGCCAAGAGCAACCGCGTCGGCATGGCGCGGGCCGCCGTCACGCCCGAGCGCCTCATCGGCCAATTCAGTAACGTGAGGGCCGCCCATTACGACCTTTACTCCCGCGGCGCGCACTGCATCCGCCATGCGATAAGCCTTGGCGACCATCCTAGTCATCGCACCGATGCCGACCAGTCCAATATTTTGTTCGCGCAAGAAACATCCAAAGATGCGGCATGAAATTGCGTGTGACCCCATTATCGGGGTTGTAAAGCAAAATCCGCATTTGTTCTTCTCCATTTACAAGCCGATTCTTCGTTGCTAAACAGGGCGAGCGACGATCTCAAGGTTCGTTGTCTAGGGGCCGCAGGGAAAACCAACAAACCGGGCTCCGAACATACCACGTTCTTCACTCTTCATTCAGTGAATCAGGCAATTCAAGCAACAGCCATTGGCACCAGCAATCAGGATCGTGTCCCGTAGCCAATTGTCGTTGGACAGCAGCGCAGAGAACCGGCAACCGTAAACTGAAATCTGCACTACGCCAAGCGAACGCCCTGCTCGGTGGCGGCAGTCGGGTGATGTTCGCGTGGGCAAGCGGCGAATCACGGCCCGGCAGTAGCAGTGCGGGCAATTATGGGTGTGTCGGTGGTAGACTGCGGTGATGAGCATGAAGAAAACGAATCGGAAAAAGAACCAAAAGAAGCAAAGGCCGAGAGCTTCCAAGAAGTTCACGCGGAAAGCGAGGCTCGCTGCCGGAAAAAAAACAACGGCAAAAAGTAAAGTCGTGAAAAGCAAGCCTGCGAAAAACAAGGTTTCGCGCAAAAAGAAGATAGTCCGTGCAACAGCGGCTGTGCCAAGAAAGAGCCAAAGCGTCGAGACCGTTTCACTGGAACCGAAGGGTCTGGGAACGCGCGCCGGTGTGGGAGCTGGAGACCTTCAGGGCATTTCCATTCTTGAGAACGTGGATTCGGAGAGCGCAGAGGAGCTGCTCGAAGAAGGGCAGGCGTTCGAGGCTGGGATCATCAGCGGTGTGGAAGATGCTCCGGATGCGGGCAAGTCCGAAGTGACCACGCACGAGGTTCCGCAAGACGATGTTCCCGGCGAGTATGACAATAAGGACCGGCCGTAGATCTTTCGCCCTCAGTCTTAATTCACCAATAGCGAGCTCCGCCGGAAGGGGCTGCAGGGACAAGCACCCACATCGCCCTTGATTAGGTCGTTTTCGGGAGCATCCCCGCACACCGAACTTGTTCGACAAGTCCCTCTAGGATGAGCCGTGAATGATTTCTGCCACCAAGTATTGCGAACGGTGTAACCGCTGGTTCTGCCAAGCACACTTCGGGGATCCGGCCTGGCATTCCCGCGCAGAGGAAAGGAAATCCCGAATAAGAACGGTTACAACATGAGGTCAGTGTTCAGTTTGTTTTCGTCCGACCTGGCCATCGATCTGGGCACCTCAAACACGCTGGTGTTCTTACATGGCAAAGGCATCGTCGTGAACGAGCCGTCGATCGTGGCGATCAACAAGGTGAGTGGCCGAGTAGTTGCCGTGGGCCGGGAAGCAAAAGAGATGCTGGGGCGGACGCCGGGGAACGTGGTGGCCATCAAGCCGATGAAAGACGGCGTGATAGCGGATTTCAAACTGACGGAAAAGATGCTGACGTACTTCATCCAAAAGGCGCACAGCCGGCATGTGCTGGTGCGTCCGCGCATCGTCATCGGGGTACCGAGCGAAATCACGCCGGTGGAAAAGCGGGCGGTGCAGGACACCGCGTACCGCGCGCGGGCCAGCGAAGTGTATCTCGTGGAGCAGGCCATGGCGGCGGCGATCGGCGCGGGCCTCTCAATCGAAGAGCCTTTGGGAACCATGGTAGTCGACATCGGCGGCGGCACCACGGACATCGCGGTGATTTCCATGAGTGGGATCGTTTACTCGCGCTCCGTGCACGTAGCTGGAAACGAGATGGACGAAGCCGTGATGCAATACCTAAAGCGCAAATACAACCTACTGGTGGGCGAGCGCA
>WNGK01001678.1_pt1 | contig 42832 bp, 39 predicted proteins | sample 5400601 | NCBI WGS metagenome assembly WNGK01 (sample SAMN13153376, study PRJNA577476) | soil metagenome | isolation source: 60 cm soil or saprolite under Garry oak tree replicate 1 | place: USA:California | collected 2016-06-15 | reverse complement strand
CATCTCATTTGGGTTTGGCCGCGACGTGCCGGTATCGAGTCGCCATTCACCAAGCATGAAAGCGAAGTCGCGGTCGGGCCGTTGATCGCGAGGGCGTCGCGGATGGATAATGAACAGTCCCATGGCGCCGAGCGCCATCTGGGTCATCTCATCGCTATGTGAGTGATACATATGTGTTCCGTGCTGACGCAGGGTGAACTCGTAGCGAAATGTCTCGCCCGGTTGAATCGCCTTCTGGGTCAACCCGGCGACGCCGTCCATTCCATTCGGCAACAGAATTCCGTGCCAGTGAACGCTTGTCGCCTCCGGCAAATTGTTGGTAACGTAAATCCGAACGCGATCCCCTTCGACCGCTTCAATCGTCGGACCGTGGACGTGCCCGTTAAAACCCCACAATTTCACCTTCATGCCAGGCGCGAACTCGTGATCGACTTCCTCGGCAACGAGGTGATACACCTTCACACCATCGACAACTTTCCACGGCAACGAAATGTTATTAGGCGTAATAACCGGCGTGTAATCCTTGCCCGATTCGCCCGGCGGCAGCGTCGGCCTCGGATCGACGCGCTCGATCAGCGGTTTGTTCCTGTTCGCCGCAGCACTGGTTTCACGCGGCTTATTGGGCTCGCGTGTTTTAACTTCTTCTCCCGAGCTGAGCTTTTGCAAAAGCGCCGCGCTGCCCGCAAGTGCACCTGCACTACTTAGAAATTTCCGTCGTGTGATCATAATTAGTTACCTGATTCTTTTCCTTCCTTTTGAAGTGAGATGAATTTTCCGGTCAAACTTCCGCCGACCGCTTTTTCCAGTTCCGCGCGCGCTACCCAGTACTCGCGCAAAGCTTCCACATAATCAGCGCCCGTTTTAACCTCTTCCTGTTTCGCCTGCAGGAGCTGAAAAGGCGTGATCTGCATCGCATTATACTGGAGCTGGGACTCCTCTGTGACGCGTGTTCGCATCGGCAACGCGGTCGATTTGAAATACTCAACCTGTCGACGCGTCAGCAGCATTTTATCGCGCGCAGCACGCACCTCGGAGCGAATATCAGCACCAAGTGCGAGGTAACGTTGCTCGGCTTGCCGCATCTTTGCGCTCGCCCTTGCAGATGCCGGTTGACCCTGATTGAAGATCGGGATTGGCACATTCACGCTTGGCCCAATCGAGTGAACTCCGCCCTCAATCTCGTGCTCGTAATGGGCGCCGATTTCTGCGCCCTGCAAAACCGCCTCGGCTCGCGCGATGCCGCGCGCACGCGCATCAGCAATGAATTGCTCGCGAGCAGCGGCAAGATCCAGCCGTTGCTGGATCGCTCGCGATTCCAACTGCGATGTAGAAATCTGACTGCCCGGCAATTCGGGCAACCGCGACGCGACAGTCCAGTTTATCTGCGTACCGAACGCGCCCATCAGTTTGTTCAGCTTCTCGCGACTCTCCACCGCGCTCGCCTGCGCTTTGCCCAAGTCGATTTTTGCCTGAGCGTGCGTGGCCTGTTCGCTGGCAAGATCGAGATCCCGCAGATTCCCCGCCTCGTGCATTTTCAGCGCAGTCTCCGCTGAGCGTTCTGTCGCTTCCGCGACAGTCTGCCGCATTTCGACAAGTTGCTGATCGCCCTGATACTCGTAAAACGCCGCGCGCACTTCCGCCGCGGTGACAAGAATTTCGTGGCCAACGCGAAATTTCGCCGCTTCAAATTGTGCCGCAGCGATTCGTTTGCGCAGCGGCAGTAAAAGAATATCGATGAATTCTTTCAGGAGATCGGCCTCCAGCGCCTGACCCGGAAATCTTCGTTCGAACGTGAAAATCGGATTTCGGAGTAGGCCGGCTTCAACTAGATCCGCCTGGGCGATGCCGAGTTCTTCGTAGGTCGCCTGGAGATTGTGGTTATTCAGCAGCGCAACCTGCACCGCCGAATCCGCAGTGAGTTGGCGCGACAACAGCGAAGTGACGGCTGATTGTGCTCGAGCGTCTTCCGCGCTTCCTCGATTCCATTGCACGCGCTTGCCGGTTCGCAGATGAACTGTGTTCGCGAGCTCCCGAAACGCAGGGTTTGGATCGACATGCGCGCACGCTGCCAGCGCGCCCGCGCTTAAAAGCAGACCGAACTTTCTAATGTTCTTCATGCGTTCCTTCCTTCTTTGGCACAAGCTTCATCCCGCAAATTGGGCATTGGCCCGGCTTGTCCGAGCGGATCTGCGGATGCATCGGACATGTATAAACCGCCGCACCTGGTTTGATTTCTCCCGACTTCTGCTTCATGGCGTCGGAAGTTTTCTTCATTTGATCGCTGGCAGTCTTCTTCTCCGGTTGGGTGGCGCCATGTTGCATCCCGGGCATGTTCTGAATGTCGTGCTCCATTTTTTCCGCGCTTTCGGCGAGCGCCTCCGCCGCGCTCAATTGATTCTCTATCGCAAGCGTCGTTTCATCGCGGGCCAGGACATTGCGTGGTGTTTTGGCCGGCGCGCGCACCTGTGGATCGGCTGGATTGCCAGGAGGAAGCGGTGGCGGGTTTGTCCCGCAACCGACCAACCATTGCGCGCAAAATGCCGTCGCAAAGATTCTAATGCTCATGATCGTCGTGCTAACAGCGTGAATGTCGTGGATCGACCGCCACATTTGATTTAATTTATTTTTTGATTTCCCCGCAGTTGATCATTCCTTTTCCACCGTACGGATTGGCGATAGTTGTCGATGTTTGCACCCAATCTTTGTTTAGCATTGGGCAATGAGCGACGTGGTAGCCGCTTTGTCCGGCGGCGAGCTTGACTGCTTTATCGCTTAGTTTGCCAAACGCGGCGCGCGCTTCATCGAGCGATTTGCTTTTGCTTAAATCCGCACCGTCGGGACCGAGATCGGTTCCTGCTTTTTTCGCGCCGACCAGATCATCAGCCACCAATGCGTCACGGGCTTTGCCATAAGCAGTGAGGAATTGCTTGTCCTGATCAGACGACGCGGCTTGCAGGGAAACAGTCAACGCCGTTGCTGCGAATATTGCGAAGATCGTTTTGTAATTGAGTTTCATAATTTAGTTTGGATTTGGTTTGCGAACGCGCTTGCGCGCATCCGCGTGGTGAGTCAAAAGACCAGTGCTACACGCAGAAGCGCGCAGAAATGGAGCGTGCGTTACGGCTGAGCTAAACCTGCGATGGCAGGGGCTCAGTCGTTAGACGAGAGAAGGCGGAGCGTGAGCGAGAATGCTCCGCTGCAACACAGATTCCGCGAAGGACTCAGCAAATGGTGGACCAGTATCGAGTTCCAGGGGTGTCCGATGAAGCTTCGCTTCGTTGGCAAAAATTATCTCGGCGATAATGGTGATTTGCGCCGGCAGAAAATTTTTACCCGCAACTTGAACAATCTTCGCATCACTCGTGACGGTTGCCCTGAGAAGCTTGCAACACGGCATTTCTTCCTCGCCGCTCTTCTTCGATGGCGCTGGCTGATTTCCGTGACAACGCATCGGCGCCACAACTGAGTTGGTGTTGGCAATCAGTGCGCCCAATGCGCAATGGTTCGAAATCGAAATCCAAGCCAGGCTAGTCACCACGACTATCGAGACTCGAATGAGTTTATCGCGCGTCCGCTTCACGACTCTTTCTTGGATTAACCCAAAATCCAAAACGTTCAAACGTTTCCTGGCGCTTAGGCTGCCGCTTTGGCGGTTTCCATGTCTTCGGTGTATTTGCCGAAGCGCGCCTTGCTATTGCACCAGGCGCGATGGTGGAACGCCTGTTGTGCCTTGGCCACATTCGCCTGATTGCCCTTCCACGCTTTAAGCACAGGGGCTTGTAACGCGCGGCCATAGGAGAAGCTCAATTGCCAGGGCAGATCAGGAAGCTGATTCATTGCGTTGAGATGCTCAGTGGCTTGCTGATCGGTCTGCCCACCGGAGAGGAACACAAGACCGGGAACGGCGGCCGGCACCACGCGTTTCATGCAGCGCACTGTGGCTTCCGCCACTTCCTGCACCGAAGCTTGCTGCGGACAGTCTTTTCCAGAAAGAACCATATTCGGCTTCAGCAGCATCCCTTCCAGTGAGACGCGATGCTCATACAAAGCGTGAAAGACGCTCTCAAGCGTTTCCTGTGTGACTTGGAAATGACGTTCAATCGTGTGTGTGCCATCCATGAGCACTTCTGGTTCGACAATGGGCACCAAGTCCCCTCCCTGGCATAGCGCCGCGTAGCGAGCCAGTGCCTCTGCGTTCGCATCGATGCATGTGCGCGTGGGAATGTTGTCGCCAATCGTTATCACAGCTCGCCATTTGGCAAAGCGCGCCCCTAATTGTCGATATTCCGCAATCCGCTCTCGTAGTCCATCGAGACCCTCCGTGATCTTTTCTCCCGGAAAATTCGCCATAGCCTTGGCACCCTTATCTACCTTGATGCCTGGAATGATCCTCTGCTCTTCCAGCGCCTTTACGAAGGTGCGTCCGTCCCGAGTCTTTTGTCGAATTGTCTCGTCAAAAAGGATTACGCCGCTGATAAATTCGCCCGCGTCCTTTGTGGTAAACAGGATTTCGCGGTATGCGCGCCGGTTTTCTTCGGTCGAAGGAACGCTGATGCTCTTCAATCGCTTCTCGATTGTCCCCGAGCTTTCATCTGCTGCCAGGATCCCCTTCCCCGGGGCGACGAGCTTTTTCGCTATAGATTGCAAATTGTCATCTTTCATAACTGTTTTCTGATGGTTGAGCAGTGAATTATAATCGCCTTTGTTGCAAATGGCTTGGAGAAATTGCCAACGAAATGGATGTGCGCAAGGAGTGAAGGTGTCGTAGCCATCACGTGGAGAAGCACGAGAGTGAGAGGACAAGCGTGCTGAACGCTTTTCTTCGACTGGTAGTCTAACTTGTGCTATACCAACTTCGATGCTGAGCAGGATCATGATTTCGATGGTGGCGGCTGTCACGCTTGTGGCAGCTCCGATGGGGTCAGTCGCGCGATCATGCATCCTCGTCAACACGCCAAGTCAAAGGGCCTGCCAACCACGTTGCTGTGCCAACATGACGTGTTGCGTCACGTCGCCGAAGAATACAGCACCTTCATCGCAGCCACTCGCTACGAGTGGTTCTGCAGCGGACACAAATACGATATACGGGCCGACGGACTTTGCAGTTCTGCTGCATCAATTATCGGAGGATCGGTCGTTAGGCAGACTCGATCTCGCACGAGCTGTGCTGTCGCCGCGGCGACTCACACTGCTCTGCACCTTTCTCATCTGATCCAGGGACGCTGACGCCCGGGGTGTGCCCATTCGCTGGCACGCCTGGTCTTCAACCCCGAAAGCGCCTGCTCGCGAAAGCGTTCGGAATTCGGGTCAATCGCAGTCCTGGATCAATGAAAACGACAACATTTTTAATCTTATTAACTACATCTTTATTAATTCGAAGTCAGATCGCTGCCGATGGCGGCGAGTACGGCGCTACTTCGCTGCGGCTCTCGTTAGGCGAAGTTACGCGCGCAGTGCTGGCGAGTAATCCGGCAATTAAAGAAGCCGAGAATCGCTGGCGCGCTGCGCGGGCGCGGGTGCGTCAAGTGAATGCATGGGATGACCCGCGCGTTGCCGGTGAATCGCGCGTTCGGCGTTTTGTCGATATTCCGCCGAATGCGTTCACGGATCAAACGCTCGCAATCGAACAACCGATCCCCATCACCGGCAAGAACCTCGTGCGCGGCCGTGTTGCTTCGGCCGAGGCGCTTTCGGTGTTTGAGGAAGCACGGCGTACTCAGCTCGATGTGCTTGCGAAGGCGCGCGTCACTTACTTCCAGCTGGCGAATGCCCATGACCAACTCCTGATCAACAGCAAAAATCTCACTTCGCTGAAGCAAATCGCCGATATCAGCCGCTCCCGATATGAAGCTGGTTTGGAGAACGCGGCGAATGTGCTCGTTGCCGAAACAGATTATAGCAAGCTTCAGGAAGCGCGGCGCGATCTGGAACGCAATTTGTCTGACGCGCAATCGCAACTGAACGCGCTCATGAACCGCGACGCGTTTGCATCGCTTGGCACGCCCGTGACAACCAGTGTTGATCACGCGCATCTTTCGCTAACCAGCTTGCGTACAGTCGCGCTGGCACAAAGGCCCGAAGTGCTGATGGCGCGTGCGAAGATCGACGGTGAGAAATCGAAGCTTCAGTTAGCGCACCGCGCATGGATCCCTGACCCAGCGCTAATGGTAAAAAGCCAGCGCTACAATGATGCCGCGGAGGCGATGAGCGAACTCGATGCCGGTGTGTCGTTCACCGTTCCGTGGGTAAATCCCAGCAAATATTCAGCCGGCGTACGCGAGGCGCGCGCGAATGTTGCAGCCGCCGAGCAAGGACTCGAGCGCGAACAAAAGGAAGCGTTGCGGTTGCTGCGCGATCAGGTGGCAAAAATCGAGACGTTTCATCATCACGTCGAACTTTTCCGCGACAAACTCGTGCCACAGGCCGAGCAGGCGTTCGAGGCGACACAGCTTAGTTACGAGTCGGGAAAAGTGACATTTCTGGATTGGATTACCGCGCAACGCAATCTGCGCGATATCGAAGCCATGGGGCGCGAGCACCTGGCGCACTACCAAACCGCTGTCGCTGAGTTGGAGGCAGTAATTGGCGCAGACATCTATTCGCCGGCGTTCTCGAATGGAGGGAAATCGCGATGAAGGCACTCATGCGAAAAACCGCTCTGTTGGTCGCGTTGGCTACGCTCCTGGTGGGGGTCATTTCCTGCTCGAAGAAGAGCTCCACGGGTAAACCGAGCGATGTGGCCTATTACACATGCGCCATGCACCCCTCGGTCCGGTCCCAGGATCCCAAAGGAAAGTGCCCGATCTGCAGCATGGATCTGGTTCCGGTGATGAAACAAAGCGGCGGTGAAATGACTGGTTCTTCTGCGCCTAAGGAGCAGAGCAGAGATGCCGAAGCAAAGCCGTCGCGGGGCGACCGCAAAATCAAATACTACAAATCGACTATGATGGCGGGTGAAGTCAGCGCCAAGCCGGCGAAGGACAGCATGGGAATGGATATGGTGCCCGTGTACGAAGAGGAAAAACCCGGCGCGGCTAATCGGCCCAGTGAATTCGTCGTGCCAGTCGAGCGCCAGCAGCAGATCGGTGTTCGTTACGCAAACGTGGAGCGCAAACCGCTGTTTCACACGATCCGTGCAGTCGGTCTGATCGGGCCCGACAAGACCCGCAGCTGGCAGTTCGTATCGCGAGTTGATGGTTACGTTCAAAAACTGAATGTCACCGCCCCGGGCGAGCTCGTTGATAAAAATGCGCCGCTGCTGTCGATCTACAGTCCGGACCTGCTCACCAGTGAACGGGAGTTCGTCGAGCTCCTCCGCATGCGTGACCAGGCTAAAACCAGAGAGGCGCGCGAAACCCCGCAACGATTGATCGAATCGGCAAAGCGTCGGCTGCAGCTCTGGAACGTAACGGAAGAGCAAATCGCGGAGCTGGAAAAAACCCGCAAGGCCTCCGACACACTAACGCTGCTTTCGCCGCTTCGCGGCGTTGTGCAATCGGTGCCGCTCGAGCAAGGGAAGAATGTAAAGATCGGCGACATGCTGGTAGAAATCGCTGATCTGAGCCTCGTCTGGGTTTGGGCCGAGTTCTATGAAACGGAATTGTCGATGTTAGAGGTCGGTCAGACGATCGGCATTACGACCAAGTCTTATCCAGGTGAGAAGTTTCAGGGCACGATCAGTGTCATCAACCCGTTTCTCGATGAAACGAAACGCACTGCCAGGGTTCGGATCGATATTCCTAATCCCGAGTTCAAGCTGCGGCCCGGGATGTACGTCAACGCTGAGCTGGAGATGGACATGGGCAAGGCGCTTACCATCCCCGTGAGCGCGGTCATGCCGACTGGCACGCGCAACATCGTGTTCGTCGATAAAGGTGAGGGAAAACTTGAGCCGCGCATTGTCCAGCTTGGGACCAAGTATGCCGACATTTACGAGGTGAAAAGCGGCCTCCAGGAGAATGAACGCGTTGTCGCTAGCGCAAACTTCCTCATCGATGCCGAATCGAAAGTGCAAGGTGCGTTGAGAGCGTTCGAGGACGAGCGAGAACCGCAGGAAAGCATTCCGCCTGGAACCAAACCATGACCGAGCCGGAGATGGCTTCAACAGAGCAAAGCGCGGCAATCCAGAAACGCGAGACGCTCGTTGACCGTATTATCGAAGGAAGCGCGAGGAACAAATTCCTCGTTTTCGTATTCACGATCTTCGCTATTGCTGCAGGAATCTATGGACTGACGCACACGCCGCTCGATGCAATTCCGGATCTGAGTGACGTACAGGTAATCGTTTACACCGAATGGGAAGGACGCTCGCCCGATCTCGTTGAAGACCAAATCACATATCCAATTTCCAGTGTCTTCATTGCCGCGCCCAAAGTGAAATTCGTTCGTGGCGAATCGATGTTCGGTAAATCGTTCGTCTACGTCATCTTTCAGGATGGCACTGACATTTATTGGGCGCGTTCCCGCGTGATTGAATACCTCAACTCGGTGCGCGGTTCGCTTCCCGAAGGAGTGAACCCGACAATCGGACCTGACGCCACTGCTGTAGGCTGGGTTTACGAATACGCACTCGTAGATGACTCCGGAAAGCATGACCTCGCCCAGCTGCGCTCCATTCAGGATTGGAATCTGCGTTACGCGCTCTCTTCCGTAAAAGGTGTTGCCGAAATCGCGCCCGTCGGCGGATTCGTAAAGCAATATCAGGTCGATCTCGATCCAAACGCGCTTGTCGCTTACAACGTTCCACTTAGCGACGTCGTCAACGCGATCAAGATGAGCAACGCCGATGTTGGCGGCAAAACTTTCGAGGTCGCAACCACCGAGTATTACATCCGCGGCCGCGGCTACATCAAAAAGATTGAGGACATTGAGAACATCGTCCTCAAGGTCGAAAACGGCACGCCCGTCTACTTAAAGAATGTCGGAAATGTCCACCTCGGCGGCGATATCCGGCGTGGCGTTGCCGAACTCGACGGACGTGGCGAAGTCGTTGGCGGCATCATTGTGATGCGCTATGGCGAAAACGCTCTCAACGTCATCGATGGGGTAAAGAAGAAAATCGAAGAAATAAAGCCGTCGTTGCCGGCCGGTGTGCGCATCGTGCCGGTTTATGATCGCAGCGACCTGATCAAGCGGGCCATCGCAACCTTGCGCGAGAAATTGATCGAAGAAAGCATCGTCGTCGCACTGGTCTGCCTGGTTTTTCTCTGGCACATCCGTTCGGCACTGGTGGCGATCATCACGCTGCCAATCGCAATTATTCTCTCCTTCATCCCGATGTGGTGGATGCACGTGACGAGCAACATCATGTCGTTAGGCGGCATTGCCATCGCCATCGGCGCCATGGTCGATTCAGCGATCGTCATGATTGAGAACGCACATAAGCAGCTTGAGCACTTTCGCGAGACACATAACCGCGAGCCGAACAACGCCGAGCGTGTTCAAATAATCATCGCTGGCGCGAAAGGCGTCGGCCGCGCGTTGTTTTTCGCTCTGCTCGTCATCACAGTCAGTTTTGTCCCGGTCTTCTCGCTCACTGCGCAAGAGGGTCGTCTTTTCCGTCCCCTCGCCTTCACAAAAACTTTCTCGATGTTCTTCGCATCGTTCCTCGGCGTCACGCTCGTGCCGGTGCTGATGACGCTGCTCATCCGCGGGAAAATCACGCCGGAAGAAAAAAATCCGGTGAACCGATTTCTAATCCGAGCCTATCAACCGTTTGCCAACTTCGTTTTGCGTTATCGCTGGTTCACGCTTGGCTGTGCCCTCATCGTTTTTCTGATTACAATTTTCCCCTACAAAAGGCTCGGCAGTGAATTCATGCCGCCCCTTAATGAAGGAACGCTGCTTTACATGCCAACTGCGGTGCCGGGAATGTCGATCACTGAGGCAACGAAAATTCTGCAAATACAAGATCGGCAATTAAAAAAAATTCCCGAAGCCGTGACTGTATTCGGTAAAGCCGGTCAGGCCGACACACCGACTGATCCCGCGCCGCTGTCGATGTTTGAGACCGTCGTCGCGCTAAAGCCTTCTGATCAGTGGCGGCGCGGGATGACGTGGGACAAGCTGCTCGCCGAAGTGAATGCCAACATGAAAACCCCAGGCATGGCCAACATTTTCTGGATGCCGATCCAGACGCGCACAGAAATGCTTACCACCGGATTTCGCAGCATTCTCGGCGTGAAAGTGTTCGGTCCCGATCTTGGCGAAATCCAAAAGCTCGCGGTGCAGATCGAAAAACAACTGGCTGAGCTTCCTGAGACGCGCAGTGCGTTCGCCGAGCGCACGGTCGGCGGTTATTTCCTCGACTTTACTGTGAATCGAGAAGCGGCTGCACGTTACGGTTTGAAAGTTGGTGATGTAAACGACATCATCGAGTCAGCCATCGGCGGGAAGAACATCACGATTACCGTGGAAGGCCGCGAGCGTTATCCGGTCAACACACGCTACGCACGCGATTTTCGCGAAGACCTCGACGCGCTCAAACGCGTGCTCGTTCCCACGCCCACTGGCGCACAGGTTCCCATCTCGATGCTGGCCGATATCCGTTACAAAACGGGCCCGCCCTCAGTTCGCAGCGAGAATGGCAAGCTCGTTGGCTTCATCTTTGTCGATGTCACAACAAGCAACATCGAGGGCTACGTGCGCAAGGCTTCGCAGTTACTCGCTCAGCGAATTCAATATCCTCCCGGTTATTACGTCGAATGGGCGGGACAATTTCAATATCTGCTTGAAGCGAAGGAACGCCTCAAGATTGTCATTCCGTTCACGCTCCTGATCATCTTTGTCCTCATTTACATCAACACGCGCTCTGTGGTGAGAACCGGGATTGTGCTCCTCGCGGTTCCGTTTTCGTTAGTCGGCGCGTTCTGGCTCCTCTGGTTGCTCGGCTACAATATGAGCGTGGCCGTTTGGGTGGGCCTCATCGCGCTGGCGGGTCTTGATGCTGAAACCGGTGTAGTCATGCTGCTCTATCTCGATCACGCTTGGGAAAAATTTCAGGGTGAAGGCCGGATGCGTAACATGCGCGACCTCCATGACGCAGTGATTGAAGGCGCTGTCGGTCGAGTTCGGCCGAAGATCATGACCGTCTGTGCGATCTTGTTCGGTCTTTTGCCAATCATGTGGTCTCCTACTCTACAAGCAGGCGCCGACGTCATGAAGCGCATCGCCACACCGATGATCGGCGGTGTTGTCACCTCTGGAATCCTGGAGTTGCTGATTTATCCAACAATTTATGTGCTCTGGCGAAAACGCGAATTGCCCGATCGGACTGAAAAGGCAACGCCTTTGATCCCGCCAACACTGATTCCATCAGGGTGGATGAAACAACGTTAACCAAAAACACGGCGCCAATGCTGGCCAATCGACCATGTTTGCAAGAATCGAAGAACGTGTAGAACCAACAGATGGGTTGCACATTCGGCAGCAGGATGTCCGATTCGCGCTATTGCTCACGTACATCACGATCGGGTGGATGACGGTTGAAGGAACGGCGTCGCTACTGCTTGGTTGGGCATCGAAAAGCCTTCTCCTCGAAGCTTTCGGTATCGATAGTGTCATCGAACTTTTCAGCGCAGCAGTGTTGCTGTGGCGCCTGAGAGTTGAAGCGAGCGGGACCGCGGCCTTTGAACACGTCAACCTTGCTGAGGATCGCGCGGCGCGTTTGGTTGGCTACTCACTCTATGCCTTGGTTGCTTACGTTCTTCTTAATTCCGGTTACGGATTGTTTATTGCCAGGCGGATTACCGACACAAACGAAAGTGTCTGGGGCATTCTCATCGGCGCGGTGGCAAAGGTCGGCATGCCGATTCTGGCCGGTTATAAACTGAAAGTTGCAGCTCGACTGAATTCCCGCGCGTTAAGAGCCGACGCGGTCGAATCGATCACTTGCGGTTATCTGTCGATCGTTTTGATGATCGGCCTGGCAGCGACACGGTTGCTCGATTGGTGGTGGCTGGATAGCGTCGCAGCGCTTGCGCTTATTCCTTTCCTCGTCAAAGAGGCGCGTGCAGCGATCAGCGGTAAGTGCGATTGCAGCAAGGCTGGGTAATGCGTCTTACTGTGGCGCCTGACGTCACCATGCAGGTTGAGGTCAATCGCGCTGAATTCTTGCGCGGAATAGTTGCCGCTTGTCTATATGCCTGCTCAGGTATATAGATTCTCATGACGTTCCATGATTTACAGAATGCGCTCGAGGTGAATCCCGAGCTGTTTCCGCGATTTGTGCTGCCGGATGGTGAGTACATCCCCGCACACGCCCACGTCACTGAAGTTGGACATGTCGTCAGAAACTTCATCGATTGTGGCGGACTAACCGGAAAAGAAGAAAAGGTGGTGCTACAAACGCACGTCGGCAATGACACCGAGCATCGGCTTCGATCAGAGCGCTTTGCGAAGATCCTGCAGCTCGGAAACCGCGTGATTCCGAGTGCAGACCTGGATGTAGATGTTGAGTACGACTGTTGTGTTGTAGCCCAGTATCCGATTGCCGAAGCCGCATCGGATGGCGACCACCTGAATCTGATCTTGCGCCGCGGCCGGACGCAATGTCGAGCGCGTGAGCGTCGTGATAGCGAAACAACAGCGTGTTGCGCAACGTCCGCGGCTTGTTGTTAATCGCCATGGACCTGATTCGGATCTATCAGTGCTTTTGCGATCGTACGCGGTTGCGCGTTCTCCATCTTCTCACAAGATCGCCGCTCTGCGTCTGTCATTTTCAGGACATTCTTGGTGAACCGCAGGTGAAGATTTCCAAGCACCTCGCTTACTTGCGCGCTCGAGGCATGGTAACCACCAAAAGGGAACAGAACTGGATCATCTATTCGCTGCCCGGACGGAGGGCGGACGAATTGCGACGAAATCTAAAATGTTTACAGGACTGCGTACAAACAGATGCGGTGTTCAAACGCGATATGGAAAAGCTTTCCAAACTTGCAAAGAGCTGTTGTAGGCCGCGCAGAGTATTTAGGCGCGCGGCGTAAACGAAAGGAAAACAAATGCACAAACAAAAAGTTCTGTTTATTTGCGCTCATAACAGTGCCCGCAGCCAAATGGCGGCGGCATTGTTAAATGAGACGTGTGGCGAATTCTTTGACGCGCACAGCGCGGGATTAGAACCAGGCACAATCAATCCGCTGGTCGTGGAAGCGCTTCTGGAGCTAGGAATTGATATCTCGAAGAACACAACGCAGCGCGTTTTCGACGTTTGGACATCCGGACAGATATTCCAATTTGTGGTGACAGTGTGTAGTGACGTTGAGGCTGAAGGTTGTCCAATTTTTGCCGGCGTCACTACCCGGTTGCACTGGCCGTTCGACGATCCTTCCAAATTCACGGGCACGCACGAGGAACGGCTGGCGGGAACACGTCGAGTCCGCGATCAGATCCGTGCCAGGATCGATTCGTTCTGCGAAGAACACTGCGTCGTGAGCAAAGCGTGAAGAAGCTCGCGGCGGAATTCATCGGGACATTCGCGCTCGTTTTCGCCGGAACAGGCGCGATTGTGATCGACGAAACGACCGGCGGTGCAGTCACGCATGTTGGCGTTGCGCTGACCTTTGGTCTGATCGTGCTCGCAATGATTTATACAGTCGGTGACATTTCCGGCGCGCACCTGAATCCTGCGGTTAGTCTGGGATTTTTTGCAGCACGACGTTTTCCGCTTCGTCGAGCTGTCCCATATATCGCCAGTCAGTGCGGAGGAGCGTTAGTAGCTAGTGGCGCATTGCGCCTTCTGTTTCCGCAAAACGAGATGCTGGGCACGACAGTTCCCGCCGGATCAGCGATCCAGTCATTTGTTCTCGAGCTGATTTTGACTGCGACTTTGATGTTTGTGATCCTCGGGGTTTCGACTGGCGCAGCTGAGAAAGGCACCACGGCCGGGATCGTCGTTGGCGCTGTGATTGGGCTCGAAGCGATGTTCGCAGGTCCGATTTGTGGCGCATCGATGAATCCGGCTCGATCGCTCGGACCCGCCTTGGTGTCGGGCCATTTCCAACATCTGTGGATCTACGTTCTTGCTCCTGTGACCGGTGCTTGTATGGGCGTGTTGGGCTGCCGTTGTGTGCGGGAATCCCGATGCTGCTCATGTGGCAGTTCCCATCCCACCGAGGATGCGTATGCTTCGGCAACTTCAACGCTGAAGGCCAAACAGCTCAGTCAATCCTGATGTTGGCTGGGCACCTCCCGTCGCCATGGCAATTTTCCTTCGATCTCCAATTGCAATGACAAACTCAGGAACGTGCGGATAAGCACGATCATTCCCAGGACGACCACATTTTGCAGAGTCGGCGCGACGACGACGGTCCGAATGATGTCGCCGGCAATGAGAAACTCGAGGCCAAGCAGGATCGCGCGCCCTACATCCTGCCGGTAAAGCGAATAATAACTGCCCGCCCCATCGGCGCGATTCCGTAGGCGCGAGACAAGTCGGATGGTGGCGGCCACCATGCCAGCCGCCACAATGAATACACCCACACCATCCACGCTGGTGCCGACGATTTCCATGATGTGCCGAAAATGTTCCATCGCTACCTTGATAGCCGGAAAGCGTGTCGACTTTCAATGCTGTTTCTGGGCGGCGGGTTGAGCCGCCTTCGCCAAAACTACGGCGAGCCAGGGGACAACGCGTTCCACTGATCTCTTAGGGCGGCGACCGTAGTGTGCGTAACTGACAATCGGGCCATGTCGGCGAGTCGGGGGCGTTTAGCGGGCTCATCGGTGCAGGAAATGGCGCCGCCGGATCGACCACACTGATGCGCTTGTTCACCCAGAGCGTCTGGTAGGCCCACGCGGGGAGCGGCGCGGCCTTGTGCGTGCACGACCAGTTATTGAAGTGGAGATTCACGAGATAGAAGTGCCGTTTCAGTTTCTGGAGCGCCTCCACAATCTTCGGGTCATCGAAGCCGTGCATCTCCATCGCAATCTGGGGAATCGACGCCAGCAGCTCGTCAGGGACCGCGAGGAGCGAATTCCATTCCGCGCCTTCAATGTCCATTTTGATGATCAGACGCCGGCCGGTGTCGCCGTTCTTCCTGATTTGGTTTTCCAGCGTGTCGAAGATATGCGAACCCCTATCGCCGGTCCGATCGCCGACACATTCGTTGTGAAACACGAACGTGCCCCCGGCGCAGGTTGGCCGCGCGGGATCAAAACAATCGTACTGCTGCACCGGGACGTGATACCGGCGCGACACCTCGCATCCCCAATCGTCATTCCTGCCAACGCCGTACGAGTATGCTCCATCGAGCGGCTCAATCAGATTCTCGCACATCAAATATCCACCATCATTGGCGCTCCCGAAGCGCTTCAAAGTACAATTCTTCAAGACGACCGGCTGGAGTTCTGCAAGAATCGCCTCGCGCAGCTTGCGTGCCGCGGACCGGTGCACGACATCGCCAATCGCAATGGCAGCCGCTGCCACGACAGCGATGATGGCAAATGCGATGCGGATGGCATGTCGTCTCATGAAGGCGCCTTGCATCGATCGCGGCCTTTTAAAAGCATCCTCACGCTGTGATCCTTCCGAGCATCTATCCAGGCTAAGCAAGCATACCTTCCAGAACGACACATGCGATGGCGTGATGCTCGGTATGACTAAGAGTGACGAGCGCAGCAGTTACGCCGCGTCGTGTCGCAAGTTCCTCGGCCGGCCCGGATAAAACGAGGAATGGTTCGCCGCTCGGTTTTTTCTGGATGTCGATGTTGCGCCAACCCATCGCTCTGCCAATGCCAGTGCCGAATGCTTTCGAAACAGCCTCTTTTGCCGCGAAACGCGCGGCCAGATGACGCGCCGGAAATTTCATCGACATCGAATATTCAATCTCGCCATCCGTGAAAACGCGATGGAGGAAATGATCGCCAAATCGATCGATCGACCGCTGGATGCGGGCGCACTCGACAAGATCGACACCGGTACCAATCACGCTCATTTCAAGAGAATTGTGGGGGTTTGTGTAGAACGCCGACTTTCGGCGTCTGACACAGACGCCCTACAAAGGGGCACATCAGCACATTCATCCGGGGTACTTCGCCATTGCAGCGAGCATTTCTTTCACTGCAGCGTCAAGCCCCACCCAAACCGCCCGCGACACGATAGAGTGACCGATGTTCAGCTCGGTCAAACGCGGAATTTGGTTGATAAGCTCGATATTTTTGTAGTTGATGCCGTGGCCGGCGTTGACCTGGAGATTTGATTCCGACGCGGCGCGCGCGGCCGCTCGCAATTGCTCAAGCTCTTCCTTTTGGATCTTTTCTGTAAACGCGTTGGCCAGGCTGCCGGTATGCAGCTCAACCATTTCAACGCCCAGCTCCGCCGCGGCGTCGACTTGTTCCAAAGTGGGATCGATGAACAAGCTGATTCGAATGCCGGAGGTGTGCAGCCGTTTGATTGTCGGGTCCAATATCTTGCGATTTGCGATGACATCCAGGCCGCCCTCGGTGGTCACTTCCTCCCGTTTCTCCGGGACAAGGCAGACTTCATCCGGCACGATGCGTAGCGCCACATCGAGAATTTCCGGTGTGTTGCCCATTTCCAGATTCAATTTTGTCATGATGTTTTCGCGCAGCCGTTCGATGTCCCGGTCCTGGATATGCCGACGATCGCTGCGCAAATGGGCGACGATTCCCTGCGCGCCTGCGCGTTCGCACATTCGCGCCGCAACGATGAGGTCTGGTTCAGCGTTCTTGGATTCCGGCATCGTGGCGTAGCGGGCCTGCCGTAGCGTCGCTACGTGATCGACATTGACTCCCAGGCGCAGGCCGTTCATTGGCTCAGAAAATTTCGCGAATTGATTGCGCCAAATAGGACTCAGTCAATCAGTCTGAGCAAGTGGGAAAAGAATCGAGGAAACAGCGAAACGGCGAGTGCACAAAGTTGCGCCTTCGGCACGAAACGTGGGAGTCGCCGTCTTACCGATTCGTCAACGATCAGTGGGGCTCGGCGTATTAGGCGCCTGATTTGTCGACTGTTGACCGCTGGTTTCTGCTTTCACCTTGTTCAGCGCTCTTTTGGATTTTCGATGGACTGTTTTGGCTGTTTCTTTTGTTTTCTGGCCTACCGCTTGAGCGGTTTCCTTCGTCTTTCTGCCCACGGTCTTGGCAGTCTCTTTGGTTTTTTCGCCGACTGTTTCAGCGGTTTCCTTGGTTTTTTCGCCCGCGGTTTCGAGTCCGTTTTTGACTGTCTGCCCCGCTTTCTTTGCTCCGTGCTTTACTTCTTCCACTGTTCCTTCCTGCGCGAGCGCAACAAGCGCCGTAGCCGTGGTCAAAGTAATAATAAGGCTCGTTATCTTCATGACTGCCTCCTTTTCATTTGCTGTTCCTGTACAAAGAAAACGGATGAGACGTGCGAGCTGCGCGCATCATCGCTTATCACGTCGACAACTCAGTATGGCGTTTGCAGCACGTGCGTTCGTAAATGGACGCGAGTTTCGACAGTGGGATGCCGAAAATATAAAGCACCGTTATCAATCCGTAAGCCAGAGTCAGACGCAGAGGTCCAATAGTTTCGTAGCGCCTCGGGCTGACCAGGATCCGCTTACGACTGTATATGACCCGACCGGCGCGCCGGAGCCGGCGAAAACATTCCACGTCCTCCATCAGAGGCACTTCTGGAAAGCCGCCTACGTCCAGAAAGACCGCGCGCCGGCAGAATATTCCATGATCGCCACACCGCATTCGTAGGAGAATCCCGGCATAATGCGCGAAGCTGTCCGTCAATCGATAAATGGCGGCTCGCGGCAGACGAATTCGGAAAAAACCGCCTGCGACATTCGGATCATCCATGATGCGCTCGATCTCCTCCAAACAGCTCCATGGAACTTTGGCATCGACGTGGACGAACCAGAGAATGTCGCCGCGCGCGGCCCGCGCACCAGCGTTCATTTGTTTCGCTCGACTAGGCTCGCTTACGACAAGCTGATCGCAAAAGCCCTGCGCGAGATCGCTGGTGCCGTCGGAGCTTCCGCCATCGACGACGATCATTTCAGCGCCACCCGCTCGCTCGCGCAGGTGTCGTAGAAATGGCCGTATCAGCGGCGCCTCATCAAAGACCGGAACAATGATCGAGACTTGCATTGGAATGGTTTCTCCAATTCGCCCCTTCAAGCGGGGATCTTTGGGTTCGCCTGACTTCGCTAGGAAATTTGGGTTTGGGTTGGAATAAAGCGTTTCCGTGATGCGTCTTCTAAGCAAGTAGAGTTACTAAGCGAGGTTGTTTTTTCGTGGAGGCATGCTGGGAAACTCTATCAAGACATCCAACAACTTACGACAAGACGAAGTTACGACGGAGGAATTCACATGATCCCAAGACTTATTATTGCAGCAGCCATTGCACTGTTCTTTATGCCGGTGTCGTCGGTTTTCTCCCAGGAACATCCGGAACATCCAAAAAAGACCACGGAGCATCCAAAGCAAGGCGCGGAGCACCCGAAACAAGGCGCGGAGACAAAACAAGTCAGCACGGCTGATATCTCTGCCGGCATCAAGACAAATATCGACGCGAAAAGCAAAAAGAGCCCTGACGGGAAATTTCACGTCAAGCACGAGGGACAGGATCTCGCGCTCGACTTGATAAAAGTGCACGATGATCGCCTGCAGGATCTCGGTGGGAGCAAATACTTTGCCTGCGTAGATATGAAAGCTACGGACGGTAAAACCTACGACATCGACTTCTTTTTGACGGGACAGCCGGGGAAAATGAAAGTCACGGAGACGTCAGTTCACAAAATCGACGGCAAACCGCTTTACAATTGGAAAGAAGAAAACGGCACGTGGCACAAAGTGCCCGCGAGCTAATCGTGCGACTGGTCTCTTAATCGCCCATGCGGCTTCGGATTCCCCTGGTATTTGTCATGGCTGTCGCGGTTGCGAGTCGCGCTGCTGACAATGCAGCCATCGTTAAGGGCACGGACCAATTCGAGTTCGTCTATCGAGTCAAACTTCCCGAGATTAAAGGAGCAGCCCGTGTCTGGATACCGTTGGCGAAAACCGATGCATTTCAGACTGTTACTGAAGAAAAACTAAACATTCCGGTAAAATGGGAACGAGTACAGGACCGGGACTACGGAAACGATATTTGCGTGCTTTATCCGCAACCTTCAGACAGCGGCAAGACCATCGAGGTCCGATATCGCGTAGTCCGCAAGGAGAAAGCCGCTTATTCCGCAACCAATGCGGAAGCTGCGCGTTACTTGCGCCCCGAAAAGCTCGTGCCGATCAATGAAACTTTTAGGACACTTGCTGAGAAAGCGGCGGCGGGAAAAACCGACGATCTCGAGCGGGCGAAAGCCCTTTATGATCATGTTATGGGTCGAATGCGTTACGACAAATCAGGCACCCGGTGGGGCCGCGGCGATGCCATGTACGCGTGCGATGTGCGCACCGGTAACTGCACTGATTTTCACGCTTATTTTATCGCCTTGGCACGCAGCCTCGGCATTCCAGCGCGCTTTGCCATTGGCGCCACCATTCCTGCCGACAAAAACGAGGGCACCATCGACGGCTATCATTGCTGGGCTGAATTCCTGGCAGATGGTCGCTGGGTTCCTGTCGACATCAGCGAAGCATGGAAGAATCCAAAGCTGGCGAATTACTATTTCGGGCATAACCCGGCCAATCGCTTCGAACTGACGAAAGGCCGCGATCTAGTTGTGGACCCCAAGCCGGCGAGCGGCCCCATAAACTTTCTCGCCTACCCTTTGCTTGAGATGAACGGCGAAGTAATCAAGCCCGAGACCACTTTCACATTCCGGCGTATCGGCACGTAAGCGAACGACTTCGTTGCAGCAGCTCGCAATTGCCGCCGTGTATTCAGCGATGGTAGAATCACGTCGAATGTGTCGAATGCAGCCGACACGGCTGCCTCTACAGAAAGAGATCGTTGAGATTGATCGAGCGTGGCTGTAGCGGCAGGCGTGTCGCCCGCGAGGTTATCGAGAAAGCCAATCCAATGCCAAAAATTCCTTTGATGGATTATGTCGGCAGGCCATTGCTGGCTTGCATGTTCCTGGTGCTGCTCTTGCTGCAATGGCGTTTTCCGCTGCGTCGCCAGCATTTTAGCGTGCTGCACCGACTAGTGCGCAATTTTGTGCTCTCGATACCCGGCTTCGCTATCGTGCGCCTTGCCATGCTGCCAATCCCACTCGCGGTAGCAATGTGGGCGCAAGATCGACATATCGGTTTGTTGAACTGGCTTGCGTTTCCAGCATGGGCCGCTGCCATCGCGACGTTTTTGCTGATGGATTACGCTTACTGGTGGTGGCACTGGGCCAACCACATGGTGCCGCTGTTCTGGCGGTTTCACAACGTGCATCATACCGATCTTGATCTCGACGTGACCACTGCCGCGCGATTTCATTTTGGCGAAATGTTTTTTTCTATCGGGTTTCTCTCGCTTACGGTGATGCTTTTTGGCGTCGCGCCCATGATACTGGTAATGTTCTTCATCACCCTTGAGGCCGCAACACTCTTTCATCATTCCAACTGGCGGCTGCCAATCAACGTCGAACGGATTTTAAACCTCATCATCGTCACGCCGCGCATGCATGGGATTCATCACTCGATCGTACAACGGGAGACAAATTCAAATTGGGGTACAATTTTTTGCTGGTGGGACAAACTCCATCGCACTCTGCGCCGCGACATACCACAGGACGCCGTTACCATTGGCGTCGCCGCATATCGGGAAGAACAGGAGCTCACACTTGGAAAGCTCTTCGCGTTGCCGTTTCGTGAGCAGCGCCCGTGGCGTTTGCCAAACGGAGAGTTCCCCGAGCGCGAGGCGCGACCAGCGGAAAAGCTCGCCGAGTAACTGCGCCATGATTCCGCTACAGCAGGTAAGTCCAAAGCTGATCGGGCGAGCCTTCCAGCGCGAGCATGTAGATCATATTGCCTTCGCGCCATGTCGCCGTTGACCAGTGACCTCGCTGAACCAAATTTGCTTTGCGCTTAATGGCGCGATCCGAGGCCGCCGATGCATGCATCGTGACGAGATGGATTAATCCTCCGTCCCGACGCATGAAGCAGATCACCGAAACAGGAATTCCATTCCATGAAATGGTTTTGCAGCCGATGCTCTCCAGTTTATCGAGATTTTGAGGCAGTGTTCGCGCGGCTGGTGCATCGTTCGCGCGCAACCATGCCATGAGTTCACTTACGTTATGTGATTGCGCGTCGAAACTCGATTCGTTCCTAACAAGCGATGAAATAACATCGAGCGCCTGGTTCTGCCATCCGGCCAGATGCGTTGGCCGCGTTTCGTGCCAGATCAAAGAACCGAGAATTGCCATTGAGATCAGTGCGGCGGCAATCGCCCGTTTGATAAATGGTTTGGACCAGCGGAGCGGACGGCTGACCTTAACACCAGCGAGAATAGTCTTGCGCAAATCAGGTGGCACTTCCGCGGCGCGCAATTTTTCGGTCATTGCTGCGTCGAACGCGATTGATTCACTGAACCAGCGTTCCAAGATTGGATCGCGGCGGGATTGTTCGAGCGCGTCCGCAAAGCGCGGGTCACTGGCGTCCTGACCTCCAGGCCGATACGCGCTCAAAATAAATTTCGCTTCCCGATTATCCATGTGATTCCTCCCTCTTGTCTGATTGGAAGGCAGCGACTTTATTCCCGAGAACTTCCTCTTTTGAGAGCAGCCGCTGGCGCAACAACGCCTTGCCGCGCGACAGTCGCGACATCACCGTGCCGGCCGGCACCCTCAGCACGTCGGCGATTTCCTGATACGAGAATTGCTCCAGATAAAACAGAGTCAGGGGCGCGCGAAACGGCTCTTCCACTTCGCGCAATGCTTGCAACACTGTCGCGCTGTCGAACGCGTTTACAGTCGGTGAGATTGACATCTCCTCTTCACGCACATCGTCCAATTCGAGCTTTGGGAAACGAACTTCGTGCCGGCGCCGACTGAGAAATTCGCGATACAACGTGGTAAAAAGCCACGACTTCGCTTTCGAGCGGTCACGCAGTTGGTTGCCCTTCGACGCCCACAGAAAGAAGGTCTGTTGTGTCAGGTCCGCGGCGTCGGCTTCCAACTTTGAAAGGCTAAGCGCAAACCGGTAGAGGGGCACGTAATATCGATCAACCAGTTCTTGAAAATCGATCTTGCTCATATCAAACCAGCGTTCGGCTTTAGCGAACCCAAATATCTCATCGAGAGCGTTCGGCTGAGCCTTTAATGGACGCCGGACGCGTCAAAAGATTGGCCAGCGTTTTGAGATCAGTGGTCGGAAGCTGACAGACGAAATTTTCGCAGACGTATGCCGTTGGTTTGTTGTCGATCTTGCTAACACTTTTCATGAACTCAACGCGGTTGGCGAAAAACTGCTGACCCGCGCCGCCATCGGCCAGAATGAGAACTTCGTGCGGGACGAAGTGGCGATGCACCTCGCCCAGCATGATCTGCGTCGCGGCATCGTTAGCTTTGCCGGCAATGACCACCTGTTTCGGTTTCGAACGCGACCAGGAGAAGGCGACCAACATTTGCGGCATCGATGATGGCGCAACTTCGAGCTGCTTCGCGAAAGCCGTCAGAGTTTTTTCCGCGCGATGCCGCGCGCCGTCTTGATCGAGTGTGTAGCCGATGCGCAGAAGATTCATGGCAGTGATGGAATTGGGCGACGGCTCCGCCGTGTCGTCTGCTTCTTTCATGCGCAAGAGCACGTTCGGATCGGTGCCGCTGGTCGTGAAATAGCCACCGTCTTTGCCGTCGCGAAACAATTCGTCCTCGCGCCGCTGTAAGTTCATCGCCGGCTCAAGCCGTCCGACATCGAACGAAACTTCGTAAAGATCGAGCAGTCCCTGCACGAGAAACGCATAATCGCTGGCGAACCCATTCACGTCGCTCGCGCCCTGGCGGTAGCTGCGCGAGAGCGTGTTTGTATCCGCGCGGTAGAGCTTTTGTTGGATGAAATCTGCGGCGTTGTTCGCAGTCTCCAGATACGCTGGGTCGTTGAGAACTTCGGACGCGCGCGCAAAGGCGGAAATCATCAAGCCGTTCCACGCGGTCACGATCTTGTCGTCACGCGCCGGGCGCGGACGCTTTGCGCGCGCATCGAAAAGTAGTTTCCGGCTTTCGTCGAGCAGTTGCTCGGCTTTATCATTCGTTAAGCGAAACTTCTTGGCTGTGTCGGCGAGATCGTGCCGCTCGATTAGAATGTTCTTGTTCTTGAATTCGCCCTGCGGGTCCTCGGGCGCATTGCCCCCCTCCTCCACGCCCTGGTGATACTCGAACACCTTCGCCCGCTCCGCGCCAAGGAGGCGATCAATTTCATCCTTTGACCAAACATAAAACGCGCCCTCGGCGTGCTCCGGCTTTTCGGCGCTGATCAAACTGTCAGCATCTTCCGCAGAATAAAATCCGCCGTCTTTGTCCGTCATCTCCCGATGGACGTAATCGAGAATGTCGCGCGCGGTTTTCTCAAAGAGCGGATCGCGTGTGATCTGGAACGCGTCGAGGTACGCGATAGCGAGTTGCGCCTGGTCATAGAGCATCTTTTCGAAGTGCGGCACGTGCCAGAATTTGTCGGTCGAGTAACGATGAAAGCCGCCGCCGATGTGATCGTGAATTCCGCCTTCGGCCATCTTGCGCAGGGTCAAGATCGACATCTCCAGCGCGCGCTTGCCCTCTTTTGATTCCGGATTGCTGCCGTAGAAATCGAACAAAAAATTCAAGGTCACTGGGCGCGGAAATTTCGGCGCGCCGCCAAAGCCGCCGAATTTCGCATCAAACTGTGACGCGAATTGGTCGTAGGCCTTGCGAGCAACGGCGTTGCTCACCTTCTCGGCGCCACCAGAAATCGCGATCGCGCTTTGCAATTGGTCGATGATTTTGGCCGAGCTGGCCACGATTCGTTCGCGGTCCGATTTCCACGCCTCAGCGATTTTGTTCAGCACTCTTCGGCCAGCCGCCGCTGCCGGTCGTCGCCTGCACGAACGTCATGTAAACTTGGTCGATGTCCGGCCGTTCTTCCCGATCCACTTTGATATTGACGAAATTCTCATTCATCAGCTTTGCGATCTCTGGATTTTCAAACGACTCGTGCTCCATGACGTGACACCAATGGCAGGTCGAGTAACCGACTGAGAGAAAGATGGGCTTGTTCTCCTTTTTCGCTTTGTCAAACGCCTCCTTGCCCCACGGGTACCAGTCGACCGGATTATGCGCGTGCTGGAGCAGATACGGTGACTTCTCGTGAACGAGCCGGTTGGTGTGTTGTTCGTCAGCCGCACGGCCTGGCAGCGCTGCGCTCACTGCCAAAGCAAATGCAACACCCCACTGCCACCGTGAAAGAGAACGGTGCATCGTTGTTAGATGCGTCAAATGAGCAACGTATTCCCGCAATAACGGGTGCAATATCTATTTCAAGCTGAGCAGGCCATTAAATGTTTACCACAGGGGCGAAAGGGGCGAAAGGCGCGACCAGACCCGCGCCACCTCAATGCGCGTCGATCGAGCACGCGACGAGCGTAGCATCGAAGACGAAATCTTTAACCAGACATGAAATTGCTGCCCCAAGCTGAAAGAGCGGCGTCGCGACTTCAAGCGCGAGCTCTGCTTTCCTTAAAGCTTGGTGTCGGCATACATGCTGTTTTTTGGTTCGGTCGTCTTGTTCTTCCGACAAAGGAAGGTTCGCTGTTTTCCGATTGGTGGCCCGATTTGTCTGCTGTCCAAGGTGTGCTTGAAGAACCCGAATTATCGAAGTCTATTCGTTCAAGAAATGAGCCCGTTAAAAACCATCCTCGCAACGCTGATATTTGCGTGTTGGATACCGGCGACTTCGTGGTCTTGTCTTGAACGCGCAGGATGGATTTCCGATATCGATGACGGAACTCCGGTCGGCGAATCGTCGCAAACGGGCCCATGTTGGAATGTCGCGCCAGCGATTCACAAATTGCTTCATGACCAGCGCGAGCCGACGCCGACACCGACTCGCACGCTCGTGCTGCCCAACGAACTCTTTGAGCTTGCGCCGCTGCAGAATCTTATCCCCTGCGCGGAATTTGGTGTGGCGCCGCCCGAGCTTGGTAAATGCTGGCAGTTTTTCTTTCGCGCTGCCTCAGCGCCGCGGGCTCCTTCTTCCGTCTCGTAACTGAATCCTCCTCCAGAGGATTGTCGGGCGGCGTTCTCTACGCCGCGGTGTGTTTCGTTGGAATTGCGGTTGTGGAACAGTTATGAGGCAAAATATTTTCGGAGTTTCCATTGGTGTATTGATCATCGGCGTTACGCCGGCGCGCGCGGAGAATTCGTCCATTGCGCCGAATAACATTACGCCGGCGGCACTTGTACGACAGGCGCTCGCCAACAATCCCGAGTTGAAGTTTTTCGCTGCCGAAATTGCCGCGGCAAACGGAACGCTGAAAACGGCTAGAACGATTCGGAATCCGGAGCTGAACACTACGGCTGGATACAAGAACACGCGCGACAACTTCGGAGGTCCGAATGGCGAAGGAGCGGCGTGGTCGATTTCAGTCAATCAGACGTTCGAATATCCGGGGCGAATCGCTTTGCGAAAAGCGATTGCGAAAGGAGATGTCAATCTTGCCGAGCTTCATCTACAGCAGTTTCGGGTAACACTCGCTGCGCGTGTGCGCACGCTGGCATACAGTATTTCCATCGCGCAGGATCGGGCTATTGCAGCGCGCGAAGTTGCCGATCGATTTCAGGCGCTGAGCGATGTTCTGACGCAGCGCCCGACTGCGGGCGTCACGCCGTTGTTGGAAATAAGGATCATCGATGCCAACACGCTTAACTTTCGGCGACAAGAGCGCGAAGCGGCACTCGCGGTAAAAACAGCGGCAGCGGAACTGAATCAACTGTGTGGCCGACCAGCGGATGCCGCACTCCAAGTCAGCGCCGGCGAGTTGAACCTTCTCGAAATGTCGCTGCAAACGCTGGTTGATGCTGCGCGTGCCAACGCATTCGAGATTCGCATTCGTCAGAGAGAATTAGCGCAACAAGGATTCAAAGTAGCGCTGGCGAGGAACGAACGTTTTCCGGCCATTGCGGTCGGGCCATATTACTCGCAAGAGAATGCCGCAGATAAAGAGCAGCAAGCGGGCATTGGCATTTCATTGCCGTTGCCATTCTGGGACCACAACATCGGAAACATCGAGACCAGCAAGGCACGTGAAGAACAAGCGCAAGCATCGCTCCTCGCGACGCAACGAGAAGTAGAACGACGGGTCACTCAAAGCGCTGCGACCTTTGAGGCAAAACGTGAAGAGATCGCGAAATGGCAGCGGAACACGATCGCGAAATTCCGCGAGGCCACCGAGCTCGCGGATCGCAATTATCGACTCGGCGCGGTTGCGCTACCGGTTTACGTGGAAACGCAAAGGCAGTATCTCGAAATAGTCGGCGCGTTGCAGGAGATGAAGAAGGATGCGCTGCAAGCGGCGCAAGAACTGGAAATTCTTACTGGATTAAAGCTCTACCGCGAGGATGAGCGACCATGATCGACAAGATTCTGGAGTTCGCTGTGCGCCAGCGTGTGCTCGTGTTGATGGGTGCGCTCGCACTGCTGCTGGTGGGTCTTTGGTCCGCCAACAAACTGCCGATGGACGCGATTCCCGACATCACGGGCGTTCAGGTCCAAGTCAACACCACTATCCCTGCGCTCGCACCAGAAGAAGTTGAGAACCTCGTTACCTTCCCGCTGGAGACCGCGCTCGGCGGCATCGCCGGCGTAACGGAAATGCGATCGCTTTCGCGCTTTGGCCTGTCCCAGATCACGCTGCAATTCACGGATAAGACTGACGTGTATCGCGCACGTCAGTTAGTGACCGAACGCTTGCAAAGCGCGGCTGACTCGCTGCCGCCCGGACTGACACCGAAGCTTGTGCCTATTACCACTGGTCTCGGCGAGGTCTTCTATTACTCCGTGGACTACGCGCCTGGCGCGACCAACGCTCCGCCCACGCGTGAGGCGCAACTAATGGAACTCTTGCAAGTGCAGGAGTACATCATCAAACCGCAGCTTCGCACCGTACCGGGTATTGCGGAGATCAACGCTTATGGCGGGCATGTGAAGCAAATTGTCGTGCAGCCCCGGCTCGACAAACTACGTGATGCAGGCCTCACGGTGATCGAACTCGCCCGCGTCGTCAGCGAGAACGTTGAGAACGCTGGCGGGGGCATCGTCAACTCCGGCCGCGAACAACTCGTGATTCGCGGTGTTGGCCGTGTAGTCTCACCGCAAGAGATCGCTGAGCTTCCGGTGAAGTTTGCTTCGAGCGTGATGCCTTTGCGCGTCAAGGACGTGGCGGACGTTCAAATCGGACACGCCTTTCGCACTGGTGCGGCAACCGATGAAGGCGTTGAGGCCGTGATTGGTGTGGCGATGATGCTCATGGGCGAAAACAGCCGTGCCGTCTCGGAGCGCGTCGCGCGCAAGGTCGAGGACATCCAGAAGCGCCTGCCGCCCGGCATTGTCATCAAGCCGCAATACAAGCGCAGCGAACTGGTCGACCGCACCATCCACACGGTCGAGAAGAATCTTTTTGAAGGCGCGTTGCTCGTCGTGGCAATGTTGTTGTTCCTGCTCGGCAACTGGCGCGCGGCGCTCATTGTCGCCACGGCCATACCGCTCGCGTTTCTTTTTGCCATTACCGGCATGGCGCGTTTCGGCATTTCCGGCAATTTAATGAGCCTGGGCGCGATCGATTTCGGGCTCATCATCGACGGCGCGGTGGTTATTGTTGAAAATGTTGTCCGCCAACTCGGGCTGAAACAACATCAACTGAGTCGCGCGTTAACGACAGAAGAACGCCTGCACACTACTGTGGCAGCGAGCAAGCAAGTGGGCAGTCCCATGTTCTTCGGCGTGCTCATCATCACGATTGTCTATCTGCCCATTCTGTCGCTGGCGGGCATTGAGGGGAAAATGTTCCATCCGATGGCGCTGACGGTAATGCTCGCGCTGGGTGGCGCGTTGGTGCTCGCGCTGACGCTCATGCCGGCGCTGTGTTCGTTCCTTCTGCGCGGCCGCATTCACGAAGGTGACAACAGGCTCATCCGGTTTTGCAAGCGTCTTTACTTGCCGACATTACGCGCGGCCCTGCGGTTGCGTTGGCTCGTTGTGGCTGCGGCAGTTGTGCTATTCGCTCTGGCCGTCTTCGTCTTCACGCGACTCGGCGCGGATTTCATTCCGGTGCTGGACGAAGGCGCGTTCACTATGATGGTTTATCGCACCCCGAGCATCAGCGTGGACGCGACGGTGACGGCGCAGACCATGACCGACCGCGAAATTCGCGCGCGAGTTCCTGAAGTGGAAAGAGTCTTTACGCGAATAGGCAGCGCCGAAATCGCCACCGACCCGATGCCGCCGAGCGATGCCGATTTCTACATCTTTTACAAACCACGCGCCGAGTGGCGGAAGGTGAACGGTCATCCCATCACCAAGGCGGAGCTCGCCAAGGTCATCACCAAGGAACTCGAAATGCTCAACCCCGGTGCTTATGTCATGGTTGCGCAGCCCATCGAGATGCGCTTCAACGAAATGCTCGAAGGTATCCGGGCGGACATCGCGGTGAAGATTTTCGGCAACGACTATCAGGTGCTCGAACGGCTCGGTAAAGAAGTTAAAGAAGTGTTGGAGAAGATTCCTGGAACGCGCGAGGGCGAGGGCGAAGTCGAGTTTGAGACCATGGGCCACACTCCGATGCTGGAGATACAAGTGAAACGCGATGTCCTCGCTAAATACAACCTTCAAGCCGGCGACGTGAACCAAGTCATCGCAGCCGCGTTAGGCGGACACACGGCGGGCGCGCTCATCGAGGGCAATCGCCGTTTCGACATCGTCGTGCGCCTGGCCGAAAAGGACCGCGAAAGCCTCGACGCCATCCGTGCTTTGCCGGTGCGTGTGGGCGAAGCCGGAATGGTCCCGCTTGGTATGCTCGCGGACATTGAGCGTGTCACTACTGTCTCACCCATTATGCGCGACTCCGGCCAGCGGCGATCGGCCTTGATGGTGAACCTCGAAGGCCGCGACGTGGAAAGCTGGGTGCGCGAAGCCGAGACGAAAGTGCGCGACCAAGTGAAGCTTCCCGAGGGCTACACCATCGAGTTCGGTGGCCAGTTCGAGAACCTCCTGGAAGCCAAGGCGCGTCTCGGCATCATTGTGCCCGTCGCATTGTTGTTCATCTTCGTGCTCATTTTCATGGCGTTTGGCAGCGTGCGGCAGGCCGTTTTGGTTTACACAGGCATTCCCCTGGCAGTCACGGGCGGCGTGTTCGCCTTGTGGATACGCGGTATGCCTTTCAGCATCGCGGCGGCCGTGGGCTTCATCGCTCTGAGCGGAGTGGCCGTGCTCAACGGCGTTGTACTTGTCAGTTACTTCAATTATCTTCGAGAACAAGGCAAGGATGTGCTGGCCGCTGTCACAGAAGGTTCGCTCACACGCTTGCGTCCGGTGTTGATGACCGCAGCTGTGGCCATTTTCGGCTTCGTTCCAATGGCATTGGCAACGAGCGCAGGAGCGGAAGTGCAACGCCCGTTGGCAACGGTAGTGATTGGTGGGATTCTGAGTTCGACATTCCTGACGCTATTCTTGCTGCCGACGCTGTATCAGACATTCGAACTTCGATCAGCAGGCAGATCCTCAGTCATACATGAAGTTACTCCCCAAACTGAAAGAGCAGGCGTCGCGACTGAAGAATGAGCTTCATGCGCTTGGGCTGGCGTACTCCGACCCGCGCACACCTTGGTTAGCGCGCCTGTTGATCGTGTGCACCATCGCCTACGCGCTTAGCCCAATCGATCTGATTCCTGATCCAATTCCCATCATTGGTCATCTCGACGATTTGATCCTGCTCCCTCTCGGCATCGCACTCGCAATTCGAATGATTCCCGATTCCGTAATGGCCGATTGCCGAGAACGTGCACGCCAGGCGAATTTCGACCAGCCGGCGCATTGGAAATGGATCGGAGCCGCATTCGTTCTGCTCGTGTGGCTATTAATCGCCATGTTGATATGGCGATTGATTGTGCCCTTGCTGGGTTCCTAGGTCATCGCTACAACAGTGACTGCACTTCTTTTTCGAAAGTCGCTTTGTCGTTGTAGCCTATGTGCCTGCCTACGATGCGGCCTTGTCGATCAATCACAAAAGTAGTCGGAAGGGCAACGATCCCACCGTACTTCTCAGCGATTTTCTCGTTTCCAATCACAATCGGGTAGTTCACTTCGAATTGTTTGACGAACTTCTTCACCACATCGGGTCCCTGTTCATCCAGCGAAACCCCGATAACCGCGAGGCCCTTGGCGCCATATTGCTTTTGCAATTCGACAAAGTGCGGAATCTCCACACGGCACGGAAGGCACCACGTCGCCCAGAAATCCAGAATCAGAACCTTACCGCGAAAATCGGAAAACTTTACCAGCTTGCCATTGAGATCAGTTAGTTCCCATTCCGGTGCTGCTGTCCTCGGCGGCGAAGCTTCCTTCGCGAGCGCCGATACCGTTTCCGAAAAGATCAGCCCAATGGCAATGAAACCAGCAAGACAGCCAGAGTACATGCGACAAACGCAATCAACTTTCATCGTGACAATATAGAAGATGCTTCTGACGCACCTATTATTCCCTCGCCTCTCAAATGCGCCACAATCATCGTGACAATCTGGATGACGAAGATCGCACGCGCTGCGCTTAAGAAGACTGGGGACCTCAAATAATCGAAGGAAGAATCTTTTACTGAGTAAAAATATGAGATGTCTCGACTTCGCTCGATATGACACGAACCGATTGCAGGCTTTTCAGGAATAAACCGGTCTGCTAGGACTTCGCATTAACATGATCGAAGCTACTCGCAAGGAAGCCATCGTACGCCAGCGTTACGCGGCAGGAGCAAAAGAACGCTCGGAGAAACTTTGTTGTCCGGTCGATTATGACGCCGAATACCTCAAGGTGATTCCGCAGGAGGTGATCGAGCGCGATTATGGCTGCGGCGATCCGTCGCGCTATCTGCACGAAGGCGAAACCGTTCTCGATCTGGGCAGTGGCACCGGAAAAATCTGTTTTATTGCCGCGCAGATCGTCGGGCCAAATGGGAAAGTGATTGGCATCGATATGACGGACGAAATGCTCGAAGTGGCGCGACGCAATGCTCTGATCATCGCCGAACGCCTCGGCTACGCGAACATCGAATTTCGAAAGGGCCGCATCCAAGATTTGGCACTCGATCTGGAATTGTTAGATCGACAATTGAAAGAGAGCCCAATCACAAACGCGCCTTCATTTCTTGCAGCAGACGAACTGGCCGAAGAATTGCGGGTCAAACATCCTCTGATCGCCAGCGACTCCATCGACGTGGTCGTCTCCAATTGTGTTCTCAATCTGGTCGAGCCCAAATCAAAGCGACAGCTCTTCGACGAAATATTCCGCGTTCTCAAAAAAGGCGGCAGAGCCGTTATCTGTGACATTGTAAGCGATGAGCCAGCATCCGAAGAAATGCAGAACGATCCGGAGTTGTGGAGCGGCTGCATTTCCGGCGCGCTGACGGAAGAAGGTTTTCTTCAGGCGTTCGAACACGCTGGATTTTACGGAATTCAAATTCTCAAACGAGATGCACAACCGTGGCGCACGGTACAAGGGATCGAGTTTCGTTCCGTTACCATCGAAGCGTTCAAAGGAAAGCAAGGCGAATGTTTCGAGCGAAACCAGGCCGTGATCTATCGCGGACCCTTCAAGGAAGTGCTCGACGACGACAATCACCGCGTGGAACGCGGAAAGCGTTACGCGGTTTGCGATAAGACTTACAATCTCTACAAAAAGGCGCCGTACCGCGAGTTTTTCGAATTTGTCGATCCGATTGTCGATGTATCGCTGGCCGAAGCCAACCCGTTTGATTACTCGCGCACCTCGCTGCGGCATCCCAAGGAAACGAAAGGCGAGGACTACGATGTGACGATTAAGGCGAATAATAAATGCTGCGATGGCGGCAGGTGCTCTTGACGACGCTGATTCTTCTTTTCCTGGCAACCTGCTTCCTCGCCTACTCCAATGGCGCCAACGACAATTTTAAAGGCGTCTCTTCGCTTTTTGGAAGCCGCACCTGTAATTATCGCACTGCGATTTCCTGGGCGACGATCACGACTCTTGCCGGCTCTATCATGTCGATTTTTCTTGCCCAGACGCTGCTGAAAAGATTCAGCGGCAGGGGCATCGTGCCCGATCACTTCGTCGGCTTTGAATATTTCTTGCTCGCTGTGGCGATTGGCGCGGGCCTCACCGTGATGGTCGCGACGCTGACTGGCTTTCCGATTTCGACGACACATGCGTTAACAGGCGCAATCACTGGTTGCGGCCTCGTCGCTGTCGGTCCCCGGGTTGATTTCTCGGCGCTCGGTAAAGGATTTGTTCTACCGCTACTGCTCAGTCCCGTTCTCGCAATCGTGGTCTCGGGCATTTTCTACATCGTTTTTCATGCGCTTCGAGTCGCCACCGGAACGACCAAGGAATGGTGTATTTGCGTCGGAGAGCAGCAACGCATCGTCGTGATGCCACAGCCTTCATCAGTTTTGGCGCTGCACAGCGTTGAATCGGCAATTACGCTCTCCGTTGATGAAAAAGAGAACTGTCTTGAGCGTTACAGAGGATCTTTTCTCGGGCTTGGCTCGCAACAGATCGTGGATGCCGCACATTTTGTCAGCGCCGGAACGGTGAGCTTTGCCCGAGGCTTAAACGATACGCCGAAGCTTGTGGCGCTGCTCCTTTTGTGGAAGGCGCTCGACATCCGTTGGCGCTTCGCGATGGTCGCGATCACCACGGCGATCGGCGGATTGCTCAACGCGCGCAAGGTTGCCGAAACAATGAGCCAAAAAATCACCACCATGAATCATGGCCAGGGTTTCACGGCAAATCTCACAACTGCGATTTTAGTCGTATCCGCCAGTGTGTTTGGCCTGCCGGTTTCCACTACTCACGTTTCGGTTGGTTCGCTTTTCGGGATCGGCCTAACCACCCGCAAAGCGAATTTGCAAATGATGAGGGCGATTGTTTTTTCGTGGTTGATTACCTTGCCTTGCGCGACAGTTCTTGCGGGGGCGGTTTACTCGGCTACAACTTCGGTGAATTTGTGAATCGGTTTTCTGATCGACTCGCTGCGGAAGGTTTACAATTGCGTCGCGCGCGCACGGAAATTCTTCAGGTCAACGTCGGGAAGCTTTGCAACCTGACTTGTGTGCATTGTCATGTGAATGCGGGGCCAAAGCGCAAAGAAATCATGACGCGCGAGACCATCGATCGAGTCATTCAGTGGTTGGCCGGAACGGAAATTCCCACCGTAGATCTTACGGGCGGTGCGCCGGAAATGATTCCAGACTTTCGGTATTTCGTGGAGCACATCGACGGTTTACGTCCGCCGCGCAAAATTATCGATCGCTGCAATCTGACGATTTTGCTCGAGCCCGAGTACGAAGATCTCGCTCAATTTTTGGCCACAAAAAGAGTCGAGATTGTTGCGTCAATGCCGTGCTATTCCGCAGAAAACGTCAATGCGCAACGGGGCGAAGGCGTTTTTGAAGGGAGCATCGCCGCTCTCCAGTTGCTGAACTCGTTAGGCTACGGAATCGACCCAGGACTGCCATTGCACCTTGTTTATAATCCGGTTGGCGCATTTCTGCCGCCGTCGCAGGACGAGCTGGAAGTCGATTACAAGCGCGAGCTCAAAAAGCATTTCGGAATTGTATTTAATAAGCTCTATGCACTTACGAATCTTCCAATCGGCCGGTTTGCGAGTTATCTGCGCCACAATAATAAACTCGATGATTACATGGAGCTGCTGATCAGCGCGTTTAATCCCGCGACGATCGATGGTCTCATGTGTCGCAACACGATCAGCGTCGGCTGGCGCGGCGAAGTTTACGATTGCGATTTCAATCAGCAGCTCGGTATGCAATGGTCCAATGGCGGGAGCAAGCCGCTTTTTCTTTGGGACATCGATCCAGATTCGCTCGAAGATCGTGAGATCATGACCGGTGACCACTGCTTCGGTTGCACGGCGGGGGCCGGTTCAAGCTGCGGCGGTGCAATCAGGTCGCTATCCTGATAGCGCCTTGATCGCGCGGGGCATGGATTCCCACCCTTAACAGGTGGCAACCGCTCAAGCGAGCGGCCGCGTTGCAGAAGCAGCAGGCACCAATCGCGCCAGACCAAACTCGGCGTGGATCAATTGCGCAGCGCGTTCCGCGTCTTTTTCATCGATGATGACCGCAATCTTGATCTCCGAAGTGGAAACCAGCTCAATGTTGATTCCGCTCTTTCCGAGGCATTCGAACATTCTCGCCGCTACTCCTGAGTGCGATCGCATTCCGATTCCGACCACGCTGAGCTTGGCCAGGCCGGCGGTGGTGTTCAGTCGCTTTCCGCCGATCTGGCCGATCACCGGCATCAAGATTGTACGGGCGTTTTCCAGTTCGTCCTCATGAATCGTGAAGGAAATGTCGGTCGTTCCGCTGATCGACGCACTTTGCACGATCATGTCCACGATGATGTGCGCTGCGGCGATATTAGAAAAAATCCGGGCAGTCATTCCGGGCTCATCACGAACACCTGCAATGCTAAGTTTTGCCTGGTGCCGATCGAGACTGATCCCACGTACCAACACGTCTTCCATGCTGGGGGTTTCTTCTTTGGCAACTGTCCCACGCTTTCTCGTAAAACTTGATCGCACTTCGAATTCGACGCCGAATTTTTTTGCAAACTCTACCGCGCGCGACTGCATCACCTTGGCGCCGCTACCCGCCATCTCGAGCATCTCGTCATAGGCGATCTCGCTAACTTTTTTCGCGTCGAGGACAACGCGCGGATCGCACGTGAACACACCATCAACGTCAGTAAAAATCTGACAGGCATCGGCGTTCAACGCGCCCGCCAACGCAATCGCGGTTAAGTCCGAGCCGCCGCGGCCAAGCGTGGTGGTATCTCCGTGCGGCGTCTGCCCCTGGAAACCTGCCACGATTACGATGTAATCTTCCGACAACATCTCGTGAATCTGCTTCGGACTGATGTTCGCAATCCGCGCCTTAGTGTGATGATGGTCGGTCAAAATTCCTGCCTGAGCGCCGGTGAGTGAGATAGCTGTTCCTCCCAACGCGTTCACGGCCATGGCAGTCAAGGCGGCGGCGGCATTTTCACCAGTGGCAAGCAACAGATCGAGCTCGCGTTGTGTCGGCTGCGGCGAGACAGCCTTTGCAAGCTTGATTAACTGATCGGTTACGCCCGCCATTGCCGAGACGACTGCGACAACCCGGCAACCTTTACGCTGCGTCTCAATAATTCGGCGGGCCGCTTTACAAATTCGTTCAGGGGTGCCGACGGAAGTACCGCCATATTTTTGAACAATCAGGCGCATGACAGAATTAGATTATGAAGCAGGAACGCGAACTTCCAACGCAAACCTGGCATCTTGCATTGCGGCCACTACAAACCCACCATTAAGGGCTATGCTTCAATCGCGCGCTGCACAGCGCGCAGGGTCGCCGGGACAGATTTTAATTCCTTCATCTGCGTAGTGATTACCTCGGGATCCTTCAGTCCATGTCCAGTGACCGTGCAAACAATTTGGCTCTCTTCCGGAATGTTCTGAAGCGAATAGGCTCCCTCTTTCGAATCGCAGCATTTGAAAAGCCCCGCCACCGACGCCGCACTTGCCGGTTCGACAAAAATTCCCTCGTGCTGCGCCAGCCAGATCTGCGCCGCCAGAATCTCTTCGTCACTAACGACCTCAATCGCGCCATGTGATTCAGTGATCGCGGCGCGAGCCTGTTTCCAACTTGCCGGATTGCCAATTCGAATTGCCGACGCCACCGTTTCTGGATCTTCGACGGTGCGATTGTAGAAAATTGGGGCAGCGCCGGCAGCTTGAAAACCAATCATCGCGGGCAACTTCGTCGACCTTCCGCGCGCATGATATTCCCGATAGCCCGCCCAATACGCGGTGATATTTCCAGCATTGCCCACAGGCAACAGATGAAAATCGGGCGTGTCGCCAAGATCATCGATAATTTCGAACGCGGCGGTCTTCTGCCCGGCGATCCGATCTGGATTAATCGAATTTACAACAGCGAGATCACGCTGTTCACCCAACTCCCGAACAATCCGCAGCGCGTTGTCGAAGTTGCCTTCCAAGGCGATGATTTTTGCTCCGCATGCGAAAGCTTGCAGCAATTTACCCATTGCGATTTTACCAGCAGGCAAGACCACAGCGCATGAGATCCCCGCGCGCGCTGCATAGGCCGCCGCGGAAGCCGATGTGTTCCCCGTTGAAGCGCAAATGAGAGCTTTTGCGTTGCGCTCCATCGCTTTCGATACGGCCACGGTCATCCCGCGATCCTTGAACGAGCCCGTTGGATTTATTCCTTCGTTTTTGACGAAAACCGCCCGACCGACGCGTTTGCTCAATCGCGGGCAAAACACCAGCGGCGTACTCCCCTCACCCAACGAAACAATCGGCGTCGATTCACCAACCGGAAGGTACTCCTGGTAACGCGCGATCACTCCCGATTTTGATGTTGTCGTTTCGGCGGGCATTTTCTATTCGAGACAAATTCGTGTAATTGTCGATCTGTAAGTGCCGTGTAAGATCATGCCGTATGCCTGTGCTCAGCAAGGAAGATAAACTGCGACTCTTAACCACGATCCTGGAGAGTCGTCACGCGGACCTGCGCGAACAGAATCTGAATCGTCAGGGTAAGGGACATTTTCATGTCTCCGGAATGGGCCATGAGTCGCTCGCGGCGGTGTCGATCCAGATGGAACCGAACGATTACATCGTGTCGTATTATCGCGACCGCGGTCTTGTCCTGGGCCGCGGAATGACAACGCGCCAGCTCGGCCTCGAATATTTTGCAAAGCGCAACACCGGGAGTGGCGGCCGGCAAATGCCGTCACATTACAGCAATGCGGAGTTGCACATCTGGAGTGTGCCGACGCCGACCGGTTCGCAGTTGCTCCCCGCGTGTGGCATGGCCTGGGGCATTCAGTTAGACCGCAAAAAAAATCTCGTTGTCACGACGGTCGGCGATGCCGCGACGCGCCAGGGAGATTTTTTTGAGGCGCTCTGTTTTGCCAAAGAGAAGAAGCTTCCCATGCTCTTCCTGGTCGAAGACAACGGCTACGGCATCAGCATGCCGACACGGAAGAACAATCCGCTCGCGCTCAACATTCTCGAACCCGATAACTGGCGCCGAATCGAAGGACAAGACGTCCAGCAGCTTTATGACGCGACCGCAGAGGCGTTCGAGAAAATTCGCGCGGGAGGCGGGCCGTTCTTTTTCTGGATCAGGATGGAGCGTCTTTCCAGTCACACCAGCTCTGATGACCAGAAACTTTATCGCAGCGCTGAAGAGTTGCAGGCGCTGGAAAACTCAGATCCGCTCAAATACTGGAAGGATCAACTGATCCAGGAAAGCGTGATCACTGCCGAGGAATTCGCCAGGCTGGATAATGAGATTAAGGAGCGCATTCGCCGTGAGTATGCGGAGGCTGAAAAGGCCGAGGATCCCTCGCCTAACGAGTTACTCGCCAATGTTAGCAAATCGCCTGCAAAACTAAACAAGGAGATTCTCCCGCCTGGGAAGTATCGCATCGGCGATACGGTGAATAAGACATTGCGCGTGGGTCTTGAGGACGATTCGCGTCGCATCCTCTTTGGTGAAGACATTGAAGACCCGAAAGGCGGCGTGTTTCGTCTCACCCAAAGACTTTCAACCGAGTTTCCGAAACAGGTGTTCAATTCGCCTCTTGCTGAATCGACGATCCTCGGTGTCGCGTGCGGTCTGGCCGCGTACGGCAAACGTCCGGTCTTCGAATTGCAATTTATTGATTTCATTTATCCGGGATTCAACCAGCTCGTCACAAACATCTCGAATTTGCGCTGGCGGTCATTTGGGAATTGGAAATGCCCGGCAGTGATTTATGCGCCCTATGGTGCTTACCTGCCCGGCGGAAGCCTATGGCATAGCCAGGCAAACGAAGCAGTACTCGCTCATTATCCCGGCCTGAACATTGTAATCCCAAGCTCGCCGGCTGATGCCGCCGGATTGCTCTGGTCCGCCATGCAGGGTGAAGATCCCGTCATTTTTTTGATACCCAAACATCTGCTCTGGGCGGAGCGCGAATACACGGAGCCAATTCGCGCGGTTCCGTTGGGCGAGGCGCACAAGCTGCGTGATGGATCTGATGTCACTCTCGTTGCCTGGGGTAACACGGTCGAAAAATCTCTCGAAGCTTTAAACAAGATCGACAATCAAATCAGCGTCGAACTAATTGATTTGCGTTCGATCGTTCCGTGGGACAAAGCCGCAATCGAGGAATCGGTGCGCAAGACTCGCCGGCTGGTGGTCGTTCAGGAGGACACTGAAAACTGCAGTGTTGGTCAGATGATGATTTCTCACATCGCGAGTGTTCCGGATCTTTGGAATGAAATGATCAGCCCGCCGATTCTGGTCAGCAAAGCAAACGTCATGGTCGGCTACAACCCGATTTATGAGTACGCGGCCTTGCCGGACGTGGAGCGGATCGTCTCCGCAATTCAACAATCACTTTCAAGTACGACTTTCCGCGCAGAATCGCCGATCGTCCGCGAAAAAGCCCGAGTGCCTGTCGAAAGTCAACAACCCACTCCGGAAAAAATCAGACCGAGCAAAACGCACGTTCAAAGCATCACTGTCCCAGTGATGGGCGAAGGCATTCGCAACGCCAAAGTTGTTTCACTTTTGAAAAATCCCGGCGACACCATCGCGCTCGATGATGAGTTATGCGAAGTGGAGACCGATAAGGCTGTCTATCCCATTCAGTCGTCGTTCGCCGGTGTCATGGGCGAATGGGAAACGAAAGTAGGCGACACCGTGGAGATTGGTCAGGAGCTTGGCGCGATTGTAACCGCCGAGCCATCGTTTGCCGATCAGTTTCAAGAAGTAGCTGAAGAATCGGTGCCTGGTGCTGTAGCCGCGGGCGCCGACCGCGGCTTCTCAGTGTCCCCACGCGAGATCATGCGGCCGGCGTCACCGACGCCGGCTACAGTGATCGAGCCTGCGCTAGCACCCACGATCACGCGCAAGCTCCTTCATGTTATCCCCGCCAACTTGCAAATCGATGCGCGATGGGATGCGATTCGCAAGGCGCGCGATGCGACAAAAACGAAAAATGGGAAACATGCCCCTTCACCTTCGGTGATGATGGCGTGGGCGGTGGTGCGAGCCATGGAAAAACATCCACCTTTCCGTCGCCTCATTTTGGAAGACGAGCGTATCGTTGAGAACGAAAACTTCGATCTGGGTATTGCGGTAGCGCTGGAAGACGATCGCCTGGCGACAGCAGTGATTGTTGATGCGAATAAGAAGTCCTGGCCGGAATTTGTGAACACCTACAACGAAGCAGTCGATGCTACTCGCGGCGGCCGTGTCGATGCGATGAACGCCCCGGTTGTGATTACGAGTCTGGGCGCATTCGGAGTAAAGGCCGGCGCGCCTATCGTGGTGCCACCATCAGTCGGAACGTTGTTCGTCGGCACCGCTCATCGAGAGTTGATTCCAAACGGAAAGAAAAACGAAAGCGCGGAGGTCATTACGCTTTCGCTTACCTTCGATCACCGCGTCGTAAACGGGGCCGGCGCCGCCAGCTTCGCAAACGAAATTAAGAAACAGATCGAAGGATTTAAGATCCCTGCAGCAAAGGCGGACGCGATTAGGAAATAACGCCTACAGGTCTGCTGCACTTCCGGTCTCCGAATTTGTTTGATCGCAAGCAGGACGCTTGCGTTACATTTCTCGGATGACCACTGCGAACAAGATCACCCTCGTGCGGATCTTGATGATTCCGGCTTTTGTGACGATGGCGATCTATTATGGCGAGAGCATCAAACGCGGCAATCCGCTGGAATGGCAGCGTTACGCGGCGATCACCATTTTTATTCTCGCGGCCGTAAGCGACGGCCTGGACGGATACGTTGCACGGCGGTACAACCAACGCAGCACGCTCGGAGTGTATCTCGATCCAATCGCAGACAAGGGTTTGCTTTTGAGCGGCATCATCACCTTGAGCATCAGCAACTGGAGCGAATCCGCCCCTGACTATGGAAGGTTTCCCGCCTGGTTTCCAGTTCTTGTGATCTCGCGTGATGCCGTGATTCTAGTGGGCACGATGATCTTGTACCTGCTGAACGGCAAAGTACGTGTGAAGCCAAATTGGACTGGAAAAGTGGCGACCGTCCTGCAGATGATTGCCATTGGATGGGTGATGCTGCAGTTGCGATTCATTCCCCTGCTCTACGTGGTGCTCTTCGCCGGCGTGTTCACATTGATTTCAGGAATCGTCTACGTGACAGATGGCGTTCGCCAGCTGCAGGCAGAAGGGCATGCGCACCCGCAGCGCGGTTAAGATCGCATTCTTCGGGCGATGAACGGCCTAACAAACATGCCGAACGTCGCAGTTGTTGGCCGCCCGAATGTGGGCAAGTCTGCGCTGTTTAATCGTCTGATTGGCCGCAAAATTGCCATCGTCCACGACCAGCCCGGAATTACGCGCGATAGGATTTCCGCAATTTGCGCACGTGGTACACGGCCTTTTGTTTTATGGGATACCGGCGGGATTTTCGGCGCTGGTGAAGCGCAACTGAGCGCGCAGGTGCGCGGGGCCGCCGAGGAAGCGTTGCGTGAGAGTGATCTTTTGCTTTTCGTCGTCGACGCCAAGGAAGGCCTGTCCCCTATCGATGAAGAGCTCGCGCGTGTCCTGCGCAAATCCCAAAAGCCGGTGGTCCTGGTCATCAACAAGATTGACAACGAAAAACATGAGGCATTTGCGGCAGAGTTCGATTCGTTGGGCTTCAGATCAAGTATAGCGATTAGCGCAGAACATGGTCGCGGCATCTCAGACTTGTTAGACGCAATTGACCAACTTCTCCCCTTGGCCACCGGCGATTCACAAGCCACAAGTCACAATTCACTTGCTGTGGCGATTATTGGCCGACCCAATGTCGGAAAATCTTCCCTCATCAATTCCATCGTGCGTAGCGAACGCGCCATTGTAAGCGAAGTGGCAGGAACCACGCGTGATGCCATCGATATTCTTTACCAACGCGACGGCCGGAATTTCGTTTTCATCGACACAGCGGGAATCCGCCGGCGTGGAAAACAGTCGACTTCGGCTGAAGTCTTCAGTGTCATGCGTGCGGAACGGAGCATCCGTCGGGCCGGCCTTTGCGTTCTCATTGTCGATCTCACAGCTGGTGTAACCGCGCAGGATAAACGAATCGCAGGTTTGATTCAGACCGCGCGAAAAGCGGCGATCGTCATTCTAAATAAATGGGACCTGGTTAAACCAAAGCGCAATCAAAAGGAGGCCATCGCCAATCTGGCGGCGACCGCGCGCGAGCGGATTTTCTTTCTCGATTATGCGCCGGTATTGATTACGTCGTCGTTAACTGGAGAACACGTTGGTAAATTGTTTGCGTTGATCGAAAAGATCCAACGCGCAGCGGGGCAGCGTGTCGGTACCGGAGTTCTAAACCGATTGCTGCGCCAGGCATTCGAAGCGAACCCGCCGCCGACCGTAAGGGCGCGGCGCCTCAAACTGTTTTATGCTGCTCAATCGAAAGGGAAAGAAGATCAACAACTGCAGCCTCCGGAATTCGTTCTTTTCGTGAATGATCCGCGTCTGTTGAGCCAAACGTACAAGCGCTACGTCGAATCTCGCATTCGCGACGCGCAGCCTTTTCCCGGGTTGCCGATCATCCTGACGCTGCGTCCTCGCGCGACGAGTGCGACGGCAGCATCACGCCTACGAAAGAAGTAAACTGTTACTCCGGTTCCTGGCGATAAGGAAGACTGTAACGAAGCGAGGCAAGAATACTTTCGGTTAGCTTGACAGCGTCGTTGTCTCCAGAGCCCCGGGCGCGATTGAGCGCTTCCTCGGCCACGCTGATTGCCCGCGGAAAATCTCCGGTTTCAGCATAAGCCGCAGCCAGTGTATCAAGAAGAGCCGGAATTCGGCGCTTCGTCAGATCGCAAGCGCGTTCGGCCAGACGAACTGCTTCGGTTCCATCGCGTGATTTCGAATCAGGATACGTCGCGAGTAACCACGCCAGTTCGTCCAGCATTCGTGGTGAGTCAGGGGCATTCGCAGCGATTTCGCGGAGTCGCGGCAAGCCATCCGGTTCCTTTGCCAACGATATGAAAATCTGCCGCAGTTGCGCATGAGCCCGTTCAACTTCTGGCCGCAACATCATCACGTAACCAAGCTGTGGCGCCGCCGATACGAGATCGCCGTTTTCGGCTAGAGCCGAACCCAACGCGGAATGAGCAGCTGCGTCATAGGGCGCCACAGCCAACCATTCGTGCCCAAGATCGGCCGCTTCGTTGTAGCGGTGTGATTCGAAAAGACAATTCATTAAGAATTGGTAGGCCGAAAAATTCTCCGGACCGAGCTGGACTGCGCGGCGAGCTTCCGCGATTGCGCGCTCTTGGTCACTCCGCTTTACAGAAATGGCCAGGTCGAGATTGATAGCGGAGCTGGTCGGATTCAATTCAACCGCCCGTTCGCCCTCTTTAATGGCTTCCTCGTCGTGGCCTAACTCGCCTAAGCTCAACGAGTGGAACGCTCGCGCGGCGGCATTCGAGGGATCGGCTTCCACGGCTTTGAGCGCTTCAGCATTCGCCTGGTCGATTTTGCCCTGGGTGCCTAAAGCTTTAACTGCATACAGGTGCTGCGATACCGAAGGCACAATCCAGTACGTGGCGAAACTGCTCATCGCCCAAAACAAGACGAGAGCGCCAAGGAAAAAACGGGACCGGGACCATGCGTGGGTGAGCCTTTCCCAACCGAGCGCGCCAAA
>WNGK01000517.1_pt1 | contig 42959 bp, 33 predicted proteins | sample 5400601 | NCBI WGS metagenome assembly WNGK01 (sample SAMN13153376, study PRJNA577476) | soil metagenome | isolation source: 60 cm soil or saprolite under Garry oak tree replicate 1 | place: USA:California | collected 2016-06-15 | reverse complement strand
AGTCCACTACAAAAAGCAAGAGGCCCCCAGCAGATGCGGGAGCCTCTTGGCTGAAGTTCCTTCTGCGCCCCTTAGAACGCTAGAAGATGATTTTGGCCACGAGCTGAATGTTGCGAGATTCGCCGGGGCCGATGGCCGGAGCGCCGTTGAAGTCGCCGATCGTGTCCGTCACCATACCGAATCCAGTCGACTTGAAATTCGCAGAGCACCTATGGGTGGTTTTATCCTCGGCGCAGACGTCACCATTTGGTGAAGCACTTCCGAACGCGGGCAAAGCCCCGACTCCGGACGACAGATTAATCCGATTCAGGAGATTGAAGAAGTCGGCGCGGAGCTGGATTTTGACGCGCTCAGTAATCCCGATGTTCTTGATGAAGGACAGGTCGACATCTCCGAAGGACGGCGCGTACCATTTGTTCCTGGAGACGTTGCCAAGGGGTGATCCCGTGCAACCGGGGTCTCCTGCATTGGGATCGCAGAAGGCCGTTGGGTTGATCCACAGCGTGCCGGCACCGGGCACGAATTTATGGTCAATGGTAACCCCATTGGCACTAGCGAACGGGTTGGCGCCGGGGATCAGGTTCAAATAAGACAGGATCTCGTCGTACGGCTGCCCCTTGTGCCAGTTCATCACGCTGCTGATTTGCCAGTCGTTAAAGACGCGCTTTGTCCATGCGGAAGTTGCCCAAGGAGCCTTCGGAACGTCATAGGTGAAGTCGATGGTGAAAAGATGGCGTGTATCGAAGTCACTGTTGCCATAATCCGCGCTGCGATTGTAGGCGTTATCCACAACAGTGCCGCGGTACTCGCTGATGTCATCCAGAGAGTGAGACCAGGTATATGCGATCTGCGAACTCAGTCCGCGCCACTGTCTTAATTTGAGAATGCTTTGCAGAGCATTGTAATTGGAATTGCCGATGGTGTTGAGTTGCAGGATGTTGCCGAAGTTAGGATAAGGGACGCTTACCGGTGCACCCCTGAAGGTAGTCACAGGAAGCAGTGCGCTCGGGACGGGGACGCCATTGGCGAGGGGCTGATTGATGTTGGACACCAGATTTAGCTTTCGCCCCTGGCTGCCGACATAGCCGAGCTGCCAAACAACGGCGTTGCCGAAGCTTTTCTCCACCTGCAAGTTGTAATTGAAGAAGTACGGCACACGGAAATTCTTGCTGACAGAATAAATGCTCAGGCCCTTGGGGTCGGTTGCGGCGCCGCAATTTGGATCGGAGCAAGCCTGTACGCCTGGAAAAATGGAATTGCCCCCTGCTTGGACGGCATCCCATTGGTAGGAACCTTGGCCGAGCCTATTCGCGCCATAGGTAGAGTTGGGATCAGCACCGAACGGATTGCTGTGAACCCCCGAAGGCGCAGTGATGGGCGGACGGAAGTCCAAGAAGGGATTTAGGTTGATTTGATCGTAGAAAACACCAAATCCACCGCGGACCACGAGATCGCCTTTAGCATTCGGCTGATAGGCAAAGCCGAGCCGTGGAGCGAAATGGTTCTTACCAGGGTCGAAGAGAGGGTGGGCGCTACTCTGGACGACAAATCCCGTTCCCGGAACGAAGTTGGCGATGTCGCCACTCTTGTCGGACTGCATAGGCCCGAAGTATTCGTAGCGCAGGCCGTATTGCAGGTTGAGTTTCTTAGTCAGCTGGTAGGAATCCTGAACGTAGGCATTGAGGGCGTTGACGTGCACAAAGCGCTCGGGATCGCACTGCTTGCCCAAGGTCCTTGCGTTCCGTCGAAATTGAATCTTCCAGTCCCGCGGCGGTGATAGAACTCGTTAAGTTTCCCGTGGCGATACTCGCCTCCGAAGCGAAATTGATGTTTCCCGACACTATACGAAACAATGTCAGTATAGTGGGTAGTCAAGTCGCTTCGGCCCTCCGGGGGAGTCAAGCCGGTTTGCTCAAAGCCTGTGATTCTAATGTTCGGGGCCCCATTAATGGGCTGGCCGTTTTTTGTGGCATCCGGGCTGAGGAACAAACCAAGGTCCTTGGTCACAAAGCTGTTGTTGTTGTCGTGAAAGAGCTGGTTGAAGTAGCTGGCGCCAAAAAGGAATTGATTCGTCAACCTCGCTGACAGCGTGGAGTTTAAGACTGCGCCATAATTTCCGTCGTGGAGAGGAGCCACCTCGAAGTAGTACGACAAGTTCGAGCTGGCTGTTCCGAGCGCGGGGCTACCACCAAGCGGAGCTACTTGGTTCCCCTGGCCGATAATGGCGTGGAGCGAAAGATGATGTTTGTCAGAAAATTGGTGATCAAGCCGAGCGACGCCGTTGTAGCTGTAACCAAACTCGGTGCTGGGGCTGAAGAAATTGCCCGTAGTCGAAGGCAAATTCAAAATCGAGTTACTGCCCGAGGTGGGCCAGAAACCCGCGCCACTGGTCTGGCACCCGGCAGGAATCTGGTTAGCAGGGAGGTCTTTGGTAAGCCCCGCGAGCACGTTACAGGAAGCGAGACTAACGGGCTTGTTGTTTGAGGCGAGCAGAGCACCTGCTTGCGCCACCCAGGCTGCCGAAGGCTCCGTGGCGATTCCTGACAGGCCGAAAACGAACTCCTGCTTCTCGTAGCTGAGGAAAAAGAAGGTCCTATTCTTGATGAACGGCCCACCGACAGCGAAACCGTAGTTTTCATTCCGTTCCCTGGGAGCCTTGGTGCCGGGCGCGGGAACAAAGAAGGGCGAAGGGTTACCAAAGACTTCGTTCCGGTTATAGTAATAGAGGGAGCCACCGGCGTTGCGCCCGCCCTCGGGGCCCGAGGAGGTTTGCACTGAGAATTCCACCGTTGCGTCAATCGGCAGGACCGTGCCGGCAATCCCGGAGACGCCGCCCTGATTGATGGCGGGAATGTTGTGCCAGAAATCGTTATTGTCCACCCCGTTGATCTGCCAGTTGACCTGGTTAGGCCGCGTACCGTTCAACGAGCCGAAGCCACCAACGTTATAACCGCCAAAACCAGGTGCAACCGAAATCATTTGCGTGAAGTCCCGCCCGTTCAGAGGCATGTTCTGCACCACGTCGTCGGGAATCGTCATGGTCTGGGTTTGCGTGGTGGTATCGAGCGTCAGCGCAGCCGCGGAAACTTCCACGGTGGTGGTCTGCTGCTGAAGCTGCAGCTTCACCTGTAGAGTGTAGATCTGACCGGCGATGACTTCGACCTTGTCAACGGTATACGTCGGGAATCCCGTAGCCGTCACCACTACTTTATAAAAACCAAGCGGAATGTCTTGGAACGCGAAGGCTCCGTCGCTCGTCGTCGTAGTGGTGTGATCGATGCCCGTGGCGATTTCCGTGGCCTTGACCGTGGCGTTGGGAATCACTCCGCCCGACGGGTCGGTGACCGTTCCGTTGATGGAGCCGCGGAAGGTCTGCGCATCTAGTGCAACTGCCAGTGAGAATGCGATGAGAATTGCTGTTACAAAGCGCTTCATAGATTCCATCCCCCCTCTTCGATCAAAACTTGAACTGACCGCACCCTCGTTTTCCGGCAGGGCCGGAGAACGTGCAATACAAAAACCAAGGCCACCCCAGACCAACTGCGGATGGTGTGGGAACCCACACACACTCGGTTGTTCAATCGAGGGATCCGTCATTTAAGGACAAGCCCCCCGGACCGCTCGCCCTGTCTCGGTAGGGATACCGGCACCGGCACCTGAACGGCAATATGCTGATGGCTGGAGTTGTAACCTGCCCCAGTCTTTGCTGTCAAGAAGAATGAATGTGAATGAATGTTATTCGCAGGAGCGAGAAAATTCATAAATTTCGAGGTTTGGGAGAGTCCCATGTCGACGTTTGGGCTGATTGAATACCAGGACGCGAGCCCGCAGGTGCGCGCCATTTATGACGACATCATGGCCACGCGTAAGACCGATTGGATCAACAATTTCTGGAAAGCCATTGCGCACGATTCCGCGCTGCTCGCGCGCACCTGGGAAAGCATCAAGCAGGTGATGGCGCCGGGCGCACTGGATCCGCTAACCAAGGAGTTGCTCTATATCGCCGTCAGCGTGACGAATAACTGCACCTACTGTATCCATTCGCACACCGCGTCCGCCTTTGCGAAAGGAATGACCGACGCGATGTTCAAGGAACTTCAGGCGGTCATCGGCATGGCCAACGAAACCAACAAATTGGTCACCGGCTACCAGGTGGAAGTGGATGAGCAGTTCAAGGGGCCGCTAAGCAGAACTCGACCTTGACATCCTCCCCGCCGCAAGCGGCGAGGATTCCTACGGCCTCGGTTTGTTTTCCCGAGATGGCTTCGGTGGGTTCCTCCCACAACCGCCCTACTTCAGCGGAGGACCACGAAGAGGCTTTACTTTTGGGCTGCCCGCCCATAGGTCGTTCGGACATAAGAATATAGAGCAGTTTGCAAGGAAAAGAAAGAGGGGCCTTATATCCTTTATATCGTCGGCCCAAAAGCCGAGGCTTTACGGCCATATGGTAACCAAGCGCGAGAAAAGATGCCCGCTCGTCGCCATTCGCTCCTGTACGCGCGAACAGTTGTTGCTTAGCCAAAAGTGGTACGCCTGTACTATGGTTGGCCTTCTCCGCAGAAGCAGAAGATAGAAAAGGTAGCCCCGATATGGAAAACGTGTTTCTAGCGGGGCAAACCGCAAATTCTGCTTCACAGGTGTGCGCGCGATGTCTCTTATCATCAAGGATTCGGACACGCTGGCAACTTCCGAAACCAGCTCGCGCCCCGGTTCGGCGGCACCGGGCGATCCCCCGACCAGGCCGCAACCGGTGGCCCTCGAAGTTCCCGTTGCGGTGAATGGCGCGCGCACTGTGGAAGGCGGCGACAAGCGAGAACCTTTTTCCGAAGCGACCAAAACCGTAATGATCCACGGCAACGGCGCGGTCATCAAGCTGCATTCCGCACTGGCTCCCGGCCAATTGCTCTTCCTAACCAACGAGCGCACGAAAAAGGAAGTCGTTTGCCAGGTGGTGAAGTCCAAGAACTATCGCAGCGTCAGCGGATACGTGGAACTGGAATTTACCGAGCCCGCTGTGGGTTTTTGGGGGATGCGTTTCCCCGCCGACCGGATTGCGCCGGGACCGCAAGCCTCGCCTGACGCAAGCCGTCCGACCGCAACCAATGGCTCGCCGGCGCCTTCGCGGCTGGCGGCGCAAAAGGTGGACGAATCCGCCGCGGGCATCGCTCCGAGCGGCGTTGCGGGGAGGTCTTCGACTCCTGCGCCGGCTTTGTCGACGCCAGCGATTCCCGCGCTGTCCGGATCTTCCATCGTTCCCGCGCCGATAGATTCCGGTTCTTTGCTGGGCACTCCCAACCCGAGGCCGGATTCCGGTATTCCTGCGGTGCCCCTCGCACCTTCGTTTGGTTCCGAGGAGCCGCTCGTCGAACCTTGGCTGAAGAAGCGCGAGTCGGCTTCCCGTGTTCCCGCCGAACCGCCCAGTGTTGCTCCCCTCGAGTCCGTTCCAAAAACAGAAGGGCCCGCCCCGAGCCAGCCGCCCGTTCGCAACTTTGAACTGGCCCGCCCGTCGGACAAGCCCGCGTCGCTTTTTGCGCCATCCGAACCGCCGTCGAATCCCGCGACACTCGATTTGTCCAGTCTCGCTCCCTTCTTCGAAGTGCAACCCGCGCCTGCCGATTCGGCTCCCGCAGCACCTGCCAAAGTGCCGGCCGCGAGCGATCCCGACCCGGAGGGATTAAAGCAACACACGACGCGCTTGGAGCAAGAGCTGTCGCAACTGCAGCTTGCCGACCAGGCTGAGAGCTCGTCCGCGACTCCGGCCATGGACGCTCTGCCGGTTCCCGTCGAGGAGCCCGCCATTTCGCTTCCCAAGGCCGACCCGGTGCACGAAAGCGCAGCGCAGCTTCTCGAGAATCCCGCTCGACCGAGCGCAGGTGCGGTTTTGCCGGAGGCGGAGAAGCTTGAAGAGCCTTCGAAGGTCGCGCCTCCGGCGCCAATCCCCGCTCTCGAGTCCCTCGAGGAGGCTCGACTCGAGCTTCCTGCGTGGCTCGCCCCGATGGCACGCAACCCTGCCGCCCCGTCTTCGACGAACGAACTCGTCCTCCGGGAGAAAGCCAAGCGCGTCCGGGAACGGCGGCCGCTAGACGAGCTGATGGCGCCGCTCGCAGCGCCGATCAAAAAGGAGAGGGCCGCGGATTCGCACATTCCTCAGTTCGGAAGCGAGCTGCCGTTTGAAGGCGTGAAGAAAGTTAAGGAAAACGCGCCCAAGAAGCCCGGAAAGGGCATGCTTTTTGCCGCGCTCGTGGCGGTGACTGCTCTCCTGGCCGCAGGCGCCTGGTGGTATAAGAGCCACCAGGCGGGCGGGGTTCTTGCCGGGGTTTTCTCTCGGCAAGCGCCCGTAGCTTCCGCGATGGCACGAGCGAAGCCGGATCGAAGCAACGCGAATGTGCCAGGGAATGCGGCTCCAGCAAGCGCGACGGCTGTCGAAGCCTCTAACCCGGAAAGTGCTTCAGATTCCGCTGATGGCGGAAGAGCGGTTACGACGGCCGAAGCCGCCGAGCCCGAGGCGGTTCCATCAGCCGAGAAGAAGCCTGTTCTTGGAGAAGTGCATCTCGAGGCGCCCAAGCTTTCACCGAAGCGGACGGCGCAGAACAGTTTGGAACCGGACTTGAGCGAAGAGCCCTCCGAGGGCGATGCCAATGCCCTGGGCCCAGAACTGGGAGCTTCGGGCAAACAGCCGGCAGCGCCGGCAACGCCCGTCCCGGCAGGCGGGGACGTAAAGCAGGCCAGGTTAATCTCTTCTGTGCCGCCCGAGTATCCGGCAATGGCAAAGGCTCAGCACTTTTCCGGAGGGGTCACCATTGATGCGCTCATTGATTCGAACGGGCGGGTCGCCAAGATGAAAGTGCTTTCCGGCCCGACGCTGCTCGAGCAGGCGGCCATGGATGCTTTGAGGCAGTGGAAATATGAGCCGGCCACGCTGGACGGCAAAGCGGTGCCGATGCACCTGACCGTCACAATCCAGTTCCGCTTGCAAAAGCAACGCTAGTCGTTCTCTGCAGACGGGCTGACCTACGGCCTAGCTAGTTTCTGTCTTGAAAGCCAAAATATCGCATAAAACCAGGGGTTCATGCGTTTTTTTTCTTCATTTTTTTCATCCTTTTTCATTTTTCCCTTGACAAGTATATGTGTGTTGTGGCACACATAATACATGCCATCTAAATCCGAATCTCCTTCCGAGGTACTGCGCTGGCTCCAAAGCCAAACGGCCGACCTCTGGCCCGCCGTTCTGGGCTCGCTTAGCCTGCGCCGCAGCCCTTGCGTGCGCGAAAACTGCCGCGCTTGTCAATCCGGCGAGCAGCACCCCAGCTACGTCCTCTATGGGCGCCTGAAAGGGCGCCGCTTTGCCGTGTACGTTCCGGAAGAACTGGTCCCCGAGGTGCGCCGTTGTTTGGACAACGGGCGGGCCTTGCAGGAACTGCTCTTCCAGGCCGCACCACGCTATGTCAAAGCTTTGAAGCGCGAGAGGGACCAGGCGTCGAAAAAAAAGGAGAACTGAAAAGTGCCGAGAACTGCGATGTCCCAGATCAGTTTCGCCGATTGGGAGTTGCTCCAGCAAGGCCTCACCCTGGAGCCGCTGCTGCAGGCCATCTCCGATTTTCTGGACGACCAAAAAGAGATGATCGAAGCAGTACGACGCGATCTGCAACGAGGTTTGAAAAAGCCGGAGACGGGTCGCAACGGGTTAACTCCGCCGCAGGTTCTGCGCGCCTTCATACTGATGCGCGTCAAGTAATGGTAAGACTTCAGAAATGTGGAGTCCTTTAGCAGATAGCCCGCAAAAATGACCTTCCGCCACGTGTAACTCCACATTTCGGCGTAGCATCCGGACCGGCCGCCATAGGCGGTTAATCCAGTTGAACACGGAGGTTCGGATGCTTACGACTCTCTTCCCAAAGGCCTGCCACGCTCATTCGTCGCTACCTCTCTTGGGGTCGATTGCGGATAACTTTGACGATTGGCTGCTTGATCGGGGCTACAAAGTAACGTCGAGGACAAATGCAATCGAAATGCTTCATCACATCGATAGTGATCTGCGGCGACGAGGCATCAAACATATCACGAGGCTTACCCACGGAATCCTACATCGCAGCTGGAGAGCTTTGATCCCGCGATTTCCTACATGGGCTTGTACAGTACGAGTGTTGGAGCGGTATCTAAAGACGCGAGGCTTGCTGGATGAGGATGACAAAGCCGAACCGTGCAGTAAAATCGATGTTCAGATAACCGCCTACGCCGACTATTTGCAGGAAGTTCGGGGTTGTGCACAGGGCACAATCTGCGCCCACAAGCGTATTGCTAAATGCTTTTTGACCTATCTCGAGAAAAAACGGCGGCAGTTGCAAGCGCTCACCGGTGGTGATCTGGAAGAGTACATCAAGAAGGCCGGGAAGCGTCTCAGCCGCGGAAGTTTGCAGAACGAAGCTGGTGGACTCCGAAGCTTCTTGCGATTCCTGGCTTCCCAAAAAAGGATTCAGTCAGGACTGGATAGCCAAATTGATACTCCGCGTCTCTATCGTCTGGAGCACCTGCCCCGATCGCTCCCATGGGAAACGGTTAGGGCATTCCTTCAGTCCATAGATCGCACTACAGACATGGGGCTTCGGGACTACACCATCTTCCTGTTGATCGCAACGTACGGCTTACGAGTCAGTGAGGCCGTAGCTCTCACACTCGAGGGCATTCAATGGAGAGCAAACACAATAAAGGTTTTTCAACCCAAGGCATCGACCCTCCTCGAGCTACCCTTAACGAACGAAGTTGGAACCGCACTGCTCAAATATCTGAAGCGCGTTCCGCCTCGCCCGCTCTACCGACAGATTTTTCTACGAATGAGGGCGCCGATCGGTCCCCTCACGCCGGACGCCGTGAAGAGGGCATTTCGGTCTTGGTCCCGCCGGAGCGATTTAGGGATTCCTTCTCAAGGTCCGCACTGCATGCGACACGCATATGCAGTAAATCTGCTGAAAAACGGCACCGCGCTTAAGACCATTGGCGATATCCTCGGCCATCGGTGTGCAGAAAGCACGGTTACATATCTACGATTAGCGACTGACGATCTGCGCGACGTGGCTCTTTCTGTACCCAGGATGCCAGGACAACGGGAGGTGCGGCCATGAAAAGGGAGCCTCCTTTTTCTTCTTCGCTGGCGCTCGTATTCCATCGCTATCTGGAACTGAAGCGCGCGTTAGGGTGTACTTTTTCTGTCGAACGTCGAGTGCTCCATTCTTTGGATCGATTCTTGGCTGATCCCAGCAACAACTCTTCAGATCTAACGTCCAGAACATTTCAACAATGGTGCCGTACGCACGAGACAGTTGCTTCTGGAGAGAGGCGCACCCGGATGCGGACGATCTACAACTTTTGCCTTTATCGCCGCCGTACGGAACCGGATTGCTTTGTACCGAATCCCTTGTTGTTCCCCTTGCCACATCAGCGGCTCAGACCATACATCTTTTCGGAATCCGACGTCGCGCGACTGTTGGCCGCCAGTTCGCGTTTGCTACCGGCTCCTTCGTCTCCCCTTCGGGCCGAGGTCATCCACCTCGTGATCGCACTTCTTCACACGACTGGCATGCGATGCGGTGAACTGCTTAGGCTAACGGCGGGTGATTACGACGCAAAGGAAGGCACGCTGCTCGTCCGTGATTCCAAGTTTCACAAATCCCGTGTGCTGCCCCTCCACCACGACATGGTTAATGAAATCGATCGTCACTTGCAACTGCGAAGAAAGCTTCACCTTTCAATGTCGCCTGAGACGCCTTTGATTTGGAACTCGAGGGGTGGCGGACGACATTACACGCCGACGGGGTTGCAAGGAAATCTAAAGATCCTTCTCAACCAATGCAACATTCGCACAGCTCAGGGGCGACTTCCTCGGATTCATGATTTTCGTCATGGCTTCGCGGTGAATGCGCTACTTCGCTGGTATCGAACGGGATCGGACGTGGGTGCCAGGCTTCCGTTCTTGGCCACCTACCTCGGACACGTATCGATCGCTTCTACTTACTACTACTTGCAGTTCATCGAGCCACTTCGAACGCTTGCCAGCAAACGCTTTGCCGATCACTACGAAAAACTGGTAACGCCACCAAGTTCAAAGGAAGGGCGCCGATGAAATCCAAAACATCCAATCTGCTCGGGCCGGCTCTCCGCGATTACTTTGCGGATCACCTTCCACGCCTTCGAGGCTTGAGCCCCAACACCATTCAGAGCTACCGGGATAGCCTAGTGCTACTCCTCCGCTTTGTGGCTTGCGACTGCAAGTGCACCGTCGCAGATCTTAACCTAACCGACATCGATACTGAAAGGGTTCTCGCCTTCCTCTCCTATCTGGAGCGGGATCGCAAGAATGGAGTCACGACGCGTAACGTGCGCCTATCTGCCATCCATGCTTTCTTTAGGTATGTGGGAACACGCCATCCGGACCAACTCGAACTGATCCAGCAAATCATGGGCATTCCATTCAAGCGAGCCCTCCAAAAGGCCGTGGAATACCTGGAATATGAGGAAATCGATGCAGTTCTCTCCGCGATCGATCAGAAGGTGTTTGCTGGACGCCGGGACTACGCCCTCTTAACCACCATGTTTAATACGGCGGCTCGCGCTCAGGAAATCGTTGATCTCAGTGCTCGCGACCTCCAATTAACCAGACCCTTCCAGGTTCGGATCTTCGGCAAAGGGCGGAAGGAGCGCTTCTGTCCGTTATGGCCGCAAACGGCTCAGACCTTGCGGGCCTTTGCCAAAGAGAGGAATCTAGATCTTCGGTCCGACGCGAAGATCTTTCTCAATCATCGGGGCGAAGCGCTGACTCGCTTCGGTATCCGTTACATACTGGCAAAGTACCTGGGACGTGCGTGCGCTCATGTTCCCAGTCTCGCAAAGAAGCGGTTGCATCCGCACAGCATGCGCCACAGCGCTGCCATAGCGTTACTAAAATCCGGCGTAGACCTTTCGTCGATAAGCCAATGGCTCGGCCATGCAAGCCTGAACACCACCAATCGTTACGCAACCGTAGACCTTGAGATGAAGCGTAAGGCCATCGCTCGGGTCAAAACCATTCCCCGGAGCTCCCGCGCTCCGTGGAAAAATCACACGATCCTTGAATGGCTCGAGTCGCTCTGATTCATTCGTAATGTGGAGTTGCTCGCTCAAAAACCTTGATGAAATGCACCCCTTGGACGGCAACTCCACGTTTCTGAAGTCTTACCATTACTTGACGAATGTTAAGCGGCACATTCGTCAAGAACTGGCATTATCGCGAACTGCGGGAACGCATCGCCGACGGATACACGCTGCGCCAGTTCACGACTTTCTACTGCCAGGCAGTGCCGAAGCATCACGCCTTCCACCGAGCCTTTATTCGACTGACTCCGAAGACGCTGAAAGCGGTCAATGAGCTGGTGGTGCAGGCGGCGGTGAAGTTGGGTCTGGAAGATGGCAACCGACTCAGGGTGGATACAACTGTTGTACAGAGCGACATTCATCACCCGACGGATAACACCTTGTTGTGGGACGTCGTACGCGTGGTCACGCGCTTGGTCGGCCGCCTGCGGGAAGCGGTTCCGCAGCGTATTCAGGCCTTTTCTAATCGCACGCGGGTAGCGCGGCGCCGGATGCAAGAAATCCAACGGATGACGGCCAAGGAACGGCAGGAACGACAAACCAAGAAATATCGCGAACTCATTGGCGTGACCGAAGAAGTGGTGAACTGTGCACGAAAGGTAGTGGAGCAGACCAGCAAAGCACGCGGCAAGGATATGGCCATCTGCGAACTCCGCAAGGAGATCAACCACTACTGCAAACTGGGAGACCGGGTGATCCACCAGGCGCGCCGTCGGGTGCTCGAAGGAGAGCAAGTTCCCAACGCGGAAAAGATCTATTCCATCTTTGAACCCCACACCGATCTCATCAAGCGCGGCAAGGTGCAAACGCCAGTGGAGTTCGGCCACAAAGTTTTTCTCGCCGAGAGTGCCCAAGGGCTGATCACGCAATATGAAGTGCTCGAGGGAAACCCGAACGACGAGCAACACGTGGCACCTTCCCTGCAACGCCACAAGGAGAGCTTCGGGCACGCCCCACAACTGTATGGTTCGGATCGGGGCTTCTTCAGTGAGCAGAATGTGAAATCGTGCAAGCAAGATGGTGTCAAAGTGGTATGCATCCCGCAGTGCGGCGGGAAGAGGACGGCCAAGCGCGAAGCGTACGAGAAGAGTCCCGATTTTAAGAAAGGACAGCGCTTTCGCGCCGGCATCGAGGGGCGCATCTCCGTGCTGTTCCGCGGTCGGGGCATGAAGCGTTGTCTTGCCGAGGGGCGCGAGCGCTTTGAGTTATGGGTAGGCGCGGCCGTGCTCGCCAACAACTTGATGAGAATTGCTGCCTTGCTATCCAAACGAACGCGTCGCAAACGCAAAGCAGCGTAACCCAACCGTTCCGCTTCTTTTTTCTTCCTGCCGAGTAACGCAACGTTAGTGTTTTCCTGAACCGCAGTGTTCCGCTCGATGCCGTAATCCACGGCCGCAATCCTCTGCTGTCGCATGTCGTCGGAAGCCAACCTGACGCCGCTAAGTCCTTGAAAATTCAGTTGCAGGTTTTGAAAATTGCCGTTTCGCCACGGAAACTAGCTAGCTAGCAGCAAGAGTCTAGGTTGCAAGGGGGCCGCGCGAGAAGGGCCTGTATGCCTTGCGGGATGCGAAACAGGTTCGTATACTGGCGCCCCGGCCAAATGGCAAGTCTGGCGGTGGGGTAGACCGCTGAAGCCTTCCTTGGCCCCTGAATTCACGCCTGTGGAATCATCACAGGACGAATTGTGTAAGGACGCTTGGTCCAAAAAAGAAACGGCATGATGTGATGGTATTGTCCCCAACTCAATCGTTTGCCAGGCAATCCTGCACCCTCGCTTGAGAGCGACAAGAAAGAGGGAAAGTTAGCGAAGGAGACCTTTGCATGTCGCAAGCCCCGATGCCGGAAGAGATGAATGTCTACCAGAACGCTGAAGCGCGTTTTGAAGTGGCCGCCAACAAGCTGGGCCTCGAGCAGGGACTCTATCGCTTCCTGAAGTGGCCGAGCAAAGAAATCACGCTGTACATTCCGGTGGGCATGGACAACGGGCAGCTGGAAGTTTTCACCGGCTACCGTGTGCTGCATTCGAACGTGCGCGGGCCGGGAAAAGGCGGGATTCGTTTCGCCCCCGACGTTTCGCTTGACGAAGTGCGCGCGCTGGCCACTTGGATGACCTGGAAGTGCGCGGTCGTGAATATTCCGTTTGGGGGCGCCAAGGGCGGGGTGATTTGCGACCCGCGCAAATTATCCCGCGGTGAAACGGAACGCTTGACGCGACGCTACACGGCGGAACTGGCGGATTGGATTGGGCCGGAGCGCGACATTCCGGCGCCGGACGTGGGCACCGGCGAACAAACCATGGCTTGGGTGATGGACACTTATGCGATGCACGTCGGGCAAGCCACAACGGCGGTGGTGACCGGCAAGCCGATTGAGCTGGGCGGTTCGCGGGGGAGACGCGAAGCCACGGGACGCGGAGTCATGATCTGCTGTGACAAGGCGCTCGCCAGGGTCGGCATGAAAAGAGAGGGTTGCCGCGTGGTCGTGCAGGGTTTCGGAAATGTCGGCTCGATGGCTGCCGACTTGATGCAAAAAGCCGGCTACAAAATCGTCGGTCTCGCGGATATTGGCGGCGGGCTGTACAACGAGAAGGGATTCGACATACCCAAAGTGATCGACTGGGTCTACACGCAGAAAAAGCCGCTGCAGGGTTTTCCCGACGGCGGAACGAAAATGTCCGCGCGCGATGTACTTTTCCAGTCCTGCGACATCGCCATCCCCGCCGCCATTGAAAACCAGATCACCGAGAAAAATGCAAACCAGGTGCAGGCGAAAATCCTCTGTGAAGGCGCGAACGGCCCGACGACCTGGCAAGCCGATACGATCATCGATGCGAAAGGGATCTTCACCATACCCGACATTCTGGGCAACGCCGGTGGCGTGACGGTGAGTTACTTCGAGTGGGTGCAAGACCGCCAGGGATTCTTCTGGCGGGAGAGCGAGGTCAACGAGCGGCTGATGGACATTATGGAGAATGCCTTCGACGAGGTCGTGCGCTACGCAGAACTGCACAAGGTCAATAACCGCATCGCGGCTTACATGCTGGCGATCGACCGCGTAGCCACGGTCCTCAAGCTGCGCGGCATTTACGCCTAGTGTCTGCGAACTTTGCTTGGCCTCGTGAGCGGGGGCGAGCGCAAAAAGGGCGAATGCCAGGCACGGCCATTCAACTAAGGGCCCCCCCCAAAAAAATCGGAACGGCACTAGATTCCAGCCGAGTTTTATAATACTTTCTTTGCGCTCACGCCAGGCCCAGGGAGCTGGCGGGGCCATTTCGTATGTCCCCACGGGGTGCGCCTGAAGGGATTTGAAAGAGACGGTGCGGCTGTTTCCGCGCCAGAAAGGAGTCCGACCTTGACCCCGGACTCACTTTTACCAGGCCACGCAAAAAACGATGCCCAACATGCCCGGGAGATATGCGTTGCCGGGCGCTGGATGTACGAACGCGGTTTCATTGTTGCCTGCGAGGGCAACCTGTCGGTGCGCCTCGGCGACGGCCGCATCCTCACGACCCCCACGTGCATGAACAAGGGGATGCTTTCGCCCGAGGACCTGGTGATGACCGACCTTGAGGGCCGGCAGGTCGCGGGGGATCGCAAGGTCTCCTCCGAGCTCGCCATGCACCTCCTTTTTTACCGCATGCGGCCCGACGTGAATGTCGTTTGCCATGCCCACCCGCCCACGGCCACGGGCTTCGCGGTTGCCGGACGCGCCTTGAACCAAGCGCTGCTTCCGGAGGTGATCGTCGGTCTTGGCCAGATTCCGCTGGTGCAATACGCCACTCCGGGCACACCGGAGTTGAGCGCGGCGCTCGAGCCGTTTGTTCCACACTACGACGCACTGCTGCTGGCGAACCACGGGGCGGTGACCTGTGGAGCGGATCTGCTGACTGCTTTCTTTCGCATGGAGACCATCGAGCACTGTGCCAAGATCACGCTCGCGGCGGAACTGGCGGGCGAGCCCGTTCTGCTCTCAGGGCGCGAAGTGGCGAAGTTGATGGCCGCGCGTCCGAGATATTTCGTTTCGCCTCCGCCGGGAGGCGGCGCGGAGCTGCCGATGACCAATGAAGGGGGCGAGTCCGCGGAGGATCGCGTGACGCTGACGCGGGACGAGCTGGAGGCTTTGATTGATGAAGCGGTGCGCAAGGACCGCAGCCGGCGGTGAAACGCCGGGCGCGAAGTCGATCAGACTGCGCTTGCAAACGGCCTTGGAGTTTTGCTCCTTGCGACAGGCTGCTTCCTCGGGAGAATAGCAGAGGCCGCAGTTATGCGAAACGTGTTTACCGCCTTGATTGGCTTGTCGCTCTGCCTCTCGGCTTTCCTTGGCGCAATGTCATCTGAGAACGCCCAAGGGGGAACCATGAAAATCTCGAGCGATGCCTTTGCGGCCAACGAAACGATTCCGAAAAAATTCACCTGCGACGGGCCCGACGCCTCGCCCAAGCTCACTTGGAGCGAGCCTCCGGCAAAAACGCAAAGCTTCGCGCTCATCATGGACGATCCTGACGCTCCCGCAGGCACGTGGGTGCATTGGGTGCTGTTCGACCTGCCCGCCGAAACCAGAGAGCTTGCGGAAGGAGTGGCGAAGCAGGAGCAGCTTGCAAATGGCGCGCGGCAGGGCCGCAACGACTTCGGCAAAATCGGCTACGGTGGGCCGTGCCCCCCGCCGGGCAATCCGCACCGCTATTTCTTCAAGCTGTACGCGCTCGATGCCAAGCTGAATTTGAAGGCAGGTGTGGCAAAGGCCGACCTCGAACGCGCCATGTACGGCCACACTCTCGCGCACTCGGACCTGATTGGCAGATACGGCCGCTGATCATCCTGATCCTCAGGTAGGTCAATTTCCTAACAACCCGGGTTCCTTACGAAGTGATTGGAGCACTTCTCCGGCGAACCTCTTCCCTTTCTTCCGTTCCTCGCTTAGAGATCAGGATAGGGTAGGGTGTGCCTGGACCTAGAATGAGCAACAACCCACCCGAGAGAAATGCTGCGGGAGGGCGCGTGCATCCGCTGTGGTCAGAATCCCCGCCAAAGGCAAACCTTCCACAGCGCAAGATTGGCGCTCCTGAAAGAAGGATAAGACAACCTACTTCCCTCGCGAGGAAGAGGCGGTTTGGAGCTCGCGTTGAACCGCTGGAGCAGCTTCAAGGTCCTGGGCCGTGCGCCCGCGATGCACGATGAGGTGCAGGAAGAACATCAGGACAAGTATGGCGCCAAACGTAACCACAATCGTTGCACCTGTCGGGGTATCGAGTTGAACGCTAAGGTAGCATCCCAATGCCGAAACGAGTGTGCCCATGGTCCAGCCGATCGCCAGCCGCGGGCCAATCCGGTCAGCAAAAAGCATGGCACCCACACTGGGAACGATGAGATAGCAGAAAACCAGCAACACTCCGGCGATGGCCACCGAAGACGTTACAACGAAACCAAACGAAGCGTAGAAGAGAAAGTCCCAGAAGTGCACGTTCATCCCTGACTGCTCTGCTTTGCCGTGATTCATGGAAATGGACAGAAATTTCTTGCGAAAAATGAGGTGGAAGAGACCGACTGCCCCGTAGAGAAGCGCTGTCTTTCGCACTTCCTGCCAAGAAACCGCCAGAATGTTGCCAACCAGCATGTCCTTGAGGTGTTCGGTCTCACCCGTTGCCTTGCTCATCAAAAGAATGGCGGTGGCCGAGGCCACGGCATAGGCAATGCCGATGAAGGCTTCCTGGGGAATATGGCCGCGGGCGCTGCGGGCGAAGGAGAAGATAGCGGCGCCAAGGAACGTGAAGCCAAGGCTGATCCAGTACGACGCCCGGCCGTGCGGGTCCATTCCGATCACGACGGCAACCGTAGCCCCGAGGGCGGCGATTTGAGCAAGAGCCAAATCAACGAAAATGACCCCCCGCTCAACGACGTGCACGCCGAGATACGCGTGGATCCCCGTGAGAATGAGGCTTGCGACAAAGGGCGCGAGCAAGAAAACGAGGATTTCCATCCGCAGTCTCCTAGCGTTATTTTGTTTCGTCAAAGGCCTGCTTCAGCTTCGCAATATCGTCATCAAACAGCTTGAAGTAGTCGGTGATTTCCTTTTCTCCGCCCACCGACGGCATCAGCACGACGACCCGCGCGCCGGTTTCACGGGCGATGGCGTTCGGTGTTTTCAAATCGAAGTAAGGTTCCACGGCGATGACCTTGACCCCTTCGCTTTTCATCAGGCGCATCAACTCTACCGTATGCTGCGGGCTTGGGGGAATGCCTGGCCGCGGCTCCACGTAACCAACGACGTCGAGATGGAAATGATCGGCAAAATTGGGCCAGGAACGGTGGTAAGTCACGATTTTCCGTCCGGCGTAGGGTTTCATCTCCGCCAGCCATTTTTCATCGGCTTGCTTGATGCGCCGTTCGAAATCGTCATAGCGCTCGGCGAAATAAGCGGCGTCGCCCGGACGCATTTCCGAGAGCTTGTTCTGAATACCCTTGGCGATCTGCAGACCGTTCTCAGGATCAAGCCAGTAGTGCGGGTTGCCCAGGGGATGGACGTCGCCTTCGGCCCGCGTCAACACGCCCGTCGGAATTTCCAGGATCTTCGCGAAGCGAGAAGCGTCGAAGTAGCCCGGAGCGCCCACTTGTATTTTGGGGTTGGTCGATTGCGTGATCAGCGGGGGAAGCCAGCCGATTTCCAGTTCGAGACCCACGACGATAAGCAGATCGGCCTTGCGCAGCTTGAGCAGAAAACTGGGTTTGGCTTCAACGAAGTGCGGATCCTGGTAGCCCCGGGCAACTGATTCGACTTCGACCTTGTCTCCTCCGATCTCCTGGGCGAGCGCCGCCAAGTCAGTCGTTGAGGTTATGATCTTGAACTTGCTCTCGGCGCCCGACGAAGAAGGCACAGTAGCGCAGTGCAAGAATAGGGCCAGGCCCATAGCCACAAAGCGAACACTGCCATTTGTGTTTCGCATGATTTCTCCCCAGAGGTCAGAACGGGTGCGCCCCGTGCGCGCCCATCACGAAAAGAAACTGAAACAGGAACTCGTTGGCGTTGGTGAAACGAGCGTTGGTAATGTCCCACAAATGTCCGTAGCGGTACTGGCCACGAATCTGGCTAAACTCGCTGGGCCAGTACGTGAGGATACTCGAAAAACCTGTGTCCGTCTGGTTGGCGTTGGTGGCTCGTCCGCTTCGGTCGAAGCGGCCTCCCGCCGTCCAACGGCGGTTGAGGCGGTATTCGGCGTACGAGTACATCCCGAATGCGTGTTGTGTTTCAAAAACCTGGAGAGGAGAGAGTTGATCGCGGGCGCTCCAAAAAAACTCGTTGCGTAGAAGGAAAGAATGGTAGATGGCCCGGCGCAGCGGCTTCCAGCGCAACGTGGCGTCGGCGCTGTAGAGATTGGTGAGGAAGTCTTCCGGATTGAACGCCGTCCCGACTCCCGCGTTGTTGTGCCCGCGTGCGTAAGACCCGCCGAGGTCGATGTTGGTCGATTCTCCGAGATCGCGGTAGAGCCGCAGATGACCGACGACGCTAACGTCCTGGCGGCGGTTGGCGGAGAAAACCTCATCGGAATCACCCCGATAAACCTGGGCTGTTCCCTGGAAGAACCAGTTCTTGGGCGCCGGCAGAAACCGCGAAAGAGAGATACCCGCATCATCGATGCCGTCTTCGCCCCCAACGAGATTGTTCGTGGCGAGCGGCCGATCGATGAACGGCAGGGCGTGATTATGAATGGTGTTGAGCCTCCCAAATTCAGCGCGCATCTTGCCGACCTTCAGAAGCAGGCCCGCCGGAAGCGATGTGAACGTGATGTAGCCTTCTTCAACGTTCACACCTTGCTCGCCAAACGAGAGAAAGGCATCACCCCGCGCGTAGGGGTCGATGATGGCTTGCATGCCGACCTCGGACTCATGCAGTTCCAGCGAGGGCGAAGGCGAAACGGTGTTGTGTCCCGCGGTGCCAATAAAGTCGCCAATCAAACTTATGTCTGGATTGAGCAGCTTGGCGTTGGAGGTGGCCCCGCCGTAGGTTTGCGTCTGAGCGTACTGAGGAGGAGCCGGGCTAGAAGCAGGCTCTGGCCCAGCCGGAACGGCCGGGCTCGCGCTTGTGGCCGGCAGTGTGCCCGGCTCTAGGCGTGAGGAAGCGAGTAGAACATGGTCCGCCGGACGTGGCCCAGCCGATTTCGCATCGCGGAGCGCACTCAATTCACCGCGGAGCAAAGCCACCTGTTCCGCGAGCGAGCTCACCTGCTCTTCGAGAGCCTTTATGCGGGTTTCTTCCGTAGAAGCAACCGATGTTGCCGCCGAAGTTTCCTTCTTCTCGGAGACCTCAGCGTTCGGGGTTCTTTCCTGCGCGCGAGCACTTACCGGAAAAAGAACAATCAGGGACAGAACTAGGACTCGTTTCACGGCAATACTCCTGTAAGGAAATGGAAATTGCTGGCAGAAGACGAAACGCTTAAGAAATCCTGAAGCCGAGGGATTCTGCTGGGCCAACAGCAAAGCTGGCACGGCCAGAACCGATGGGCTCGCTACGAACGCTGTTCTCAAGTCGTACTCCTCGCTCGTTTCTAAACAAACGGCGTAACCGGCAATTGGGAAAGGGAACCAACCTGGAACGGAACAGCAGGCTAGAGAGCGGGAGACGCGCGCGGAGAGATAGCGCAGGGAAAAACAGACGCGACGGCAAGCACCAGGGAAACGATTTCGAGCCGCTGGGTCGCTCGAATGATCGCAACGGTCGGCGACTGCGTAGCTACAGCTGAACCTGCGACGGAACACACCGGGCAGACATGCGTGGCCGAAGCAGACACAGACAAGTCCGAGCAGAAATGGCACTGCGCCACCAGGAAGATCATCCCAAGGAGCAATGCCGCCAGACGGACACGCCGTGCTTTGCCAGTCATGTGCCAGATAAGACGAAGCTTAGGACGGATTGGTTGCAGGGTCAAGCGCCGTGCCCCTCCGCCCTCCGACCCCTCCGAGCAAGTGCCTTGGCAGCTTGGTGTAGCGCCCGGCAAGGAGCATGTGGGGCAAGTGCAATGGGCCGGCACATCTAAGTATGGTCGGGCGCGCATCGGTTAGCAGCCCGGCCGTCATGCGACTTCCGGCAAGGCTGAACAAAGGGAAGAAATATTCAGATCAAATCCAGCCATTCCATTTCCTGTTGACCTGTCATGCAAGTCCGCCGGGACATCCGCCCGGAGTCGAGGGCGATCGATTCGACTCTTAACACGACAGCTTTTCAGGGCACTGTCATTTTTGACAGGTGCCCCCAAGTCGCTTTCTTGCTTCACTCCTCGGCACACTTGGCAAGGGGGAGTTTGGCATGGAGGTTCCGTCTTTCTCGTTGCGTTCGAATCTCAAAGACATCGAAGAGCAAGTTAGGCACATGCTGGATCAGGTGCGCCGAGGCGATGCCATGGCCTTTGCCCGCTGGTATTCTGTAGACCCTGAGGCGCGGACACGCCAACCCCGCAAGGCAGACATCCAATACGTCATTGCCCGGGAACATGGGTTTAAGAGTTGGCAAAGCCTAAAAGGCTCCTTGCGGGACAACGCAGCCACGCAAAGCCATAGTCTTAGGCAGCGTCTCGAGACGGGATCCGGCGTGAGAGAACCTAATTGAATCTAGCCGGGGTTGGCGACGGGAGTCAGGCCTTCTGGAGATTCTGAGGTGGTGTATGAACCCTTTCCTACGAAAACCTTCCTTTTCCCGGAGGCGAACCTCGCGCGTCGATACGGTCGAGGGCGTGTCGGTCTATTGGCGCTGCAATAGTCGAGAGGATGTATCGTCTGTTGGGGACCTCAGTTTTGGAGGTTTGTTTATCAAGACGCGCACGCCACGGTCGGTGGGAGCGCCAGTTGAGATTGATTTTCTTGTAGAGGAGGGGCAGATCAGGGCGGAAGCCGTTGTGCGCCATCTAGAACCGGCCGGTGGGCTGGGGCTGAAATTCACAGCAATGCCCGACGCAGACCGTCCGCGCCTGGCAATGTTGATAACCAGGCTGCGCCATTGCTCTCGATCCGCAGCCGCAACTTAGGCTGAGGCAAGTAGTTCCGCCGACAGTACTGGATATTTTCAAGCCGGGAGACGAAGTGCCTCGTTCTGGAATTTATCAGACCTTAGCCTGGCGCGACTTCCTCATGTGAGCCATGCCAACCAGATTCGCACTACGCGCGACACGTCACCTTCTTTAGCCAAAACGAGGTCGTTGCCTCGGGCATATTTGAGGCTGTCTTAGGCCGCTCTCTCATTTGGTCTGGAGCAAGCCCGCCTGCCAAAAAAACAGGCGATCGCCGATTTTGTTTCCTTATCCCTCTCTGTTTTTGCGGCAATTCCTTAGTGCTTCGAACCTCCGTTAACTTCCCATATCGGCCAAGCCTCTTGCGGCACCGGTCCTTCATTCCTTGTCGGGTTCGGAAAGGAACTTCCTTCGCGAAGGAACAGCGGTAGGAGCTGCCCGAAGAGGCGGATTAATGGCACATTTATGTCTTTCGAGGTAAGAATGCGATGATGTGGCAGGAATGATGACGCCACCGGCTGGGTTCTCAAGATGAAGATTGTCACCTACCTGTTCTTCCTCTTGCTGAGCGCTGCTCCCGCCTTGGCGCAGACCGGAATGCTTAAAGGTGTGGTCACCGACGAATCCGGAGGAGTCGTTGCGGGAGCAAAAGTGGCGTTAACCAGCTCCTCTGGGCAGCTCAGAGAAACCGTTTCGAACAAGGAAGGCTTTTATTCGCTTTCCGATGTACCGTTCGGTGACTACGTGCTCGAGGCTTCTGCGTCGCAGCTCTCTCTTCCCGAGCCAGCCACAGTGAGGTTGAGTTCCGGCGTCCAGATTCTTAATTTGCAGCTCAAAGTCGCTGCGATGCACGAGCAAGTCAGTGTCGGTGATCAGACGGGCGCAGCGGTCACCACCGAATCGGCGGGAAACGCGAGCGCAGTCGTGCTACGAGGGAAGGAACTGGAGGCTTTGGGAGACGACCCCGAAGACCTCGCGGCGGATCTGCAAGCCATGGCGGGACCTTCGGCTGGCCCGAATGGAGGCTCGTTTTACATAGATGGCTTCAGCGGCGGACAGATTCCCTCCAAGAACTCGATTCTTGAGGTGCGCATCAATCAGAATCCGTTCTCACCGGAATATGACGCCCTTGGTTACGGACGAATTGAGATTCTGACAAAGCCGGGCGCGGATAAATTTCACGGAAGCCTTTACAACAATTTCGGCGACAGCTTCTGGAATTCGCGAAACCCCTATGCCGCCGAGAAAGCGCCATTTCGGCTTGACGAATACGGGGGCAGTTTGGAAGGGCCGCTCGGCACCAGAGCATCGTTCTTCGTCGCGGCCGATGCCGCGGCGATCGATAATGGTGCGGTCATCAACGGAACGACGCTTGATCCCAATACGCTTGCCATCATCGATCCGTTTACTCAGGTCTTTACGATTCCACAGCGACGGGTCACCGTCAGCCCGCGAGTCGATTATCAACTGACGCCCAGCGACACACTTTCGCTGCGCTACGTTTTTCAGACCGTAGACATCCAGCACTCGCGCGTCGGTTCGTTCAACCTGGTATCGACCGGCTTCCACAACCAGGGAGAGGGCAACACCCTCCAGATCGCCAATACTAAGGTCTTGAGCTCGCACCTCATCAATCAAACCCGTTTTCAATTCGACCGGCAGACCATCACAAGCGCCTCGGACAATTTAAGCGCGAAGATCGATGTCTTGAACGCGTTTGTCGGCGGCGGAGCACAACTTGGCACCTCCTCGAACGCCCTCACGAGCTTCGAGTTCCAAAACTTCACGACCATTTCTCATCACCTACACACCTGGAATTTCGGTGTGCGCGTCCGCGCGGCAGTATTAGACAACACGTCTCCCATCAACTTTGGCGGGACCTTCGTATTCAGCGGCGGCCTGGCGCCGGAACTGGACGCGAATAATCAACCCGTGCTCGACTCATCCGGCAATCCCGTGCTCGTGAATATTAATTCCATCGAGAGCTACCGCCGAACACTGCTATTCCAGCAAATGGGGGTTTCCGCCTCTCAAATTCGGGCGTTGGGAGGCGGCGCGTCACAATTCTCAATCAATGCAGGAAACCCTGCGATCTCCGTCAACCAGGAAGACGTTGGCGCCTTCCTTGGGGATGAATGGCGACTCAACAGGAATCTGACCATCAATCTCGGCTTGCGGTACGAAGGGCAGACGACGATTAATGACTGGAACGATTTTGCCCCGCGCCTTGGCCTGGCGTGGGCTCCCGGAGGCGGCAAGTCAGGATCGCAGCCAAAGACGGTTATTCGTTCTGGCTTTGGCTGGTTCTATCAACGCTTCGACATCTCTAGCGTCCTCACCTTGGAGAGATACAACGGGATAACCCAGTCGCAGTACGTCGTGACCAATCCGGATTTTTTCCCGACAATACCGGCGGGCTCGTCGCTCGCCTCCGGCGGCTCGCAACGAGCCACCGAAAGGCTTGGTCCCAATCTCCGGGCTCCGTACCTCATGCAATCGGCCGTTTCCGTTGAGCGGCAAATTCCCTCGCATACGACGATCGCCGTTACCTACGTGAACTCGCATGGCCCCAATCAGTTCTTAACCAATGACATCAATGCCCCGCTGCCGGGCACCTATAATCCGCAAGTCCCTGGGAGTGGAACGTATCCGCTCGGCACTCCCGCGGCAATCTTCCAGGTCGGTTCCTCGGGACTGTACAACCAAAACGAATTGATCGTTAACGTAAACTCGAGAATCAACCAATCGGTGTCTCTGTTCGGCTCGTATGTTTACAACCACGCACTCAGCAACACCGATTACGCGCCTCCTCCGCGGAATACCGATTTCAATCCCGCCATCAGCTTTGGCGCGATCGGCGTGGGAACTTCGCCAGCAAACCCGTACAGCATGGCAGGAGAATATGGTCCCGCATCCACCGACATCCGCAATCAGGGAACGTTCGGGGGCTCCATCCTAACCCTATGGGGAGTGTCGTTGAATCCCTTGGTGATCGTGGAGTCTGGAGCACCATTCAACATCACGGCTGGTCAGGACTTGTATGGCGACACATTGTTTAACGGTCGTCCTGGAATCGCCGTGAATACGAGCCGAGCGGGCTTAGTACCGACAGAATATGGCCTGCTAGATCCCAACCCTATTGCTGGCGAGAGTATTCTGCCACGGAATTTCGGACGAGGGCCGGGACTCGTTTTGGCAAATTTGCGGGTGACCAAGACGTTTGCATTCGGTGCTGCCGGCGAAACAGCTGCTCCGGCATCGAGCGGGCGGCGTCCGCCAACCGGACCGTTCGGCACGGGAGGGGCGCCCGGGGGTTCCTCAACGGGCCATCGGTATGTCCTGAGTGTCTCTATGGCGATTCGCAACATCGTGAACCGCGACAACCCAGGCCCGATCATCGGGAACGTTACATCACCTCTGTTTGGCCGAGCAAACCAACCGTACGGCGCCGGGTCGCTCGGGGGAACCGGGTTTTCCGAATCCGCTGATAATCGGAGATTGGAGCTGCAGGTCAGATTTAGATTCTGAAAAGCGACGGGACGCGAAGGAAATCAGGATCTGGAGATGGTGGTACCGTCAGGACTAGTGCCGAACAGTTCGATGGCTTCGCGATTTCCTCCCTGCCCAACAAGCTTCCCTCGCGTCAAGCTCGAGCCGCCCGCGCGAGCTTTGCGGCACGCGGTTTCTCTTTCCTAATCCGCCGCGCTGCTGAAAACAGAGGAGAATCTCAAATCCGCTACGGCTTGTTTGGAGGTAGCGGTTGTTTTGCTTTGCTGACCATGCCTCGCACATCCCCGAGCAACGCCTGTGCATCGAAAATCACGCCGTCGCGAATCGTGTATTTCACGCATTGCTCGTGGACCTCCTTGCGGTCCGCGCTGACGCGCGTCACGCCATTCCCATAAAACACCTTCATGTCTTCTAACGGGTTTTCCGTCAGTACCACCAAATCGGCCAAGTATCCCGGCCGTACCAAGCCCAACTCCGGATTCTTCACCACTTTCGCGCCATTTTCTGTTGCCGCATGCAGCGCTTCCAGCGGCGAAAATCCCGCCTCTTCCAGCATCTCCAATTCCCGAATAGTCCCAAACCCCCACAAGCTAAACAAGAATCCCGTGTCCGACCCCACGGCAACGACTCCGCCCTGATTCTTATAATCGTTTACAAATTCCATCCACCGCCGGTACGCTCTCGCCCAGTCCGCCTCTTTGTTTGAAGTCCACTCATAAAAGTAAGAGGCATGATGCGCGGGATTCGGCAGAAACGTGTCCATCACCGCCGGCAGCGTGAACGTCGAATGCCAGGGCAAGTTTGCTGCTCGCGTCACGTCGCGATTCGCCTCATAGATGCTGAACGTCGGCACCATGATGAATCCCGTTTTGCGCATTGTTGCCAGCAGTGATTGGATCACCTCGCCATGCAGCCTCTCCCCATCGGCTTGCAGCCAGGCCCGCCCGGTCTCCAAAAACCGGTCCGGCTCGTTTGCATAGTTGTAGCTCGGCGGCAAGTTCTGGATCGTCTGGGTCGTGAACGACGACTCGGGATATCCGTAGTGATGTTCGATCGTCGAAGCGCCTTCGCTCGCCGCATTCACCGCGTTCATCGGATACACGCCGTCCTGCGCGATGTGCACCGCCACGCCCATGCCATTTTTTCGCGCCTCGTCCGCGATGGCGTGAAACACGTCAGGCCACAATCCGGGCTTGCCGATAATCTTGATTCCGTCCACGCCCAGCGCGTGCCACTCGTCCACAATCTGCCGCGCGCCGTCCGCCTGCGAATTCCGCGGATCATTGTCGCGTCCCCAGAAGGGGTACACGTACATCCGCGGCGCAATGATCTGGTTGGCCGCGATCTTTTTCTTCTCTGCCACCATCCCCTTGGGATCGTTGCGCCCAACATTGAAGGTTCGAATCGTGGTCACCCCATGTCCGAGCAGCAGCTTGTAGATATAATCCGCCGGCACGTCCTTGCTCTCATTGATGTGGATGTGTACGTCAACCAGGCCGGGCATCACATACATGCCCTTGCCTTCAATCACGCGATCCGGCCGCCTCGTCTCCTTCTCCTTCGCACCGGTACCCTCCTCTTCCCGCCGCTCGCGAGCAATCGCGTCCACGCTTACCACGCGCTCGATCCGGTTGCCTTTGATGTAGATGTTCACCGGTCCAAACGCCGGCGCTCCCGATCCATCAATTACCGTCACGTCGCGAATTTCGAGCGACCCGAACGGTCCCGCCTGCTCGGGGGCACTTGCACTTTGTGCACTCGCATTCGTCGCCGCTATCGCCGCCCCGACACCCAACAACACCGCCACCACGGTTTTCATCGTTCTCCTCGACCTCCCCCGGTCACTTCCCGGCCAACAAACCCGCAAGGCTAATTTCATGGCCTGGCGAAGTCCAGCACAGATTCACACTCCTTGGGTCCCTACAATCCTGTCTGGAGCTCGTGGAAACAGCTCACCTACCAGTTATCGCGATTCTCCGTGGTGCCATCGGGACGGGACTCCAAGCCCAGCGAGTTTCGATCGAATCGCAGGTTGTGACTGCCAAAACGCAACAGAACACGGCATTTGTCGTCCTCTGGACAACCTTCAGCGAAGCGAAACTCCTTCGTTGCAAGCAATGATTGCCTGCATTACAATCCTGTCGGCCTGAGTCCTACCCAGCGACCGCCCTCGTTCCAAAATTCTTATAATAGTCGTGCTCGGAGGAGTCGCATCCCATGAGTAAAGCTAGTTCATGTTCAGTATTGCTCGTTTCTTTCGCCGCCCTGCTGGTTGGCTGCAGTGGCGGCATGACTTCGCCCAACCAGCCTGTGAGGCCCAATATGGTGCAGGCTTCATTAACCATTCACGACAATCCACCTACGGGTGTGACCGTACTTTCTTTTGATATCGACGTCACCGGCGCCGAGCTACAGCCCAGCGAAACCGGTACACAGCCGGTTTCCATGCTCAGCGAGCCCGAGGATATTGAGCTGGAGCATTTGCAAACTGAGTCGGCGCTCTTAGCCAGCCGGAGTGTTCCCACCGGAACGTACTCGAGCCTCATGGTCTCCTTTGCCAACCCTCGCATGACCATTCAAAACCAGACTCCTAACACGCTCATGTTGGGTAGCCAAAGCTGCCTGACGCAACAGATCTGTGAGTTCGATCCCAAGCTGAATCAGTCTTCGGTAACCGTGCAGGGATCACCGTTCCCCATTACCCTGACCATGAATTCCCCGGTGGTCCTGAAAATGGATTTCAATGTCGATGCTTCCGTCCAGCCGGGCGATCTTTCCATCACTCCCACGGTTAGCCTCGTCCAGGTCCCGACAACCAATTCCACCGGCCAACAGGACGAGGAAGACGTGGAGGTGGTTGGCACGATTACCTCCCTTGGCCAGACCACCTTCAATGTCCAGAGCGGCATGAACGGCCCTTCCTTCACCATCGCGACCGACAGCAACACGCAATTCGATTTCGGCACTTCTTGCAGCACGGCAAACTTCTCCTGCCTGAAGGTCGGCCAAATCGTCGCGGTAGAAGCCAAAATGCAACCCGATGGCTCGCCGCTTCTCGCTTTCGCAGTGAAACTCTTTCAGCCTCCTAACCAGATCTCCTTTGCAGGGAGCATCACTTCGGTCAGTTCGGGTGGGACTAGCTTCCAGATCGTTCTCTTCGATGAAGAGGCATTCGGCGGCGAGATGGGAAGCTTTTCGATGGGCAGCCCCCTGACCATCAATCTCGCCACGCCAACGGCTTTTTCCGTCGACACTGGCGGCTTCATGCTTCCTTCAGGTCTCAGTTTCATGAGCCCCGCTGACCTCATGGCTGGACAAAAGGTCCGCTTGCATCCGACCGGACTTCCCAGCGGGATGCCTCCGAATGTGACGGTTACCGTCGACCAGGTGCAGCTCGAACCTTCGCCCATAACGGGCACCATCACTGCCATCAACACTGGCAGCAATCCCGAGACCTTCACTCTGGGCAATCTCCCAGCGTTCTTCCAGAACGCGAAGATTATGTCCATCCAAGTCGATGTTCTTTCCAACACCCGGTTCGAGACCGAGGAGGATCACATGGTCTCGGGCCTCAGCTCCTTCAAGATCGGAGACACGGTTTCCGTTCGCGGCCTGCTCTTCAACACCATGGCCACGCCGACGATGGGCGCGGAAAAAGTGGTTAACCGCTCCATGTCTTCTGGCACCGACGACTAGAAAGAATTCATCGAATACTGCATTCCTGCGGCGCTGGCTCTCCCGCCAGCGCCGTTCGTTTTTCTGGCGGCGTTCCTGATGTGGAGTCACACGCTGTAAGAAGCTTGTAAACAGATTGTAAAGAGATTCCGGCTCGGAGATCGTGTAGCGATCTGCGGCGATATCAAGCTTGTACTTTCGGTGCCTTTTCGTGCGAGAATTTGTCTCAACCAGCCTCGGCTCGAGGCCCAGGTGATTCACCAGACCTCATCGCCGATATCGGCGGCTCTCGTCAGGCGCGCCTGTGGGGGGTTGTCCATGCGAGATGACTGGAAGAAGTTCGAGGGCCAAGTTCTCAATGAGAAGTTTCCGCTTCAGAAGTTCTTGGGCGGCACGAGCTATGGTGCGGTCTTCTTAACACAGTCTCCCCCGCCGCAACCAAGAAATATCGCCATTAAATTCATAACTTCTGGTGCGAACGCAGATTCCCAGGCCGCTCTTTTAGACCGCGTTTCAAAGCTCAGTCATCCTAATCTCCTTCGCCAGCTACCTGGCGGCCGCTGCCGGCTCGCGGACATGGATTTGGTTTTCGCCCTGGTGGAATACGCTGAGGAAGACCTGGGACGAGGTCTCCGCGACCATGCGCTAGGCGAAAAAGAAGCTCGCGAAATGCTCCCCCCGCTCCTCGACGCACTCAGCTATATGCACAGCAAGGGCTTTGCCCACTCTCACATCAAACCTTCGAACATCATGACCATCGGCAATCAACTCAAGCTCTCAAGCGACACGGCTCTCTCTCTCGGAGAAACGCGCCGCCCTGCCTACCGCCCTCTTGACGCCTACGACGCGCCCGAGGCGGGCTCCGCACCGGTTGCCCCTTCGAGTGACGTTTGGTCTCTGGGCGTGACGTTGGTCGAAGTCCTTACGCAACAGGCTCCCGTTTCAGCCCCGGAGAGTCAAGCCGATCCGATCGTTCCATCCACGATTCCTCAGCCCTTCCTCGACATCGCGCAGCACTGTTTGCGTCGAGATCCCGGGCTGCGCTGGACCACGCCGCAAATCGCTGATTGTCTCAACCCCACTCCCGTCCAGGTCGCTGTACCTGGAGTGACGGTGAGTGCCGAAAAGGAGAAAGAGGCCGCGACGGAGAACCCCACTCCCGTCCAGGTTGCCGAACCTCGAGTGACTGCGAGCGAGGAAAAGAAAATAGAGCCCCCGAAGGAAATGTGGGTAGACAGCAATTATTGCTGGGTGGTTGTATGTAAGAACCACTGGTTTCACGGGCGCGGCAATTTCTTTAGTGTGCACCGGATTCCACTCGGGGAGACGGACGCAGTATTGCCTCGACCGGACATCGATAAACCATTTCTGGTCCGCTGCGATGAATGTGGCAAGGAATACACATATACTCCTTCCGATGTATTGAAATATGAAATGGAAGCGCCCGCGCCTTTTGTGGCCCATCCACTGTTTCGCGACTCACTCCAGCCTGACAAAACCGACAAATACGAGTCCACACCGACCCCGCGGCCCACACCAAGAAAACCGTTCATGCGAACCTTAGAATGGGTTGCGGGGATAGCTTGCCTAACCCTCATCGTGACTGAATTTAGCCTAACCAATCTGCCCAAGCTGTCCGCGGATGTTTCCGGTTCATTACGTCCTAACGACCTGATGGGAGCCACGTTCAATCTGTCCAACAAAGGCTTGTTGCCTGTTTACGATGTGAAGGCCGGATGCAAAGTGATGCGCGTTGACACGCCTCTTTCTACAAACAGAGATTTTGCGGAACCGACAACGGTCTATTTCCCTGAATCTTATGCCGAAAGCTTGTCTTCTGGGCACGAAATGGCGGTTCCGTGTGGACGAGCCATCGCCATCAAGCCGGAGAGTCCGGAAACGTCCGAAATGCATGCGGAAGTGTTTTTTGTTGTCACCTACAGGCCGAAATGGGTTTGGTGGCACAAATCGGAGAATTTCCCGATGGAAACGAAGAAAACAGAAAATGGAATGTGGATGTGGAAAAGCATCCCGCGATGACGGAAGCGCTCCAAACAGCACTGGCCGCACAAAATAAAGAATGACTATCCCCTGGGTTCGGGCGGGTGGCGTTGGGCGGGCAAAGGCCCATAACCGGCCATTTGTCCCGTAAGTAGCATGCATCAAATCAATCCATCACGCTCCACGCGAGGAACGGCTGTGAAACAGACTCAATGATATCGTCTGGGTCTTCGTCCAGGCTGGGGCTTTCGCCGCTCACCGCTTTGAAGCGAACGGTCACTTTGATGTAGGGGCATTCAGTATGCACATAAGTTCGCTGCGTTCGAGTGGAAATTCCGCCTTCCGTTGTAAAAACTGTGAGCAGGTCCCTCCTTCTCATGCCCGGCCTAATCTTGCCAATTTGACGAAGAACTTTCGCGATCCATTTTGTTCGCTCGTCGGTAAGGACGGCGCTCATCGGAACGGACTCGTCTTGAATCTGCGCTTGGCTCTTCGCCCATTGAGGAAGCAAGCTCTCGTCGGACGGTTCGGCCAGTTTTTCGATAATACGAGCCGTTGCCAGATCGTACAGCGCATATGTTACCTGGCCATTCCCTTGCCCGTAGGAAAACGCTACCTGTTGGCCGTCTTCCGAGAAATGCCATTCTAGAATTGGTGCTCCGGGTTCAATGATTTCTTTGTGGCCGCCTTTCCGATAAATTTCTAATTGAAGCGACGGCGCATTATTGCCCAGTTCCCGATCTTGCAGCACCCTGCAGCCGACCGTCTGTTGATCGTTGGCCTCGCGGACTTCCGAGCAGTGCTTAGTGTTAGCCATCCATATGAGCTTGCCTTGATCGGAGCCGACGTAGAGGTTTCCCTTAGCGTCCACCTCCGCCTGCTTGTTGTACTCGAACTGTTGCTCCCGCAGTGGCCATGGCGTTGACGCAACGACGAGGCTGACTAGGAATGTGGCGAAGACTAGTTTGCTCATGGTTGAACCTTCTTCAGAGTGGAGCCGGATTTTCTACGACTAGATTAGACACCAACCAATCATCCGAGTTCCGGCACCTGAAAGTGGATTACGGACGGATAGTCACGTTATCGGAAACGCTTACCGGTATGGTTCTTAGTTAGGCGTGTCCCGCGAGCGGCGCGGCGCCTCCAGTGTGGTTTCGGAGGAACTGCACGGTCCTCTGATTGAACTCCTCGACCTTTTCGTAGTGCGCACATCCCTCAAACACCAGCAGCTCGGAATTGCGAATTTTGCGCATCATCTGGTCCGCGAAGCGGGTCGAGGTGACCTGGTCGGTACGTCCGAATGTAATTTGTGTCGGTGCCGTAATGCGTTCAAGCGCAGCATACACATCGTGGTTCAGCACAGCATTTGACTGTTGAAGGAAGGAAGAGAGAGGCTGTTCGGGGCGGCTCCGAACGAAATCCGCTAAGGACTGGATATACTCCGGCTTTGCCGCATACAGCTCGGGAGTAAAGCACCACGGAAAAATGGCGCGAATGGTCATCTCGGGGACGCTCTGTAACAATTTGGCCAGTATTTGGAATCCCTCAATCACCACCTTCACGAAGGGATCGGTCTTCGGCCATCCGCTAGGCACCGACAACGATTGAACCTTGTCTGGATATTTGGCTGCCAGCCACAATCCGATTGCCCCTCCGAGTGACAGTCCCGCGATGTGCGCTTTGCTGACTCCAATTGCCTGCAGGAAGGCAGCAGCATCGTCAGCGAGATGCTCAGTCGAATACGCCCCATCTGGCTTGTCCGTTTCTCCTGTTCCGCGCAGATCGAGAGAGAAACAGGTGAAGTGCTTAGAGTATTCTGCAACTTGGAACGCATAATTGAGTACAAATCCGAACGTGCTATCCTGCCTCGTCGCAGAGTGAGCGGCACACATGCAGAAATGGGAATTCGAGCACGCGATTGAGTGCTCCGTTTCGATCCAGTTTGCCTGGACCTTTTGGACAAACGTGAGGAACTGAGTGCTCCATGCCGACGTAGATTCGATAGAAATTCAGGGTGAGTTCGCCGCCGGTACCTGCGGCGTCACACATAGCAAGAGTTCCGGAAGAATCGACTGGCGAGTGACGGAAGTAGTTCAGCCACGAAAGGCTGTCCTAGAGTTTCCTGCGCCAGGCTTTGTTGCGAAATTTGTCTGGACTTTTGAAGATGTAAGTGGTCGGACACGAATCACTCAACGGGTAAGCCTCTCTGGCAAGCAAGTAGCCATCTATGCGGAAACCGTTGTTCCTAGCTCACAAGCCGGAATCCCCGCTGGCATGCGAAGACTTTGCGAAGCGATGGAAGCGGCGGCTCGGGGTTCTGTGAAATAATTCGGCCGCTACACCCATCCGCGTGGCCTCTCCAACCATCGGCTGGTCTCCTTCACCGATGGCCAGGTCACCCTTCGTTGGCGCGATTCCGCTGACCGCAGCAAACAGAAGTTGCTCTCTCTACCGGTCGGTGAGTTCCTGAGCCGCTTTCTGTTGCACCTGCTTCCGCAAGGCTTCGTGCGTATCCGGCACTTCGGCTTCCTGGCCGGCCGACGACACGCTAAGCTCCTCCCGCTCTGCTTTCAGCTCTTGGGAGCGGCACAACAACCGCCTCACTAAAGAACACACTTCCTCCACGGGAGACTCCCCCGACCTTTATCGCTGCCCTGACTGCGGTGGACCGATGAAGGTCATCGAGCGGCTCACCGCTGCCGAAATCCAACTTCGTTCTCCACCCCGGATCAGCGCGGCGGCATAAAACTCATCTCTCCAATCCGAAAACTCCGCGTGCTTTGGCGCGCCCTGCATCTCTTTGCCTGGACGCCGGACCGATCTTTTTCCCCGCTTCCGAGCGGGCGCATAGTCTTGCCGTCCGATTTCGGGATATAGACGCGTCGAAGGGGCCGAGGATGATAGCCCCCTTGCTTGAGTTCATAAACTGCCTGTATTTCCTTCTCTGGTGTGTCCCAGACTTCTCGGTCTACACCGGGGGTCTTCTTGCCGCTGTTTTCTGTCACTCGTCGAACGGCGAGAACTTTGCCGCTGTACGAGTAACTCATGGCTCTCGGAGAGCCACAACGAAGGATGAAAATGGACCCAGGCACCTATGCTTTGTTTTCAACGCGATAGGCAGCTATTTTCATAGGAGTGGGTCAGCAGGCGTTGCAAGGCTCGCACCTTGCCCCATCTGCCTTCCTTCGCCGCAGCTGCGCGATACGCACTTGGAGTCGACGAACGTTACGGTGGATGATCGCCCAGTCGATGGCATACCATTCCGCCGCTTCGCTTGAGACCGCACCAACGGCTTGCGTCGTCATCTGCTTTGTCGCATAAGCCGATTTGCCCAGCTCTCTCGCGTGAGGCACCACGGGGAAGTCTGCCCGCTTTCGCGTCCAGTGATGTTGTCGATCTCCGACGCAACCGGTATCTTCTCCATTACAAAGAAGCCTTCGCTTCCTCCCTGATGTCATGTCCGCACCGCCATCGGTCCGTCGTTCGACGTACTTTCCCTGTGCAGGGAGCGATACGGATTTATCCTGTTCCGTTGAATTGACCGATTGGTTAGGTCCGCTCTATATGCCGGCCGTGTTGTTTGTCCATGATGAGGAAGTTTGAAGTCCCCATGCCCACGACGGAAAGAGCCGCGCAGCATATTAGGCTCTGCTAAATTAACGACGCTTACGAGCATTTGTGTATTCTGACGCTAGTGTCAAGCCTAGCCCCTCTCCACCTTATGCTGGCAGATGCATCGTCGCCTCGCGGCTCCGGTGCCAACCTTGCGATTGTGGGTACATTGTCCGAGGGCTTCAGCAGGGGTTGACGACTTGACGTGTATAGGCTTCGGCTCTGCGGAAAGAGTCAAACTGGAATGACCCCCGAGGTGAACGATATGCAATCGGAGGGTTTTCCTGGACTCCTAGCGTAGAGTCACGGCGCGCAAGGGGGATTAAGGCGTCTCCCAATCGAGAGCGTAGATTTCCTGGATGCTGGCGTCGCGGACGAACAGCGGAGATTCGTCCGGGGCGAGACCGGTCCAGTTTCCGAAGGCTCCTCCGGCCGCCTGAAACCCTTTCAGGCTTAGGATGCGCTCTAGTTTGCGGTCGGAGATTTGCAGGCGAAAGTAGCCCTCTTGATTGTCGAGAATGCCGTTAAAATACAAATAGCGCCCGTCTCGGGACCAAGTCGGATAGGCTACAAAAATCTTGGCGAGCTCAGTCCATTTCTGAGTCGTGAGCTCAAAAAGCATGAGCTTGAGAGAATCGAGCGGTATGGCCGCTAGGTAGCGTCCGTTGGGGGACCAACGGGGAGAAAAAAGGCCATCGGACCCGGGTAGCTTCGAGGCGTTTCGCGTTTTCAGATCGAGGACGTAGACGGCTGAGCCCTGATTGTTAAGTGAATTCTCTCCGAAGGCCAGCGATTTCCCGTCTGGCGACCAACTGGGGTCCGCCAGGTTCGCCCCGCTGCGATAGATGAGTTCGGGTGAGCCTCCCGCGACGGGAACCACATAGATTTGCCAGGGTTCGCCAGGTGGATGACCAAAGAAGGCGATCTGCTTGCCGTCTGGAGACCATCGAGGCAGGTAGGCCTGCATAGGCGGGGAAACAAGTTGAAGTTTTTGAGTCCCGTCAACCTTACTTCGCCACATCGTGCCATCGGTACCGTCATTGTAGGCGACCCACACTCCATCACGAGAGAAGTCCAGTCCCATAGCCGAGATTCCCGAAAGATAAGGCGCGAACTGTCCTGATCTCGCGTCGTAGCGTACCAATTCCCCTCGGGGCCGCCAGCCTTGGACGAAAAGTCTTTTGCCGTCCCGGCTGGGGACGGGATCGCCAATATTCATCGGCCCAGTCGTCAGCTGTATAGGCTGCTGGCGGGTTGAGCGGAAAAGGCCACCGTGTTCGTTCATGGCCCAGACGTTTGAAGTCTCGTCGCGTATCGCTTGGAAGACGAAATACCTTCCGTCCGGCGCCCAGTTGCCGCAGCATTCGTTGGGGGCGTCGCTCCAACCGGGAAGCACGGGATGAAGATTGCCGCCGTCCGCTGAAGCTTGCCAGATGGAGCGGTAATTGGTCTTGGGATCGCTCACGGTGAAACGCAAAATCGACCCGTCGGGCGACCACCGGAGGTCGCTCGCCCTTCCGGCCGTTATCAACAACCGGCGTGGTTCGCTGCCGTCGCTCTTCGCCAGGAATATTTCGTTCCCCTTGCAGTAGGCAATGCTCTTTCGGTCCGGAGACCACGCTCCGCCGTGGCCCTCAAGATTGCCCAATCGACGAGGCGTACCGCCAAGCACAGGGACAGTCCAAAGAGGGCCGTCGCCAGACGTCCCTAGGGCAGTACTCATCAGTAGTACAGACCCGTCTGGTGAGATATCGAAAACGTTAGAAAAGCCAGTGTCCTCCAACGAGGCCGCTATGGGAAACGTCTCGCCACCCGTCACGGAGGTTTGGGCAACGCCCGATTGGCCGTCACCAAAATAGAGTCGCGAACCGTCCGTGAGTACGCCTGATTTCGGCCGGTTCGTGTTGGTCAGCTGGACGGTTCGCAGCACGCGGGGCGGTGCCACTGGGCGTGTGAGTAGATATCCGAGAATTACCGTCGTGGTGATGAGAGCGCCGCCCGCCACCACTGCCCAAGTGGGCCATCGAAGGTGGAGGTGGATTCCGCGAACCTCTTCCACCGCAACCGGTAGAGCAGCGGTCGCCCCCGAGCGACCGGAATCCAAGTCACGCTTCAAGCGTTTCAGGTCGGCGCGAAGCTCGGCGGCCGTCTGGTAACGGAGGGCGGTATCTTTCTCCAGCGCCTTGTAGAGAATATTTTCAAGGGCCAAGGGCAATCGGGAATTCAGCTTCGTCGCAGGAATCGCCGGAGAATGCAGGATGCCTCCGAAAACGAGGGCAGCGGTCGCGCCGGAAAATGGAACCACGCCCGTGGCCATCTCATACAGCACAGCGCCAAGCGAAAACAAATCCGAGCGTGCGTCCAACTCCTCGCCGCGCGCCTGTTCCGGCGACATGTACGCGACCGTGCCCATGGAACTGCCCGGACTCGTCAGTTGCTCTTCGTAAGGCACATGCGACAGTGTACGCATCGATGTGCCGTCCAGCGATTCGGCGGCATGTCGGACTTCAGACGTTAGCTTCGCCAAACCAAAATCCAGAATTTTGGCCTGCCCCCGTTCGACGAGAAAGATATTCGCAGGCTTGATGTCGCGGTGGACGATGCCCTTAGCGTGAGAGGCTTCGAGGCCGTCGGCAATTTGTGTGCCGACGTCCAGGAGTTCGGATACTTCGATTGGCTTCCCGGAGATGCGATGCTTCAGCGTCTGGCCCTCGAGTAGTTCCATGGCGATAAAGGGACGGCCTTCGAATTCTCCGACATCGTAAATTATGCAAATGTTCGGATGATTGAGCGAGGATGCCGCGCGCGCTTCGCGGCGGAATCGCTCGATCGCCAGAGGGTCCTGGGAAATATCCTCGGGAAGAAATTTTAGGGCAACATTCCGGCCGAGGCGCGTGTCCTCGGCCTTGTAAACCACCCCCATTCCTCCGCCGCCGAGTTTTTCCAGAATGCTGTAGTGTGAGACGATACGACTAACAATCGAGAAGGTTTCCGCCATTGGACACTGAGTTTACGCCAGCGCGTCATTGCAGGCAATCCGCGAATCGCGCCGTTCAAAATGAGGCAGAGGTCGATTATCAGGTGGCAGTGACTGAGAACTCTGAGGTGCGACATGGATATTGACGCGGAAAAATTGCAACAAGTCGTTCTCGCCCTTCTTTACTTGAATTCGTTTGGGGAAGGTACGGAGAGACGTGCTTGGAAAAGCTTCCCCTGGTCGATCATGGACTCACTGCATGAGAAAGGTTACATCTCCGATCCGGCAAACAAAAACAAGTCGGTGTGGTTATCCGAGAAAGGCGCGAAGCTCTCAGAAAAATTGCTCGAGAAGCTTTTCGCCGTTAAGTAGTGGTAGCGGCACCAAAGCAACGGGACCTGGCGCCACCGCAGGAACCAGTTCCAACTTGACGAGTTACCCGATTTATTAAGCACTGGACAGGCAGCCGGGCTACATCCGTGAAATGTCACTCAAAATCGCGGCGAGCGCCCTGCGTAAACCCTGCGCGGAGTCCACTGCTAAGATTCGAGGCTTCAGTCCTCGGAGCGCCTTACCGATCCCGTCCTCTAGTCTCTCTGTTGTTTGCTCGCTCGGTGCGACCGGCCCAGCGAAAAACGGGGGACGCTCCAAAATCGGCGTCTGAAGGAAATCGCACCGCAAGTAGAACACCGCAAAATTGCCTCGTGCCGGTGGAGCGATCTCGATCGGTTTTCTGGATCCGAGCTCCATCGGCCCGCTAATGACGATAAACACCCGCATGCTTCCATCGCTTCCGGCATCTTCCAACCGCCCGGCCATTTCGCTCCAGAAAAACTGCCCGAACTCCTCGCCTTGCTCAAGATCATGCACGTCGACCGCCGCTGCGGAATCTGCGGCCATCGCATCTTTCAAATCCGCCCACGAGACTTGCCCCTGCCGAATATCCTGCTGCTCGTAAATCACCCTTCTACGTATGAAATCGAGCAGCAACACGCCGGCCGTGCCATTCTCAATCCTCAACTGCGCGAATGTTTTCAGGATGGGCAAGAACACGCTGAGCCGATCCGTGTACAGCTTCGGCCGTCGGCGCTCGCTCGGATACGGCGTTACATTTTCCAGGATTTCCAGGTGGATTTGCTGGCTCGTTTTTGCCGGAAGGTTCAGGCGTCCTTCGATATTGGGCAGGAGAAATGCATCGAGGCCTTCTGGCTGCGGGTCACAAAATTCCACTGCTGGCAAATCCCGCCACGATCCCGGCAATGGGTCACCCTTCAAAGACCCGACATGCACGTTCCGTACAGTGAGGCTGTGGCTGTGTGCATTTCGGCCGCTGTAATAGAAAGCGATCGTCGCCTTGTAGTCGCCGGGCAGCAGAAAAATCTCCCAGGATATGTCGATCATGTATTCGCTTAAGGCCGCTTCGGCGTCCTTCAATTCTTTCTCGCCGTAATTTCGGTAGATGCGACCCTGCTGGTCTTTTATTTCGACCAGCGCTATCGCTTGCCCGTCGCAGCATCGCTTGACCAACTCCTTGCCGTCCAGCTGCACCTCGACCCGCACGGCAATCCTCTGGTGCAGAGTAAGTCTCGGCGGAGTAATTCGCGGGTGCCATGGCAAGTCCGCCTTCGCGCCTTCCTCCACCCATTGTTGAAAGGGCACCGCTGCAAAGACCGCCTTTACCTGACCGCTTTGGGCGTACGCGAAAGGTGCACACACGAAGCTGCATAGCGCGACAAGAGCTGCCGTACGAGTCATGTCACCTCCGCAGCCCAGACTACCCAGCCTTCGGCGGGGAGTTTTGGCGGGCGGTTGTTTGACGGGCAGAACATGCCCGCCCGTTGCGGGCGGCCTGCGCCGCCACGGCTGGTGAGGTTAACCCTAGCTGCGTCACATCTCCAGTTTTTCTGGGGCGTGACACCAAGGTTGAGCCGGAATGAATCATCTCCGGTTCCGGTTGCTAACTCGAGAGAAGCCCGTTTTCCACCCAAAGAGTCTACTTCAAGTGACCCGAGATCTGAGGCTAACGACCCTCACATGGATTATGTCTGCATTGGGGCACGAAACCTGATTTTCAAATTCGGACGTTGGCGTAGCGAAAATTACGAGGTGCGAGTTTCGCCCAGCTTTGCACGAACGGACTCGTACGAAATTGTCGATGCGTTAGGTGTCGCCGATCCCGCGGCAAACGCGCAACCGTTCCTGGAAGTGGCCAGCTGGAAGCTGCTTTCGCGATTTCTAGAACCTAGGTTTCACCCGCTCGAAACGGCATTTCATCGGGACAATTTTCAAGATATCAAGTTCAGGCTTGCCCAGCTTCGTCTCACGCCAAGATTATGGTTGTGTTCCGAGTGGCGAGGCTCTATTTAGACTGTAGAATTTCGCGGCCGTTTGTTGGCTGGATGGGTCGCGCATTCATCGGGTAAATCTTGGCAAATGCAGCCACTTGCTGCGGGGAGACTGTGGCGTAGCTTTTCAGGACAAACCAGGATACCCCTTCACTGCAAGGGGGAGTTGTGAGCGACCCGGCATAAGTGAAGTAATCGCGCTCGTCGGGAAGCAAGTCCTGCACCTGAATGGAAACTGAGGGGATGTCCTGAGGCTTCTCTTTCTCTGATGGAATGTTGGTCCACAGGGTATCGATCAGCGGATTGGCGCTTCCCAACTCGAAGAGGACGGCTACGACGGCCAAGTGCCCGTCGGCATCTGCATGCACAAGATGGGCGACCAGACGCAAGGTCTTGCCGTCCACGTGCTCTTCACTCGGATGGTGAAAATGAAATTGCTTCAGAGTGTAGATTCTTTCACCGACCTTGAGCGTGCTCCCGGGAGCATAATTGACCTGTATGGTATGTCCATTGTCAATGATGTTCAGAGGGACGGCGTGGTAATCGAATTTGAGCGTCGGCAAGTCCGCCTTTCTAGCATCCTTGATGTCGATGGGTGATTGCGTGTGACCAATCGAGCAGGCCGCGTAACTTGCATCTAAATTCCCCCACTCTTTAGGCCCCTCCTTGCCCTCATAAGCCCAGTGCGGCCGGTGAGCTTCCTGAGCAGCGGCGACGGCGGTCAGGCCAACCAGGCTCAAGATAGAAGCAAGGAGAACAGTCCTGCAGAATGAAGGCGAACTCATCGAACTTGGCACCTCTTCTTCGGGGCGAGGTGGTGCTTGCAGCCAACCATATATGAGAATCGGTGGCGGGTTACCACTGTCAATAATGGCAGGAGTTTCCGCCAATGGCCTGACGCGCTTATCGGAGAAGTGGAATCGACAGGAAAACGACGTGTGTGGCGACCATGGGGCTAGGACGGGTTGCCTACGCGGCGAACAAGATCGGCGAAGCGCGGGTCCGCACGGAGACGCTCGAATTCCGGCCAGCACCTCATGTAAAGGAGGGTGGAGGACTTCGCCTTGTAGGCCTTTTCCAACCAAGCCAAAGCCTCGTCTTTTTCGCCAAGAGCAAGATACAGGTGATAGAGTCCTCCGTACCTGCCGGCCTCGACGTATTTGTCTTCGGCTTCTATCTCTTTCACCCGGCGTAAGAGAGCCATCGCTTTGCTTCTCTGGCCTGCGGCAGCGTAGGCATAAGCGAGGTTGGCCAAGTATATCGGTTCGGCAGGGTCGTATGTAAGCATGTCGACCGCTCGTTGCAAATTACTGACTGCCTCCGGAAACATTCCCTTCCGAAGGTAAGCCATGCCCAGTGCAAAGGGTGCTTGGTCATGTCTTGGCTCTTGCTCTGCAATGGATTGCAGTTGCTCGATGGCTTCGTCATGCTCCCCGCCGCACGAATAAACGAGCCCCACGTTAAGTCGCACGGTAAGAAATAACGGATCCAACTCTTCCGCCCGCCGGATTTCGGCCACAGCCTCTTTGTTCCTTCCTGCGGCCATCAACAGAAGGGCGTAGCCGTGATGAGCCTCGGAGTAGTTCGGGTTGAGTTCCAGGGCACGCTTATATTCCCGTTCTGAGCCAGACCAGTCCCAATCGTAGTTGTGCAGAATGAATCCCATCGACATGTGCGGTTCGGACAAACCTTCGTCCAACTCCAGGGCCTTCAGGGCGGCGGCTTTCGATTTGGGAAAGAACTCCGGTTTGCCGCCGCTGGCCATATAGTGGTAACTGCGGGCTAGTTGGGCGTAGGCAGGAGCCCATTTCGGATCAATCTGAATGGCGCGATTGAAATACTCAAGGCTGATTCCTTCGCACTCATCACATGGCTGCTTCGAGTACGCCAGGCCTCTTAAATACGCTTCATAAGCCTTGGGATTGACTGGGTGGCTGGCACCGCTACGGACTTGCACTTGGCGTGTCATCCTAGCTTTGATTTCACCGGCGATGGAGCGCGCGAGTTCATCCTGCAGAGCTAGCACATCGTTCACTTCGCGTTCGTAGCTCTGGGCCCAGAGATGCTTGTCCGTCGCGCCTTCGATGAGCTGTGCGGTGATCCGCACGCGATCCCCAGACCGCTGGACAGTCCCCTCTATGATCCCTCCCACGTTCAATTCGCGTGCAATTTCTGGAAGAGATTTGTCGGTCTTTTTGTAGCGCATGATGGAGGTGCGAGAGATCACCTTCACGGACCCCATCTGCGCAAGGTCGGTAATCAGCGCGTCGGTCATGCCGTCTGAGAAGTATTCCTGATCGGGGTCTCCAGAAAGATTCGTGAGAGGCAGAACCGCCAGAGATTGGATTGGGGGGATTCGAGTGCTCCCGAGGATGCGATCACGTACCCGGAAGATGTTCAAGACGAAGAGTGCGGCGGCGATCACTGCGAATGAGACGAGAGCCACGGTCCAGCGAAAACGTCGCATGCCGGAGCCCACTTCGCCATTTCGGTATCCGCGGGCATCCCCATCGATGCCACTCACCGAAGCCAGGAACCGATACCCTCGCCGAGGCAGAGTCTCGATGAACCGAGGATTGTCCGCCGATTCGCCCAGCGCTTCCCGCAGCTTGTTAATGGAAGTATTCAGGCTGTTGTCGAAATCGACGAAGGTTTCGGACTGCCAGAGCTCGGAGCGCAGCTCTTCGCGGGTGATGACTTCGCCGGGCCGTTGCAGGAGCAGGGTGAGGACATGGAACGGCTGTTCCTGGAGCTTAATCCGCACGCCCTGCTTGCGCAGCTCCCCTGCGCGCAGGTCCACCTCGAAGGTTCCAAACCGCAATACGCGGGAAGATCGCGATTCAAGGGCCATCAGCACTCCGCCACGGCATTAAGCGGAGTCTAGCACGCCCTGCCAAGGGGTCCAGCCTCTGGATAAGACTGTGCGCTATCATAATTACGTCAAACACCGGGCTCTTAGGTGTGAAGACGCAATTATCCCGCAATCAAGCCGCCGTCCATTGTCCTACCTAAAGACCAACCCCAACTTCGCCTCCAGCACCAGCCTGGAGGTGGCAAATGAAGGTTGGAATTTGCAGTGCTCTTATTCTCTTAGGGCTAGCGCAAATCAATTGGGCACAAACGACCAACAGCACGGACTCAGCTGACGCAAAGGCAGCAATCTCTAAGTCGTCCGCAAGCTATTCTGTATTCGGAGCAAGACCAAAACGGAAGCGATCCTACGTTCTCAGATTCAGCTTATGCATCCAGAAGCTCTTCCGGCGCAAGTTCTTTTCCCACACGATATCGTCCCTTAAAACCTAGAAAGCCTGCCCAAAGGCGATTGGTGCACAGTACCCGCGGGAAGTGGTTTCGACCAGCATTCAATGCGCCGGAAAAGCTCTTCATGGTTTATCTCAACGGGCTTGGCATACCATCAGCGCTTCAAGAGTGGAAGTGTCGGAAGACTGTTTGAGCTTCTACAAGGCTGACGGCACGCTCGCGGCTGTTTTGACAAGTCAGCTGTTCGCAGTTGGCGCGAAATGTATGAATCCGAACTTCCGACAAACTGAGCAGGACGGACTTGATTGGTCGGGCCAGCGGCTAGCCTGACTTTCCGGGTTAACTGCAGCAAAATGCTTGTCTGCGTTCTTTCCTTGCCCGCCGATTCCTGAGCGGATCACTGAAATCGCCAATAAAAACGGCCCTTTTGCTCATCTGCAGTCCTCTCGGGCAAGGAGTT